>Ga0074046_10002675_pt1 | contig 15282 bp, 18 predicted proteins | sample BogForMeECP23OM3_FD_94441 | JGI IMG/M metagenome (GOLD analysis project Ga0074046, IMG submission 94441) | Bog forest soil microbial communities from Calvert Island, British Columbia, Canada - Bog Forest MetaG ECP23OM3 | ecosystem: Environmental > Terrestrial > Soil > Wetlands ...
CTCCGGCATGGCCTTGGCGAGCTCGTCCAGGGGCAGGCGCAGGCCGATGCCCTCGGCGAGCACCGCCACGCCGAAGGGGCGGCCGTGGGCGATCCGCTTGAGCATCGAGGTCTCCAGGACGTCTACCAGGCGCGACAGTCACTGGGTGCGAGCCCACGCTTCCAGCTGCGGGAGCAGAACGTCGAGCCGGGTAGCGCGCCCGATCTCTTCGCCGTCGCGCCGGGCTGTGTAGATCCCGTTCTCGAACCAGATCGCGACGCCAAGGTGCGCCGCCATGAACTTCTGCGCCCGAGCGACGTCATCCGGGTCCCCGGCTAGTGAGAGCTGCGGCCGGGCGGAGCGGGTATGCCTCCCCTTGTACCGCCTGCCTGCCATCACGCCTCGCCCTGCGGGAAGTCTTGCACGTGCATCTGCAAATGCAAGCATACCTCAGAGGGACACGGTGAAGGATAGGGCACCGGACAGCGCGTGGTCGCGGCCGACCATGTCAGGCTCCCCTAAGTCGGAAATGTCTCCAGCGGTCAAGCTACGCCGCACCGCCGACATTTCCGGAGAGCCGCGCCGACGGGGACGAGCACCGTCAGCCCGTCGGTGGGCTCCTCCGGACTCGGCCGTTAGGCGGGTTGGGGCGCTAGCTTGATGATGCTGAACACCGCGCCCTGTGGGTCGCTGACCACGGCCATGCGGCCGACCGGCATGTCGAACGGTTCGACCACCACCGTCCCACCCAGTTCCCTCACCTTGGCGGCCGTGGCGTCGGCGTCGGCGACGCCGAAGTACACGTGCCAGTGATTGGGCACCCCGGGCATCTGCGGGGCCATGCTGCCGCCCACTTGCTGACCGCCGGCTTCGAAAATGGTGTACTCACCGCCGCCCATGTCCATCTTGGACGTGGTAAGGCCCGCCACGTGCTGGTAGAAGGTCACCACGCCCGGATCGTCGGTGATGAGCTCGTTCCAGGTGACCGCACCGGGTTCGTTCACCAGCGTGGCACCGATGTGCTGGTTGGCCTGCCGCCGGCCCCCGCGGCATGGGCTGGTCATCGTAGGTCCAGCCGAACAGGCCGCCGTAGAACGCCTTGGCGGCGTCCTGGTCGCTGGTCTGCAGATCAACCCAGTTCGGCGTGCCCTGGGTGTAAGAGGTGCGTTCGGGCATTGTTCCCCCTTCGGGTGAATGAGCGGAGTTAAACGGGCCGGCCGGTAAAGGCTATGAGCCGGTCGAGGATACCGGCGTCCGGCCCGGCCTCGACCGGATCGGCGAAGCTTCCGCCGGCGCGGACCTCGGGACTGATGATCTGGCGGGCCACGCCGAGGACGTGCCGGGCGACCTCGTCGGAGACGACGACCTGCTGCCCGGTGGCCTGGGCGAAGTCCCAGGCGTGGACACCGAACTCGATCGAGAGGATGCCGAGGGCCGCACCGGCGGGCATCTCGTGCGGGCCGACCTTGACCTCGCCGTCGAGGCCGCGGGCACGCCAGGCCTCGAGCGTGGACTGGGCCGCCGCCGCGACCCGCGGCTCTAGGGCCGTCCCGGTGGCGTGGCTGAAGTCGGCGCCCGCGGCGGTGCCGAGGAAGGTGACCGAACCGATCAGGTGATCGGCCAGCCGGGCCACGTCGAACTCGGTACAGACCGTCGGGTTGCGGTAGTCCGCTGCCGAAACGCCGCGCAGGACGAGCTGGCAGGTGGCCAGGGTCGCTTCGGCGGCGATAATCGGATCGAGCTCAGGGGGCGCCGCCGCCCACTCGTCGGCTCCGGCGTCGCCCTCGGCGGCGGCCCGGACCAGCCGGTCGAGGTAGTGGTTCCAGCCCCCGGCGTGGCTGGCCGCCTGCTCGCCGGTCAGGCCCTCGTGAATTAGGTGAACGAGGGTCCCGCCCGCCGCCGACTCGAGGGTGATGGTCACGGTCGAAGCTCCGGGGGGCAGCTCGGCCGAACCTTCCCAGCCCCAGGTGAAGACGACGCGCCGGCCCGGGTCCACCTCGGTGAACGTACCCCCGGCGGAGTTCCCCGGGATGACGGTCCACCGGAAGTCACCGCCGGCCCGCAGATCGACGCGCGCCGTGATGACCTGCCAGCGCCGCAAGCGGTCGGGCTCGGTGATCAAGGCAAAGGTCTCGTCGGCACTCAGTGGCACGAGCACGGACTTCTCGAAGGCCATCGAGGCCTCCTTTCTGTCATGGTCCCCCCCGCGGCGCGTGGTTGATGGCGCCCGCATCGCGGACCAACTGGTCAAGTTCACGTGTCCAGAACGAATCGAGTTCGGCGCGAAGGGCGGCCATCCCCCCAGCGTCCAAGCGGTAGTACTGGAATCTTCCTGCTCGTCTGCTCACCACGAGCCCGACATCGGCGAGCACGCCGAGGTGCTGCGAGATCGCCGACCTGCTCACGGTGAAATGGCTGGCGAGCTGGGTCACCGTCTGTTCACCGTGCCCCAGCAGCTGCAGCAGGCGGCGGCGATTGGGCTCCGCCACCGCAGCCACCAGGTCAGTCACCTCAACACGTTAGCGGCCACTAACGCGTTGGGCAAGAGGCGGCCCCAGTGTGGTGATCATGTGCCAAAGGGCGCCCGTCGCGTTGACGCCGCAGGTCGGGCCGGACTAGGCTAACCAAGCAAGCGCTTGGTCACTAGGCTTGGCCATTAGGGTTGGTCGGGGTGCGCTGCCGCCGATGGTGGTCGGGGCCGTGCCGCCACTGAAGGGGATGAGCAGCGATGCCGGTCAAGTACCTGTCCCAGGAGTGGATCGACGCGTACAACGCCACGATGGCCTCAGACGAGGCGGTCCACGCCGCCCTCAAGGGCAAGAACGCGACCATCCAGATGGTGAACTCGGATTCGCCGCAGGGCGAGATCCGCTACTGGCTGCGCATCGCCGACGGCGGCGCCAGCGTCGGCCTCGGCGACCTCGACGGCGCCGATGTGACCATCCGCCAGTCCTACGAGACGTCGGCGCAGGTCAATAGGGGCGAGCTGGACGGGCAGAAGGCGTTCACGCAGGGCAAGGTCAAGATCGGCGGCAAGATGCTGAAGATGATGCAGCTGCGCGGCCCGCTGGCCCACGTCCAGACCGCGCTGGCCACCATCGACACCGAATACTGACCTCCGGGCGCGCTCCCACCCCCCAGGCGCGCCCGGAGTCGGTCGGACCGTAGGCCCGGGCCCGGACAATCCGGACCCGGATGAGGCGGGCGAATTATTGTGGACCGGTACCCGCGTCAAAGCGCGGGTAACGGTCCACAATCACGATCGGCCCGCGCCGAAGCGGGAGCCGCGTGGACATAGGGGCGGGTGGGGCAAGTGTGACTCGTTACGGACGTCAGCGTGCGCCATCACATCCAGTCGGCGTAGCGCGGCCACGCGAGCAGCGTGTCGACGACTTCGGCCGGACCGGAACCCGGATCCCCCGGGTCCGTGGCCCCGTACCGGCCCCGGTAGAACAGCAGCGGCCGGCCCGCGCGGCACGCGCCGAGCCCGGTGACCCGGCCCACGACCAGGTAGTGGTCTCCGGCCTCGTGGACCGCCTCGACGGCGCAGTCCACCCAGGTCAGCGCGCCTGCTAGGACGGGCGCCCCGGACGGCGACGGGGACCAGGGCACCCCGGCGAACTTGTCACCTCCGCTGGTCCCGAACCGCCGGGCCAGCTCCTGCTGCCCGTCCGCGAGCACGTTGGCGCAGAAGTGCCCGGCCCGCTCGATCACCGGCCAGGTGGCCGAGGACCGGCTGGGGCAGAACAGCACCAGGGGCGGCGCCAGGGACAGCGCGGCGAACGCCTGGCACGCGAACCCGGCCGGCCCGGCGCCCTCGTCAGCGGTGGTGATGACGGTGACGCCGGTGCAGAAGTGACCGAGCACCTGCCGGAAGGCGGCCGCCTCGGGGGGATCGGCCGCGAGAGCCGCCTCGGGCGGGGCGGCCGCGAGAGCCGCCTCGGGGGGATCGGCCGCGAGAGCCGCCTCGGGGGGATCGGCCGCGAGAGCCGCCTCGGGGGGCGCCTGAGGCTCGGCCGCCTCAGGGCGCGGCGGGGCCGGCAAAGCTATGCCCCCACAGGCTGACCGCGGTGGTCTCGCGGCTGATCCAGGTGGCGTCGTCGACCAGCCGGCCGTCGGTGCCGTACTCGATGTCGAACCCGCCGGGGGTGCGCACGTAGAACGAGACCATCAGGTCGTTGGCGTGCCGCCCCAGCGTCGCGGACACCGGCGCGGCGCGCCGGGCGCACCGGTCCAGCGCCTGGCCCACGTCGTCCAGCGACGCGGCCTCGATCATCAGGTGCACGATCCCGGCCGCGGCGGGCACCGGCGCCAGGGCCAGCGAGTGGTGCCGCGGATTGCAGCCGAGGAACCGGAACCACACCGGCGGGTCGCCCGCCGCCCCGCCGAAGAACTCGGCCGGCATCCGCATCGAGTCGCGCAGCCGGAACCCGAGAACCTCGGTGTAGAAGTCGAACGCCGCCGCCGAGCCGGGCGGGACCGGCAGCACCACGTGCCCCATGCCCAGCGAGGAGGTGACGAAGCGGTTCCCGTACGGGCTGACCGACGGCCGGTGCTCCAGCGCGGCCCCGCAGAATACCTCGAGCGCGTGGCCGACCGGGTCCTCAAAAAGCAGCATTGACGCCACCCGCCGCGCGGCCAGCTCGTCTGCGGTCCCGGCTTTAAAGGCCACCCCGGCGTCGGCGAGCGCGCGGCCTACCGCGGCCAGCGCCGCCGCGTCGGCGACCTCCCAGCCGGAGGCGAGCAATCGCTCCGCGGATCCCGGCAGGATCACCAGCCGCGCCGGGAAATCATCCATCCGCAGGTAAAGCGCGCCGGGCTCGGGGCCGCGGCCTTCGGTCAGGCCGAGCACCTTGACGCCGAACTCGCGCCAGGCCGCTACATCGGCGGACTCGATCCGCAGGTAGCCGAGAGAGGAGATCATGGTGCGTCCCCTTCCAGGAAGCTGATCGCCAGCCGGTTGAACTCCTCGAACTTCTCCAGCTGGGCCCAGTGTCCGCAGCCACCGAACACGTGCAGCTGCGCGCGGCGGATCAGCTTCAGCGCCACCAGCGCGCCGTCGACCGGGTTCACCCGGTCCTCACGGCCCCAGATCAGCAGCACCCGGTTCCGCAGCCGGTGCGCCTCCCGCCACAGCAGCCCCTGCTCGTAGCTGGCCGGGTCGAAGAACGACGCGCCCATCGACGCCAGCGCCGCCAGCGCCGCGGGGTCGCAGGCCGCGGCGTACCGCTCCTCGATCAGCTCGTCCGTCACCAGCCGCTGGTCGAAGACCAGCGTGCGCAGGAACGCGGCCATCTTCTCCCGGCTCGGGCCGGGCGGCGCGGCGAACTCGGTGAGCCGCTTGACGCCTTCGGTCGGGTCCGGGGCGAACACGTTGAGGGACAGGCCGCCCGGGCCCATCAGGACCAGGCGGCCGGCGCGTTCGGGGTAGTCGAGCGCGAACCGGACCGCGGTGCCGCCGCCGAGGGAGTTGCCGACCAGGTGCACCCGCTCGAGCCCGAGTTCGTCGAGCAACCCGGCCAGCGCGTCCGCGGCGAAGGTGAAGTAGTTCCCGGTGACCGGCGGCTTGTCGGACTTGCCGTAGCCGGGCTGGTCGACGACCAGGGTGCGGAACCGTTCGGCGAATACCGGCAGGTTCCGCCGGAAGTTGGACGCACCCGAAGCGCCGGGCCCGCCGCCGTGCAGCAGCACGACCGGCGGGCCGGCGCCCGCTTCCTCGTGGTGCAGGTGCATAGCAGCCTCCCGTTAGAACATCGCGTCCGGCGGCACGTCGTGCCCGAACTCCCCGCGACCGAACATCGACAGCGCCCGCTCCGGGTCGTTGATCGCGTGCGCCCGGCCCGCGTGCGCGTCCCGCCAGAACCGCTGGATCGGCGTGCCCATCTTCAGCGCCCGGCCGCCAGAGTTCTCGAACAGCAGGTCCACCGCCCGGATCGCCTGGCCGGTGCCGGTCACCTGGTCGCGCCGGACCCGCAGCCGCAGCGGCAGCGGGATCGTCTCCCCGGCGCGCGCGTGCGTCATCAGCTCGGTCATGTCCCGCTCCAGCGCCAGCCACGCCGCGTCCAGCAGGGCCGCGGCCTCGGCGATCCGGACCTGCCCGAACGGGTCCTCCGCGGCCTTCACCCCGACGTAGGAGGCCCGCACCCGGCCGCGCTGGTAGGCGACGTGGGCCTCGTACGCACCCGTCGCCATGCCGATGATCGGGGTGGTGATGGCATAAGAAAATATGGAACCGAACGGGATCCGGTACAGCGGTGCTGCATTGACTTGCTGTCCCGGGCAGGCGCACCGGGTGACGTTCGTGAAGCTCAGCGACCTGTGCTCGGGGACGAAGGCGCCGTCCACGACGATGTCGTTGCTGCCGGTGCCGCGCAGCCCCACCGTGTCCCACACGTCGTCGATGACGTAGTCACTGGCCGGCAGCAGGAACGTGCGGAAGTCGACGGGCTTGTGCTCGTCGTCGAGCACGATGCCGCCGAGCAGCACCCAGGTGGCGTGGTCGCAGCCGGAGGAGAAGCTCCACCGCCCGTCGAGCCGATAGCCGCCGTCGGCCGGTTTCGCCTGGCCGGTGGGCGCGTAGGAGGAGGACATCCTGGTCGCGGGGTCGGCGCCCCAGACGTCCTGCTGGGCCTGCGGCGGGAACAGGGCGAGCTGCCAGGGATGCACGCCGATGACCGACGCGACCCAGCCGGTCGAGCCGCACGCGCTGGCGATGAGCCGGACGGCGGTGAAGAACGTGACCGGATCCGCCTCGAGCCCGCCGAAACATTTCGGCTGGAGCAGCCGGAAGAACCCCGTCTCGGCCAGGGCCTTGACCGACGCGGCCGGCACCACCCGGCCGTCCTCGGCCTCCTGGGCGCGCTGCCGGAACACCGGGAGCAGCTCGGTGATCCCGGCTACCACTGCCTGCTGATCTCTGCTTGCCTGATGGGGCCCTGTCTTAACAAGCCCTGCCTGATCAACCTCTGCCATATGCCAAGACTAGAACATGTTCTAGTCTTGGGGTATGGATCAGGTTCGGACCATCGATGCGGGCACGCCGCCGGCCAGGTTCGCACGCGGCTGGCACTGCCTCGGCCTCGCGGGGCGGTTCCGTGATGGCGTCCCGCACGCAGTGCAGGCGTTCGGCACCAAGCTCGTGATCTTCGCCGACTCGGGCGGGCAGTTGTATGTCCTGGACGCGTACTGCCGGCATATGGGTGGTGACCTGAGCCAGGGTACGGTCAAGGGCGACGCCGTGGCCTGCCCGTTCCACGACTGGCGCTGGGGCGGGGACGGCCGGTGCGCGGCGGTGCCGTACGCCCGGCGCATCCCGGTGGCGGCGCGGACGCGGTCCTGGCGCACGCTGGAGCGCAACGGGCAGCTGTTCGTCTGGCACGACGCCGAGGGCAACCCGCCGCCGCCGGACGTGATCATCCCGCGGATCGACGGCGCCTACTCCGACGAGTGGACCGACTGGACCTGGGACTCGATCCTGGTCGAGGGCGCGAACTGCCGCGAGGTGATCGACAACGTGGTGGACATGGCGCACTTCTTCTACATCCACTTCGCTTTTCCGACGTTCTTCAAGAACGTCTTCGAGGGGCACATCGCGTCGCAGTACCTGACGACGCGGTCGCGGCCGGACGTCGACGGGGCGTCCAACTACTCCTCCGGGGGGGAGACCACGCTGCGGTCGGAGGCGTCGTACTTCGGGCCCTCGTACATGATCGACAACCTATGGCACGACTACCACGGCATGACCATGGAGAGCGTCCTGATCAACTGCCACTACCCGGTCACCCCGACCTCGTTCCTGCTGCAGTGGGGCGCCATCGTCCGGCGGCCGCCCGGCCTGTCCGACGGGCAGGCCAGCCGGGTCGCCGCCAAGTTCGCCGACTTCGTCGGGCTCGGCTTCACCCAAGACGTGGAGATCTGGCGGAACAAGAGCCGTACCGACAACCCGCTGCTGTGCGCCGAGGACGGCCCGGTCTACCAGCTGCGCCGCTGGTACGAGCAGTTCTACTGCGACGTGGCCGACATCGAGCCGGACATGGCGGCGCGGTTCGAGTTCGAGATCGACACCACCCGCGCGGTGACCGGCTGGGAGGCGGAGGTCGCGGCGAACCTGGCCCGGGCCGCGGGGGGGTCTGCCAGGGGGGTCCGGGGGGGTGGAGCCCCCCCGGGGGCTAGCAGGGTCGTCCCCCCTGGCAGCGGGGCCCATGCGGGGTAACGGCCGCCACCGGGACGAGCGGCACGTGGCCCTGGGCCCCGTGTCGTGTGCTCGGTGCGGGGCGGCGGTGCTGGTGGCCAAGTTCAGCCCGCAGCACACGTCGGTGCAGTGGAGCGCGGCGGCGGTGCGGGCGTGCGCGGAGTTCGGTGCCGCGGCGGCCGGCGGGCGGCCGAGCGCGCTGGTCGAGGGGTGCGCCAGCCTGCGGGACAGCATCGACGCCGCGGTGGCGGCCGGGCGGCTCGAGGTGTCGCCGCCTTGACCCGCGAGTATTACCAGATACCGGTGGCGGAGGTCATCCGGGAGACCGACGAGGCGTGCTCGCTGGTGCTGGATGTGCCGCCGCGGCTGGCGGCGACGTTCGGCTACCGCCCGGGGCAGTTCGTCACGGTGCGCGTCCCGTCGGACCGGACCGGTTCGGTGGCCCGCTGCTACTCGCTGTCGAGCTCGCCGTTTACCGGGGAACCGCCCGCCATCACGATCAAGCGGACGGCTGGGGGGTTCGCGTCTGGTTGGATCATGGATCGGGTCACCGCCGGGACCGTGCTTGACCTGCTGCCCCCGGCCGGGACGTTCAGCCCGGGCTCGCTGGACGGTGATTTCCTGCTGTTCGCGGCGGGCAGCGGGATCACCCCGGTGATGTCCATTCTGAAGTCGGTGCTGGCGGCCGGGCGCGGCCAGGTCGTGCTGGTGTACGCCAACCGGGACGAGCGCTCGGTGATCTTCGGTTCCTCGCTGCGCGACCTGGCGGCTTCGGCGGCGGGACGGCTGGTCGTGGTGCACTGGCTCGACTCGCTGCACGGCGTGCCGGACGCCGCGCCGATCGCGGCCCTGGCCCGCCCGTACGCGTCCTACCAGGCGTTCGTCTGCGGGCCCGACCCCTACCTGGCGGTGGTGCGGGAGGCGCTGGGTCCGGGCCGGCGCGTGCACGTGGAGCGGTTCGTCTCGCTGGCGGAGAATCCGTTCGAGGAGACGCTCGTGGCTGGCGGTCTCGCGGCGACGTTGTCGGTCACGCTGGACGACGCGACGACGCTGCTGCCCTGGCCGGCCGGCACCCGGATGCTGGACGTGCTCATCGACGCGGGGCTCGACGCGCCGTACTCGTGCCGCCAGGGCATCTGCGGCGCCTGCGCCTGCCTGCTCACCGGCGGCGAGGTGGAGATGGCGCACAACGAGGTGCTCGAGGCGGCCGACATCGCCGACGGCTACATCCTCACCTGCCAGGCCGTGCCCCTGACCCCCGAGGTCAGCATCAGCTACTGAGGCGGGTACCGGGGCGGGCCCGCCTGGCATACTCTGGCCAGCGGACCTGAAAAGGAGGAAAAGCATGCCACTGACCATCGGTGACACTGCCCCGGACTTCGAGGCGGAGACAAGCGAGGGGCCGATCCGCTTTTACGACTGGATCGGCGATGACTGGGCGGTGCTGTTCTCGCACCCCAAGGACTTCACCCCGATCTGCACCACCGAGCTCGGCTACATGGCCAAGATCAAGCCGGAGTTCGACCGGCGCGGCGTGAAGATCATCGGCTTGTCGATGGACTCGACCGGCGACCACCAGCGGTGGGCCGCCGACATCGCCGAGACCCAGGGCCAGGCCCCCAACTACCCGATCATCGCCGACGCCGACTTCAACGTGGCCAAGCTGTACGGGATGCTCCCGGCCGACGTCTCGGGCGACCCGAAGGCGCGCACGCCCGCCGACAACCAGACCGTGCGGAACGTGTTCGTGATCGGCCCGGACAAGAAGATCAAGCTGGTCCTGATCTACCCGATGACGACCGGGCGCAACTTCGACGAGGTGCTGCGGGTGATCGACTCGCTGCAGCTGACCGCCAAGCACCGGGTGTCCACGCCGGTGAACTGGCAGCCGGGCGAGGACGTCGTCATCGCCGGCTCGGTGTCCAACGACGAGGCCCGGCAGATCTTCGGGGAGTGGAAGGAGCCCAAGCCCTACATCCGGATCGTGCCTCAGCCCAGCTGACGGCCGGGCCGGGCCGCCGCCACGGCCATCGCGGCGTGGCGGCCGGCCCGGCGGCCGGAGAAGACGCGGTCGGCCAGGGACACCTGGCCGGACTTAACGTCACGCCGCGACCGTGACGGCCAGCAGTTGTGGTGTCCCGACTTCTTCGGGAATAGGCTCACCGTCGGCTTGCAGGCCCGCGATGTGAACCTCGATGGCCTCTACGGCCCGCTCCCGACACTGCTCTATCGTGCTGCCACGGGTGAAGCACCCGGGCAGCGCCGGAACAGTCACGTAGTAGCTGCCGTCCTGCTCGGGTTCCACCACGATCGTGTAGGTACGCATCAGTTTCATCCTGTCACAAGACCGCGCGCAGTTCCTCGGCAGCGATGCCTGCCTGGTTCAAGATCGACCGTAGCAGACCTGGTCCGATCGTCTCACCAGCGTGTAGGGGCACGGTCACACGACCGCCCCGGGTGGGATGCTTGAGTTGGGCGTGAGATCCTTTGTGGGCCACGACCACCCAGCCGAGCTTGCCGAGTCCGTGCACCACTTCCCGGCCGGTGACTCGAGGCAGTGAGGGCATGGCGGTCACCATAGGCGAAACCTGTGACAATCGGCCGCGCGTCCGAAGACAAGAGGCGGCCGCTGGAACCCTAGGCCTGACCCGGCAGTTTGTGTCCCGAAGGCTGGGTGGTGGCCACGCTTGCGGAGGCGCTCGCGGCGTGGCGGCCGGCCCGGCGGCCGGAGAAGACGCAGTCGGCCAGGGACAGGCCGCTGACGTAGGAGCGGGAGCACAGGCCGGCCGCGCTGCGGCCGGCCGCGTACAGGCCGTCTATCGCGCTCCCGTCAGGCCGCAGCACCTGGCCGGATTCCGGCGCGACCTGCAGACCGCCGAGGGTGAGCACGGGCGCCGGGTAGAACAGCCGGGGCCGGACCGAGCAGTCGATCAGCGAGTACGGCGGCTGGTCCTGCGCTCGTACCAGGTCGGGCGGCTTGCCCGCCGGGTCGCGGGCCGCCGGGTCGCGGGCCGCCGGGTCGCGGGCCGCGGTGTTGTAGGCGGCCAGCGTGGTGGCGAGGCCGTCCGGGTCGACGCCGGCCCGGGCGGCGACCCCGGCCAGGGTGGGCGCGCTCACCGCACCAAAGGTCAGCAGGTACCACGCCTGCAGCCGCTGGAACCACAGCGTGGAGCGGCGCACCTGGCGGCGGGCCTCGGCCAGGGTAACCCGGTCCACCAGCAGCCAGGCCTGCCCGCTATGGCGCACGATGGCGTCGCCGATCGCCGCGCCGTAACGCGACTCGTCGCAGAGCCGTTCCCCGGCGCGGTCCACCAGCACGCCGGTCAGCAGGGCGGGCGGCGGGCTGAGGAAGCGCCAGACCGACACCCGGTCCAGGAACGCGGTCGCGCCCCCGGCGGCGGCGCCGAGCCGGATGCCGCTGCCGTCGTCGCCCGGCGTGGCCAGCGGCAGGCCGCCGCGCGCGGTCGGCGCGTACGCACGCATCATCTTCCGGTTGGCGGCGAAACCGCCGGCCGCCACGACCACGCCGCGCGCCGCTCCCACCCGGAGCGGCCGCCCGTACCGGCGCTCCAGCCCGTCGACCGGCCGGTGCAGGATCCGGCCGGCCTTCGGCATGTACAGGTACGGCTTCACCGACCAGCGGTGCAGCACCCGGTGGGCCAGCCGGACCCAGCCGGGCGCGCCACGCAAGGTCAGGCACTGCACGCCCGCGACCCGGCCGCCGGCATCGGTGACCAGCTCCCGGGCGGTGGTCTGCGTGAGCACCCGGGCGCCGGCGCCCCGGACGGCGGCGGCCAGCCGGGCGTACAGCAGGCCGCCCGAGGTGCCGCGCCCTCGGGTGCGGTGCCCGCGCGGCGCGGGCGGCGCGGTGCCAGCGGCGGACAGTTCGCTGCCGGAGTAGTACAGGTAGTGGCGGTTGGTCGGATACGACGTCTTGTCCGGGCACAGGCTGCCCTCGAACGGCACCCCGTGGCCCTCCAGCCAGGCGAGCATGGCCACGCTGCCGTCGCAGAACTGTCTGAGCGTGGCGGCCGGCACCGCGTCGCCGACCTCGGTATGCAGGTAGCCGAACATCGCGTCGGGCGAGTCGGTGACGCCGGCCGCGCGCTGCTGCGGCGTGCCGCCGCCGGCGTAGACCACGCCGCCGGACAGCGCGGTGGCGCCGCCGCCGCCGAAGCGGTCGAGTACCAGCACCGAGCGGCCGGCCGCGGCCGCCGCCAGGGCCGCGCAGGCGCCCGCGGCCCCGAAGCCCACCACGACCACGTCGGCCTCGACGTCCAAGTCCCGCGGCACTTGGTCTCCTTCCGGGTCCGACGGCAAAACTGTAACGTGTTCTAGTATGGAACGGCAGACGGCATGACGACAGAGGCCGCCGACGGCACCGAGTTCGACGTCGTGGTGGCGGGCAGCGGCGCGGCGGGGATGACGGCCGCGCTCACCGCGGCACACCTCGGCCTGAGCGTCCTGGTCATCGAGAAGACGGGGCACTTCGGCGGGTCGACCGCCCGCTCGGGCGGCGGGATCTGGGCCCCGGGCAACACCGTCCTGCGCGCCGCCCGGGTCACCGACACCCCTGAGGCGGCCCGCGCCTACCTGGCGCACGTGGCGGGCGACGGCGTCCCGGCGGAGCTGCGGGAGGCGCTGCTCGAGCACGGCCCGGACACGCTGAGCCTGGTCCTGGCGATGACGCCGGTGCGCTTTGCGTGGGTCCCGGGCTACGCCGACTACTACCCCGAGGCGCCCGGCGGGCTCGCCTGCGGGCGCAGCATCGAGCCGGTGCCGCTCGACGGGCGCGTGCTCGGCGGCCAACTCGATCGCCTGGGCCGCCCCTACCTACCGTCACCGGTGGCCATCACCCAGGCCGAATACCGCTGGCTGAGCCTCGGCCCGCGCCATCCGCGCGCCATGCTGGCCGGCGCCAGGGTCGCGGGCCGGGCCGCGCGCACCCGACTGCTCGGCCACCGGGTGCTCAGCCTGGGGCAGGCGCTGGCGGCGGGCCTGCGAGCCGGGCTGCTCGCCAGCGGCGTGCCGGTCTGGCTGGACACCCCGATGACCGGCCTGGAGGTGCGGGACGGCCGGGTGAGCGGGGTCCGCGTCACACGCGGCGGCGAGCCGCTGCTGATCCGGGCGCGGCGCGGGGTGCTGGTCGCCACCGGCGGGTTCGAGCGCAACGAGGAGATGCGCCGCCGGTACCAGCGCGCGCCCGTGGGTACCCAGTGGACGACCGGCGCGGCCGGGAACACCGGCGACGGGATCCTGGTCGGCCTGGACCTGGGCGCGGCCACCGGGCTGATGGACGACGCCTGGTGGGGACCGTCGATCCCGCTGCCCGGCGGGCCTTACTTCTGCCTGGCCGAGCGCAGCCTGCCCGGCTGCCTGCTGGTCAACGGCGCGGGCCAGCGGTTCGTCAACGAGTCGGCCCCGTACGTCGACGCGGTGCACGCCATGTACGACGGGAACACGCCGGAGAACCCGCACATCCCGGCCTGGCTGATCTTCGATCAGCGCTACCGCGACCGGTACGTGTTCGCCGGCCTGCCGCCGGGCAAGGCGCTCCCCCGCCGCTGGTACGCCGCCGGGACGGTGGTCCGCGCCGACGACCTGGCCGGGCTCGCGGCCGCGGCCGGTGTCGACGCCGAAGGCCTGGTCAAGACCGTGACCAGGTTCGGCGAGTTCGCCGCGGCGGGCAAGGACGAGGAGTTCGGCCGCGGCGACTCGGCGTACGACCGCTACTACGGCGACCCGCGCTGCCGGCCCAACCCCAACCTGGCCCCGCTGGCCCGGCCGCCGTTTTACGCCGTCAAGATCGTTCCCGGCGACCTGGGCACCAAGGGCGGCCTGCGCACCGACGAGCGGGCGCGGGTGCTCCGCGCGGACGGAACCCCGATCGAGGGCCTGTACGCCGCGGGTAACGCGAGTGCGTCGGTGATGGGCCACAGCTACGCTGGCGCCGGCGCGACCATCGGGCCGGCCATGACGTTCGGCTACATCGCCGCCCGCACCATGGCGACTGGACAGTGATGTGCCCCGCGTCCGGGTGCCGCGCGGCTGACCGGCTGGGTATACGTCGTGGGCCCCGTCGCCGGCGCGCTGATCGCCGTAGGCTTTGCCCTGGTGCTGCGCGGCCGCGGCGGCGACGCCATCTCGCGGGCGGCGGGCTCCGGCGTACTGGACCAGGATGCCCTCACCGCGAAGGCGGAACTGTCGGAGGATATCGATCAGGGCAAGGTGGTCCCTCCGGGCATTGCCGGCACCGATGGGCAGCAGGGCGGGCGATAGCCGGCGCCGCGCTCACGAGCTGGAACGATGGCCCGGCTAGGAACGAGGAGGGTGGCTATGGCAGAGACGACGTCGTTCATGATCGGGGCCGACGCCAGTTGTACTGATGGGGCCTGCGGCGAGGTGACCTGCGTGGTCGTTAACCCGCTAACTCGCGCGGTCACCCATCTCGTGGTCGAACCGAAGCACCTGCGTGGCGCCGCCCGGCTTGTTCCGCTCGATCTTATTGACGCCACGACGGGCGAGATCCGGCTCGGCTGCACCCTGGCGGAGTTCGAGCAGCTCGATCCCGCCGAGGAGACCCAGTTCTTGCCCGGCACGCCCGGATACCCGGGCTATGACCCGGAACAGGTGCTCGTCATGCCCTACTACGGCATGGGCATGGGCATGGGCATGGGCATGGCCGGGGCCGACGTCCCGATAGCGGTCACCTATGACACCGTCCCGTTGGAGGAGGTGGAGGTGCGCCGCGGTGACCACGTCCATGCCACCGACGGCCACATCGGGCGAGTCCAAGGCCTGGTCATCGACCCTAACAGCCACCACGTGACCCACGTGCTCCTCCAAGAGGGGCACTTGTGGGGCCGGAAGGAGGTGGCCATCCCGATCAGCGCCGTGACCGGCGTCGACGACGGTATCCGGCTCAACCTCACCAAGCAGCAGGTACAGGACCTGCCGCCCGTGGACATCCAGCACCCGGCTGGGTAGCCCCCAACACCACGGACTTTAGGTGTTTGGGGTGTTCAGGGTGTTCCTGGCCTCGTGTCCTGTGTCTTTTCTTGAGTCCGTTTCCGCGGTGGCGGCGGTGATGTGAGGGCATGGTTTCTGCCCGC
>Ga0074046_10002676_pt1 | contig 15275 bp, 28 predicted proteins | sample BogForMeECP23OM3_FD_94441 | JGI IMG/M metagenome (GOLD analysis project Ga0074046, IMG submission 94441) | Bog forest soil microbial communities from Calvert Island, British Columbia, Canada - Bog Forest MetaG ECP23OM3 | ecosystem: Environmental > Terrestrial > Soil > Wetlands ...
CCGGAGCGAGCCGCGGAATTGTTCGCGCTCGAGTGCCATCCACGGCGGGACGCCGCGGCGCTGCGCCATCTCGATTGCCTCGACGATCACCTTCTTGGTGCGGCTCGCCTCGGCCACGCTGATTACACTGCCAACCTCGACCAGCGTCGAGGGAATCGTGACTTTCTTGCCGTTGATGTGAATATGCCCGTGGCGAACCACCTGGCGCGCCTGCGCCAGCGAACTGGCGAAGCCGAGACGATACACCACGTTGTCAAGCCGGCGCTCGAGCAGCACGAGCAGGTTCTCGCCGGTAATTCCGTCCATCCGCTCGGCCATTTCGAAGTAGGCCGCGAACTGCGTTTCCATCAATCCGTAGATGCGCTTGACCTTCTGCTTTTCACGCAGCCGAATCGCGAATTCGGAGAAACGCGTGCGCGCCTGACCGTGCGCCCCGGGCGGATAATTACGCCGCTCGATCGCGCACTTGTCGCTGTAGCATCGCTCTCCCTTGAGGAAGAGTTTCAGTCCTTCGCGCCGGCACAGCCGGCATACCGGACCCAGATTCCTAGCCATCTTCGATTACGCCTTCTTCACTCGCGTGTATTTCGGTTCAAACTCTGCGCCGCTTCGGAGGACGGCATCCGTTGTGCGGAATCGGCGTGACGTCCTTGATCGAGATGACGCCCAGCCCCGTCGCTTGCAGCGCGCGCACTGCCGATTCGCGTCCTCCGCCCGGGCCTTTGACGTGAACGACCACCGCGCGCATCCCGACTTCCGAGCATTTGCGCGCGCACGCCTCTGCCGCCATCTGCGCGGCGAACGGCGTGCCCTTGCGCGAGCCCTTGAAGCCTACAGAGCCGGCGCTCGCCCATGCGATCACGGTTCCCTGCTGATCGGTGATCGTCACGATCGTGTTGTTGAAGGTCGCGTGCACATGCGCGACGCCCTCGGGCACGTTGCGGCGCACCTTCTTGCGCCGCGGCGCAGGCGCAGGTGCTCCAGCAGCGGGGGCCGCGGCAGCAGCGGCCTTCTTTTCGGGAGCGGCTTTCGTTTCTTTGATTTCTTCAGCCATTCTTTTTAGTGAATCCGCATGATGCTGATAATCGGGCGATAATTTCCTACCTGCCCGCGTTTTCAGTTGCTCGTTTTTCCGTTCGTCTTAGCCCTTGGGCGGCGCCTGCTTTTTGCCCGCGACCACTTTGCGCGGACCCTTGCGCGTACGCGCGTTGGTATGGGTGCGCTGGCCGCGCACCGGAAGTCCGCGACGATGCCGAATGCCGCGGTAGCACCCCAGATCCATCAAGCGCTTGATCGACTGCTGAAAGTCGCGCCGCAGATCGCCTTCGACCTCGAAGTCGGTGTCGATCACCTGGCGGATATGGACCTGCTGGTCTGCCGACAGGTCGTCGGTCCTGGTCGCGGGATCGACCTTGGCGGCGGCGAGAATTTTCAGCGCGCTTGGCCGGCCTATTCCGTAGATATAGGTCAGCGCGATATCCATCCGCTTGTTCTTGGGTAGTTCGACCCCAGCTATGCGTGCCATCGCGAAACCCTTCCTAGCCCTGGCGCTGCTTGTGGCGCGGGTTCGAGCACAGGATGCGCACGACGCCTTCGCGGCGCACGACCTTGCAGTTCTTGCAAATCTTTTTAACCGACGCTCGGACTTTCATAGTTTGCCAATCTCTATCCGGCGCGCCCGCTAGCGCATCCGGTACGTAATCCGGCCGCGGGTCAGGTCGTAAGGCGACAACTCAACGGTGACCTTGTCGCCGGCCAGAATCTTGATGTAATGCATCCTCATTTTGCCCGAGATATGAGCCAATACCTTGTGCCCATTGTCGAGCGTCACCCTGAACACCGCATTGGGCAGCGCTTCCTGAACCGTTCCCTGTACTTCGATCGCGTCGCCCTTAGACATTTTCGAGCTCGCTTAAGATTTCCGGCGCGTTAGAGGTAATCGCGATGGAGTGTTCGAAGTGGGCAGATAGTTTACCGTCCGCCGTCACCGCAGTCCAGCCATCGGAAAGGATCTCCAGATCGGGGCTTCCCTCGTTAACCATCGGCTCAATCGCCAGCGCCATGCCCTCGCGCAGCCGCGGATTGGGCATCCCGGGGCGGAAATAATTCGGCACCTGCGGATCCTCATGGAGCCGGCGGCCGATTCCATGTCCGGCAAAGTCGGTGACGACCGAAAATCCCGCCCCTTCGACTGTATCCTGCACCGCGTGCGCAATATCGCTGATCCGATTGCCCGCGCGAGCCTGCGCGATTCCCGCGTAGAGCGACTCGCGCGTCACCCGCAGCAGTTTGGTGACCCGCTCCGGCACCGGGCCGACCGCTACCGTGCGCGCCGAGTCGCCGAAGAAGCCGTGGTACACGACGCCGAAATCGAGCCCGACGATGTCGCCGGCCTTCAATTTGCGGCTCGACGGGATGCCGTGGACGATCTCGTCGTTAACCGACACGCACAGGCACTTGGGGTAAACGACGTCGCCCGGTTTGTAATTCTTGAAGGCAGGCTGCGCGCCTTTTTTGTAGGTCAGATCCTCGGCCAGCTTATCGAGTTCCTCGGTCATGATTCCGGGGCGCACGGCGGCGGCCAGCGCCGCGAGGATCTCGGCGACGATTTGGTTCGCCTGGCGCATCACGGCGATCTCCGCCGGGGTTTTGATAGTAATCATAGTCGCGCGCGACCCGCGCCGGCTGCGGCCTGACTCTGGCCCGCCAGCCCGCCGAGCGCGGCCAGAATTCGCTTCTCGACCTCGTCGGGGCGCCCCACTCCGTCAACCTGCGCAAGCAGCCCGAGCCGCCCATAATGATCGAGCAGCGGCCGAGTCGCCGCGTCATAAACCTTGATCCGTTCGCGCACGGTTTGCTCGGCGTCGTCCTCGCGCTGATAGAGTTCGCCGCTGCACTTATCGCACACGCCGGCTTTGGCCGGCGGCTCGAATAATACGTGATACATCGCCGCGCAATTCGTGCAGGTGCGCCGTCCTGAAATCCGTTTCACGACCTCTTCGTCCGGCAGCGTCACCGCGACAACTTTGTCCAGCTTCAGCCCCGCGCGCTCGAGTCCCGCCGCCAGCCTCTCGGCTTGCATTACGTTGCGGGGGAATCCGTCGAGGATAAACCCGTCGCGGGCGTCTTTTTCCCGCAGCCGCTCGGCGATCAGCTTGAGCACCAATTCGTCGGGTACCAGTTGCCCGCGATCCATATAGCCGACCGCTTCGCGGCCAAGCTCCGAGTTTTCACGCACGGCTGCGCGCAACAGGTCTCCGCTGGCAACTTGCGGGATGCCCCACAGCGCAGCGAGCGCCTGCGCTTGCGTACCCTTGCCCGCACCCGGCGGGCCCAGCAGCACCAGCCGCACCAGCTAGGCGCCCCTCTTGGTCTTGACCCGTCCGCGGCGCATGAAGCCTTCGTAGTTGCGGGTCAGCAGATGGGTTTCGATTTGCGCAACCGTGTCCAGCGCGACGCCTACGACGATCAGCAGCGCGGTGCCGCCGAAGAAAAACGGCACGTTGAAGCGCGCGATCAGAATCGTCGGCAGCACGCACACGGCGCTGACGTAAACCGCGCCGCCGAGCGTGATTCGCGACAGCACGCGATCGATATAGTCGGCGGTGAAGCGTCCGGGCCGGATTCCCGGGATAAAGCCGCCGTACTTTTTCAGATTGTCGGCAACGTCCACCGGATTAAATGTGACCGAGGTGTAGAAGTAACAGAAGAAGAAAATCAGCGCGACGTAAACCAGGTCGTAATAGAAGCCGCCGGGCGTCAGGTAGGCCGAGTAGGGTTTCAGAAATGGAACGAAGGCGGCCAGCGTCGCCGGGAACACCAGCAGCGCCGACGCAAAAATCGGCGGAATGACCCCCGAGGTGTTGATCTTCAGCGGCAGATGCGAAGTCTGACCGCCGTAAACGCGGCGTCCGACCACGCGGCGCGCGTACTGAATCGGGATGCGCCGCTGGGCGGTCTCGATATAGACGATACCGGCGATCACCGCGGCGGCGATTGCGAGGATGAAGACGAGCAAAAAGATGCTCATTTCGCCCTCGCGCACGAACTGCGCGGTGGTGCCGATAGCGCTGGGCAGTCGCGCCACGATTCCCGCCATGATGATCAGCGAGATGCCGTTGCCGATTCCGCGCTCGGTAATCTGCTCGCCGATCCACATCAGGAACATCGTGCCGGCCGTCAGCGTGATCACCGTCATCACGACAAAGGCCGGTCCGGGACTGTAAACGATACTGCCGCCGCCGGGCGCCGATGCCTTTTCGAGCGCGATCGCGAACATCGTGCCCTGGAACAGCGCCAGACACACCGTGCCGTAGCGCGTGTACTGGGTAATCTTGCGACGGCCCGCCTCGCCTTCCTTGTAGAGCTCGTCGAGATAGGGCGACGCGATTTTCAGCAGGTCGAGGACGATGGCGACCGAGATGTAGGGCATGATGCCGAGCGCCAGGACCGAGAAGTGTTCGAGCGCGCCACCCGAAAACAGGTTGACCCATCCGAACAGCGTGCCGCTGGCCTGCTCGAACAGCGCCGCGAGCGCCTGCCCGTCGATGCCGGGGGTAGGCACAGCGACGCCGAGGCGGAACACGGCCAGCATCGCGGCGGTGAACACCAGGCGGCGGCGCAACTCCGGGATGCGCGAGGCGTTTGAAAACCCATCCAGCATCTAGCTTTTGGTGGAGGTTGCCAACTCCGCGACGCCGCCTTGGGCGGCGATTTTGTCCAGCGCGCTTTTCGAGAACGCATGGGCGCGCACTTTAATCTTACTCTTCAGATCGCCGTCGCCTAAAATCTTGACCTTGCGCCCGGCGGGAATCAGTCCGCGCGCGACCAGCGCGGCCGCATCGATGACGACGCCATCGGAGAAGTCGCCCAGCCGCGACAGGTTCACAATTGCGAATTCGTCGCGGCGCGCCTGCGCCCTCAGCGTGCGTCGAAAACCCTGCTTGGGCAAGCGCCGTTGCAGCGGCATCTGGCCGCCTTCGTAACTCGGCGGCGTGTTGCCGTGCGAGCGCGCGCCCAGTCCTTTGTGCCCGCGGCCGGCAGTCTTGCCGTGGCCGGAGCCGATACCCCTGCCGACGCGGCGTTTGCGATGGGTCGAGCCGGGAGACGGTTTTAAATCCTTCAAATCCATGACTGAGCCTAATCCTTGAGCTCGACCACCAAATGCTTGAGCCGCTTGACCATCCCTTCGACCGCAGCGCTGCGCTTGAGCTCGCGCACGCTTCCGACTTTGCCCAGGCCGAGGCCCTTGACCGTCTCGCGCACGCGCCGATTGGTGCTGATCGGACTGCCGACGAGTTTCACGCGAATTTTATCGGACATCATACTCCTCGATCACCGTCTTACCTCGCCCACCGGAGCTTTTCCTCTCCCTGTCACTGCGCTGCCGTCGCAACGGCTCACGCGGCGGCTTCGGGATGATTCGGAGTGCGTCCGCGAAGCCGATTAATATCCTGCACGCTGCGCAGTTCGGCCAGCGCCTCGAGGGTCGCTTTGACCAGGTTGTGAGGATTCGACGACCCCAGCCGCTTGGTCAGAATATTGCGGATTCCCGCCAGCTCGACCACCGCGCGCACACCGCCCGCCGCGATCACTCCGGTGCCCTCGGCAGCCGGCCGCAGCACGACGCGGCCCGCGCCGAAACGTCCGACGACTTCGTGCGGAATCGTACCGTCCTGAATCGGCACACGCACCAGGCTTTTCTTGGCGCGATCGACGCCCTTGCGAATCGCCTCGGGCACTTCGTTGGCCTTGCCCAATCCGAATCCGACCAGCCCGTTGTGATCGCCGGCGACCACCAGCGCGCTGAAGCTGAAGCGCCGTCCGCCCTTGACGACCTTGGCGACGCGGTTGATATGCACGACCTTTTCTTTGATCTCGAGGCCCTGCGGATCGATTCGCTGCGTGACCGTGCTCTCTCTTAGCGTTCGTTGCCTGCCGTTCAAAATTTTAACCCCGCTTCGCGCGCCGCATCGGCCAGCGCCTTGACGCGGCCGTGATAGAGAAATCCGTTTCGGTCGAAGACGACGCTCGAAATCCCGCTCTGAAGGCATCGCTCGGCGATCGCCTTGCCCACGGCCTTGGCGGCGGCGAGGTTGCGCTTGCTCTTGAGTCCCTCGCGCAGGCCGGCGGTTTCGGTCGAAGCCGCGGCGAGAGTACGTCCGCTCTGGTCGGAGATAACCTGGACGTAAATATGATGCAGCGAGCGGAAGACCGAGAGCCGCGGGCGCTGATCGTTACCGACCGCCTTGCGCCGCACCCGGTTCTGGCGCAGCTTGCGTTTTTCCGATCGCTCTACAGCCATAATTGCAACCAACCTTTTATGCCCAACTAACCTTTATGCCGCGGTCGAGCCCGCCGCGGCCTTGCCGGCCTTGCGGCGAATTGTTTCGGTCGCGTACTTGATTCCCTTGCCCTTGTACGGTTCGGGCGGCCTGAGTTCGCGAATCTGCGCCGCGACCGTGCCGAGCAGTTGACGGTCGGCGCTCTCGAGGGTAACGGTCACCAGTTTCTCGACTTTGGCGGTGACGCCGGGCGGAAGCTGATAGACGATCGGATGCGAAAAGCCGAGCGTCAGGTTGACTTGAGTGCCCTTGGCTTCCGCGCGGTAGCCGACGCCGTTTATCTCGAGCACGCGGGTAAAGCCCTTGCCGACGCCCTCGACCATGTTGGCGACCAGCTTGCGCATGAGCCCGTGAATGGCGCGCTCTTCGCTGGTATCGCCGGGGCGCTTGACGACGATTTCCGAGTCCTTGATCTCGGCGGTGAAGCCGGGATGAAGCTTGAGCTCGAGCTTGCCCTTGGGGCCTTCGACCTTAAGCGTCGCGCCGGCGATCGACGCCTTGACGCTCTTATCGAGATGAATGGGCAGTCTTCCTATCCGGGACATCGCTGATCACCAAACCCTGCAAAGGATTTCGCCGCCGACTTTTCTGCGCCGCGCCTCGCGTCCGGTCATCACGCCGAGCGGGGTCGATACGATTTGCACGCCCATCGCGCCGCGCACCTTGCCGATCTCCGCGGCGCCCGCGTAGCGCCGATTGCTCGGCTTGCTGATGCGGTCGATGCCGCGGATCACGGATTCGCGGGTCGGCGAGTAACGAAGTTTGAGCGCCAGCATCTTCAGGGGCACTTCACCGCCGACTTCGACGCCGCCGAGAAAACCCTCGGCCATCAGCACGCGGCAAATCGCCTCGCGCAGGCGCGAATGGGGCACAGTGAGTTCATTGTACCGCGCGCGCATCGCGTTGCGGATTCGCGTCAGCAGTTCTGCAATCGGATCGGTCTGCGACATAATTGGCCTCTCTTACCAGCTCGCCTTGATCACGCCCGGCAACTTGCCGTCGAGCGCGAGCTTGCGCAGGCACAGGCGGCACATTTTGAACCGCCGATAGTAGGCGCGCGAGCGGCCGCATAGCGGGCAGCGGTTGTACTGGCGCACTTTGAATTTTTGTTTACGGGTTGCCTTAACCCGCAGGCACATTTTCGCCATTCAACTATTCCTCATGTCCCCGGCGCCGGAGGCGGCGCCGGCGCGGCGGCGGCGGCCTTGGCGGCCCTGGCGGCAGCGTGGGCCTCGGCGGCGGCGGCGGCTTTGGCGGCGTCGGCCTCGCGCTCGGCGGCTCCGCGCATCGGCATCCCGAGCGCGCGAAGGAGCGTCAGCCCCTCGAAATCGCTGCGCGCCGTGGTCGTGATCGAAATTGTCAATCCCTTCACCTTCTCGACCTTGTCGAGGTTGAGTTCGGGAAAAATCGTGTGTTCCTTGAGCCCGAGCGAGTAGTTGCCGCGGCCGTCGAAGGCCTTGTCGCTGACGCCGCGGAAGTCGCGCACGCGGGGCAGGGAGATATTGACCAGGCGGTCGAAAAACTCCCACATTTTTTCGCGCCGCAAAGTTACCATCACGCCAATCGGCATCCCCTGGCGGAGCTTGAAGTTCGAAATCGCCTTGCGCGCGCGGGTCAGCACCGGCTTCTGGCCGGCGATCACCTTGAGCTCTTCGAGCGCGGAGTCGAGAATCTTGACGTTGTCGCGCGCTTCCTGGAGCGCCATGTTAATCGTGATCTTCTGAAGGCGCGGCACCCGCATCTTGTTGTCTATTTTGAGCTCGCGCATCAGGGCCGGCGCGATCTCACTGTCGAAGCGAACGCGCAGGCGGGCGGGCAGCTTGGGCTCGGGCGGCAGCGGCGCCGCAGCCGCAGACTTGGCATCTTCGGCCGCCTGCTTCTGCTGAGCCTGACGGGCCTTGCCTTCGCGCTTGGCCTTGGCAGCCTGATCGGACTTGACGGTCTGCTCGGCCTTGGCGGCCTGCTCGGCCTTGTCGGGCTTTTCCTTTTTGTCGGCCATCAGTCGTTACCTATCACTTCGCCGCAGCGGCGGCAGACCCGGCTCTTGGCGCCGTCATCGGCAAGCTTGAGCCCGACCCTGACCGGAGCGTTGCAGCGATCGCAAAAAATCATGACGTTCGAGATGGCGATGGGCGCTTCCTTCTCGACGATGCCGCCGGGGCTCTGCGCACCGCGCGGCTTGGTGTGACGCTTGACAATATTGAGGCGCTCGACGACGACGCGTCCGCGCTCGGGCAACACGCGCATCACCTTGCCGGTCTTGCCACGGTCGCGGCCGGTGACAACCATCACGGTGTCATTTTTCTTGATCTTGTACTTCGCCGACGCCATCACAGCACCTCCGGCGCGAGCGAGATAATCTTGAGAAATTTTTTCGCGCGCAGCTCGCGAGCCACCGGACCAAAGATGCGGGTGCCGACCGGTTCGTGATCCTTGTCGAGCAGCACGGCGGAGTTGCCGTCAAAGCGTATGTAACTGCCGTCGTCGCGGCTGATTTCCTTGGCGGTTCGCACGATGACCGCGCGCGACACGTCGCCCTTTTTGACTTTGGCGTTGGGAATCGCCTCTTTGACCGCGACTACGATCACGTCGCCGACCGACGCGTAGCGGCGCTTGGAGCCGCCGAGCACCTTGATGCACATCACTTTGCGGGCGCCCGAGTTATCGGCGACATCCAGAACGGTTTGTACCTGTACCATCGCGCGCTACCCCGCGGCCTTTTTGAGAATGCGGCTGACGCGCCAGCGCTTGTTCCTGGAGAGCGGCCGCGACTCGATGATCTGCACGCGATCGCCTTCCTTGCACTCGCCGCGCTCGTCGTGCGCCATGAAGCGGGTGCTGCGACGCACGCGCTTGCCATAGAGGGCATGCTCGACCATGCGGTCCACCCTGACCAGGACGGTCTTGGTCATCTTGGCGGACACGACAGTGCCCTCGCGCCGTTTAATTCTTTCCCGCATTGGCTACCTTCTTGTCGGCCGCGGCCGCGCCGCGCGCCTGCTCGCCGAGCAAAGTCATGATGAGCGCCAACTCGCGGCGCGCGCGCCGATAGCCGGCATGATTGTCCAGCTGATTGGTGCGCAGCTTGAGGCGCAGGCGGAAAATTTCCTCGCGCGCCTCGTGCTCCTTGACGCGCAAATCCGGCGCGGTCATCTGCCTTAGTTCATCAAGCTCCAAGGCCGCCCTCCTCGCGCTGGATCATAATTGTTTTGATCGGCAGCTTGTGCGCCGCCAGGCGCATCGCCTCTTTTGCCGTGGCGTAATCGACGCCTTCCATCTCGAACAGAATCCTGCCGGGCCTGACGCACGCGACCCATCCCTCGGGCGAGCCCTTGCCCTTACCCATGCGGGTTTCGGCTGGTTTTTTGGTGAAGGGCTTGTCGGGGAAGACGCGAATCCAGACGCGGCCGCCGCGCTTGATATGGCGGGTCAGCGCGATACGAGCGGCTTCGAGCGCGCGGGTATCGATACGGCAAGTCTCGAGCGACTTGAGTCCGAAGTCGCCGAAGGCGAGCGTGAGGCCGCGCGACTCGGCGCCGCGGACGCGGCCCTTCATCATTTTGCGCCATTTAACTTTTTTTGGTGCGAGCATCTTACTTCGTCAATTCGCCTGCGCAGGCGCGCCTGCGCGTTTCGCGTCCGCATCCTTGCGGGTGAGGACTTCGCCGCGGAAAATCCAGACCTTCACGCCGATCTGGCCGTAGGTGGTGCGCGCTTCGGCAAAACCGTAAGCCACGTCCGCGCGCAGCGTCTGCAGGGGCACGCGGCCCTCGCGGTACCATTCCTGACGCGCGATTTCCGCGCCGCCCAGGCGTCCGGCGACGTGGACCTTGACGCCCTGCGCGCCCATCCGCATCGCGCGCGTGACAGCTTCTTTCATCGCGCGGCGAAAGGCGACGCGGCGCTCGAGCTGGAGCGCGATATTCTCGGCGACCAGCTGCGGGTCGAGGTCGGGGCGGCGCACCTCGTGGATATTGATAAACGAGTCGCGCCCTTTCATCAGCTTCTGGATATCGAGCTTGAGCTTGTCGATTTCGGCGCCCTTCTTGCCGATGACGATGCCGGGGCGCGCCGTGTAAATATTTATTTTGGCCTTGTTGGCCATCCGCTCGATTTCAATCCGCGAGATGCCGGCGTGGTAGAGCCGCTTCTTGATGAAATCGCGCAGCTTCAAATCCTCGTGCAGCAATTTGGCGTAGTCGTGGCTGGCGTACCATCGGGAGTCCCAGCTTTCGATGATGCCGAGGCGGAATCCGCGCGGATGAACTTTCTGTCCCATCGAAGACCTCAGGACGCCCGCTCGTCCACGACTACCGTGAGATGGCTGGTGCGTTTGTGGATTGGCGTCGCGTGCATATGTGCGCGCATGAGCGAGCGCTTCCAGGTCGGCCCGGTGTCGGCGGTCGCGAGTTTTACGAACAGCTTGTCCTCGTCCACGTTCTGCTGATCGCGCGCGTTGGCGATTGCGGCGAGCAAAGTTTTGGAGACGAACCGGGCCGCCTTCTTGGGCGTGAACTCGAGGATCGACAGCGCGTGATCGACTTTCTTGCCCGCGATCAGCTCGCACACAAGCTTGAGCTTGCGCGGCGAGATCCTGATGAAGCGGGTTCGCGATACGGATTCCATGACTGTTACAACTTCCCCGCTTATGCCTTGGCCGCGGCCGGAGGCGGTGCGGCCGGAGCGGCGCCGGGAGAAGCGGTCGCGGCGGGCTTCACTTCGCCCTTGCGATCGCCGGCATGACCGTGGAAGGTCCGGGTCGGCGCGAATTCGCCGAGCTTGTGGCCGACCATGTTCTCGGTGCAGTAGACGGGGATGAACTTGTGCCCGTTGTGGACGGCGAAGGTCAGCGCGATCATGTCCGGGGTTATCATCGAGCGCCGCGACCAGGTCTTGATGATTCGCTTGTCGCCCGAGGCGGACGCGGCGGTGACTTTTTTCTGCAGATGCCCGTCAACGAAGGGACCTTTTTTTAGTGACCTGGCCATAACGATTAATGCTTCCCGCGCGGCCGGCGGCTGACGATCAGATTGTCCGACGGCTGCTTCTTGCGCGTCTTGTATCCCTTGGCGGGCTGTCCCCACGGCGACTGGGGATGGTTGCCCTTGGACTTGCCCTCGCCGCCGCCGTGCGGATGGTCAACCGGGTTCATCGCGACTCCCCGCACATGGCCGCGCTTGCCCAGCCATCGCGAGCGTCCGGCCTTGCCGATAGAAATATTTTCGTGGTCGAGATTGCCGACCTGGCCGATGGTGGCGCGGCAATCGGCCTGCACCATCCGCTGCTCGCCCGAGGGCAGCTTGAGCAGCGCCATCTTGCCCTCTTTCGCCATCAACTGAGCCTGCACACCCGCGCCGCGCGCAAGCTTGGCGCCGGCGCCCGGTTTCATCTCGATGGCATGAACGACGGTGCCGAGCGGGATGTTCTTGAGCATGAGCGCGTTGCCGGGCTTGATGTCGGCGTTCTCGCCCGACTCGACTTTGGCGCCGACCTTGAGGCCGTCGGGCGCCAGGATGTAGGTCTTGACGCCGTCGGCATAGTGGAGCAGCGCGATATTGGCGGAGCGATTAGGATCGTATTCGAGCGCGAAGACGACGGCGGAAATACCGTCGCGGTTGCGCTTGAAATCGATCAGGCGAAGGCGGCGCTTGTGTCCGCCGCCGCGATGACGGGAGGTCATGCGCCCGCGATTGTTGCGTCCGCCGGTGCGCTTGAGCGGGACCAGCAGGCTTTTCTCGGGCTCTTTTTTGGTGAGCTCGGAGAAATCCGCAATCTGCATGAAGCGCTGGCCGGGAGTGCGCGGATTTAATTGTATGACTGCCATTTCTTTTCTTTTTTCAGTATCTCTTTTTTCAGTATCTCTTCTGTCGCGCTACGAGCTCTCGTCCTCGCATCGCGCTCCCTCTTATAGGCCTTCGAAGAATTCGATCTTGTCGCCTTCCTTGAGGGTTACGTAGGCCTTCTTCCAGTCCATCTGGCGGCCCTTGATTGCGCCCTTTTTCCGTTCCTTGCCCATGAAGTTCGAAGTGCGGACCTTGAGCACGGTGACCTTGAACAGATGCTCGACGGCCTCGCGAATTTTGTCCTTGCTCGCGCCGGGGCGCACGCGGAACAGTACCTGGCCGGCCTTTTCGCTGGCCATGGTGCCCTTCTCGGTGATGATGGGCGCGAGAATCAGGCTCTCGGGGCTGCTCATTTCGCTGCTCCGGCGAATCGGGCTTCGATCGCCTTGGCGGTCCGACTGGTCATCACGAGTTCCCGGTGATTGAGCACGTCGTAAACATTAAGCCCTTCCAGCGCGAGCACCTTGTGCGCGGCGAGGTTGCGCGCGGCCAGAAGAAACTTGGCGTCGCCTTCGCCGAGGATTATCAGCGCGTGCTGGAGGCCAAGCTTGTCGAGCGCGGCCTTGGCGGCTTTGGTTTTCGGCTCGGACAGATCGAGCGACTCGACGACGAACAGCTTGCCGTTGCGGGCGCGATCTGAAATCGCGAGGCAGAGCGCAGCGCGCCAGGCCTTCTTCGGCATTTTGTACGAATAGTCGCGCGGCTGCGGGCCGAAGATGGTTCCGCCGTGACGCCATATGGGAGATCGGGTCGATCCAGCGCGCGCGCGTCCGGTGCCCTTCTGCCGCCACGGCTTGCGGCCGCCGCCGGAGATGAGTCCCTTGGTCTTGGTGGACGCGGTTCCGGAGCGGCGATTGGCAAGCTGCATCCGGACCGCCTCGTGCAGCAGCGACAGATCGCCGTCGCGGCCGAAAACTGCGCCGGCGACTTCGAGCTCGCCGATTTTTTCATGGGCGGCCGAGTACAGCGGCAGCTTGACCGGCGATGGATTTTCTTTCCGCTCAGGCATTGTCCACCTTCACATTGGCGCGGCGGCGCGGACGGGCCGCGTGATGGACGACGAGCAAAGCGCCGTCGGCGCCCGGCACCGCGCCCGACACGACGACGGCGTTGTCGTCGGCAAGTATCTCGAGCACCTCGAGATTGAGGATCGAGGCGGTCTCATTGCCCATCTGCCCCGCCATCCTCATCCCTTTGCGCACGCGCCCGGGATACGAGCGGTTGCCGATCGATCCGCCGTGGCGGAAATACTCGTGGGTGCCGTGGGAGCCGGGAAAGCCGGAGAAATGGTGGCGCTTGATGACGCCGGCGTAGCCGTGGCCCTTGGAGACGCCGGTTACGTCGACCTGATCGCCGACCTTGAACACGTCGGCAGCCGCAATCGGCTGTCCGAGCTTCAACTCGGCCTCGCCGCGGCGTTCGAACTCGCCCGATTTGATTCCGGCCGCGATGTTGGCCTTGGCGAAATGGCCGCGCTGGCCGCCGGTGACGCGGCTGAGCTTTTTTTTGCCGAAGGTAACCTGCACGGCTTCATAGCCGTCAGTCGCCGCGGTCTTCAACTGGGAGACGGTGCATGGACCGAGCGTCAACACGGTGGCAGCGCACACGCGGCCGGCGGCGTCGGTCATCTGGGTCATCCCTATTTTTTTTCCAATCAATCCGGTCAGCATCGGCCCTACTCAAGCTTGATTTCGACGTCCACGCCCGCGGCCAGGTCAAGCTTGCCCAGCGCGTCGATGGTCTGCTGGGTCGGCTCGAGGACGTCGAGCAGACGTTTATGAGTACGAATTTCAAAATGCTCGCGTGACTTTTTGTCCACGTGCGGCGAGCGGTTGACGGTGAAGCGCTCTATGCGGGTCGGCAGCGGAATCGGACCGGCCACGCGGCCGCCGGTGCGCCGGATGGTGTCCACGATTTCGCGAACCGACTGATCGAGCAGGCGGTAGTCGTACGCTTTGAGGCGTATGCGTATCTTGTCGTTCATCCAGGTATACCGCGCCCGATTCGTTAAGCGCTCCGCTCCATCTCCGCTCGATTGCGCACCCTTGTTCGGTGTCCGTTACTTCAAAATTTTCGAAACGACGCCGGCGCCGACCGTGCGGCCACCCTCGCGGATGGCGAAGCGCAGCCCTTCGTCCATCGCGACCGGCGTGATCAGCTCGCCAAGAATTTTAATGTTGTCGCCCGGCATCACCATCTCGGTACCCTCGGGCAGCGTGAGCACTCCGGTTACGTCGGTGGTGCGGAAATAGAACTGCGGGCGATAGCCGGTGAAGAACGGAGTATGGCGGCCGCCCTCGTCCTTGGTCAGGATGTACGCCGACGCCTCGAAGTTGGTGTGCGGGGTTATCGAGCCGGGCTTGGCGAGCACCTGTCCGCGCTCGACGTCTTCCCGCTTGAGGCCGCGCAGCAGGACGCCGATATTGTCGCCGGCCTGGCCCTCGTCGAGCAGCTTGCGGAACATCTCGACGCCGGTGACGACAGTCTTGGTGGTATCCCTGAAGCCGACGATTTCGACTTCCTCGCCGACCTTGACCTTGCCCTTCTCGACGCGGCCGGTGACGACGGTGCCGCGGCCCGAGATCGAGAACACGTCTTCGACCGGCATCAGGAACGGCTTTTCGGTCTCGCGCTTGGGCTGCGGGATGAAATTGTCCACCGCATCCATGAGATCGAGAATCGGCTTGCAATTGGGGCAGTCGGCCTTGCCGCATCCGCAGTTGAGCGCGTTGAGCGCGCTGCCGCGAATGACGGGCACGTCGTCGCCCTTGAAGTTGTACTTGGTCAGCAGGTCGCGCACTTCGAGCTCGACCAGGTCAAGCAGCTCGGGATCGTCAACCATGTCGACCTTGTTCATGAAGACGACGATGGACGGCACGCCGACCTGGTAGGCGAGCAGGATATGCTCGCGAGTCTGCGGCATCGGGCCGTCGTTGGCGCCGACGACCAGGATGGCGCCGTCCATCTGGGCGGCGCCGGTGATCATGTTCTTGATGTAATCGGCGTGTCCGGGGCAATCGACGTGCGCGTAGTGGCGCTTGGTGGTTTCGTACTCGACGTGCGCGATGGAAATGGTGATGCCGCGCTC
>Ga0074046_10002677_pt1 | contig 15273 bp, 14 predicted proteins | sample BogForMeECP23OM3_FD_94441 | JGI IMG/M metagenome (GOLD analysis project Ga0074046, IMG submission 94441) | Bog forest soil microbial communities from Calvert Island, British Columbia, Canada - Bog Forest MetaG ECP23OM3 | ecosystem: Environmental > Terrestrial > Soil > Wetlands ...
GAAAAGCAGGGACGCGTCACCGGCTTCGTCTCCCGTTACGGCGACACCGAGAGCGACCGCGGCGTTTTCCTCGACCACTTTTTCAAACAAGGCACGCTCGATGGCACCCGGCTGACTTTCGCCACCGAAACCGTCCACGGCGTCTCATATGAATTTCGCGGAACGATCGAGCGCGGCGCGGGCAAGAAGCCCGGCGACGAGGCCTACTATGTGCTGAAGGGAACTCTCATCGAAAATACGATGGATGAAGGGAACAAAACATCCGCGCACTCCCGCGACGTCTCGCTAAAGATCTTCCCGCAGAATCTGGGCTCCGACGCAGAGCCGAAAAAATAGAACCGCATCCGCCCCGCAGCAAACCTCCGGTGCCGAACTTGTGTGGCGCGGGCATTCTTGCACCCGCATTGCCTTCAGCCTCGGCCTTTCCTGATGGCTGATCGCTGACGGCTCTACCCCGCGAGCGCCGTCTCCGCCTCCATTGCAACCGTCGATACGCGTCCGTCCTCGACCACCACCTTGAACGACTTGCTGCATGTCCCGCATAGCCAGTACTGCTCCGTTGGCCGTTCGGCTCTCCGGACGGCGGCTGCACTCAGAACGCGATCCACGGTGATGATGCGGCCTTCGCGCACATGACTGAAGGGAACTCGACAGGTGGGATTCACACAATTCGTAATCATAAAGCCTCACAACTCCGCGTGGGAAAACGCGGCAATACTCCGATTTCAGGCTGCCGCGTCGCAGGCCCCAGCCGTAAGATTCAGTTGCCCCCCTGCGCGGACTTCTTCTCCAGCGCTTCCAGATGCTTGATCTCGGCCCCGAGCCAGGTCTTCAGGGCCGCCTCTACCTCGGCTGTCGTGTACTGCCGGCTCATGCTGTGGACCGATTCGCCGTCAGCATTCAAGGTGATAAAGTGGCAGGCTTCCAGTTCCTGGCGATACTGCTCGGGCACGAACTGAAACAGCCAGCACTGCGTGCACGGCGTGCTGCGCTCCTCATCCAGACGGTTCGGACAGGACGGTGAATCCAGAAACATCGAAACCGGCCGCCAGGGCGATTTTCCGCCGTAGCCGCCGTGTTCCAGAAACTCCAGCTCTTTCTTCAGCAGATTGATGATCTCAATCCTGGAATGCGGCATACCGTCTCCAGAGACACGAATCCGTCCGATAAACGCCAAATTTATTTTGGGGTGTTCTCGAACCTGCGGCGGTGACCGTGAATACTCCCGGTCGTGACTAACCTCACAGTTCGCTGTGCCTGATCTCGGACCCGCACTAGGCAGATGTGCCCACGGAGTCGATTCTTCCCCGTGGGCACAGCATTTCATTCATCGCGGCAGAACGGCTTTACTGCGCCGCAGGTTTCTTGGCCGGCTTCGCTGCCGCCGCCGCCGTCTTAACCTTCCAGAAATCCGGATCGGCCTTGATCCAGTCTTCCGAAACGTAGCTCATCCGCGGATTGAACATAAACAGGTTTGTCTCGCTCGAGTCCACGGTGGCTGCCGTGAGCTCATTCAGCTTCTTCATGCCGTCTTCGCCCATCGCCGCCATGAACTTCGGCCAGTTGGCCCACGCCCCGTCAATCTCCGCGGCGGATTTAATGGGGTTGAAAATAACGTAGGTGCCATCTTCCCGGCCGTATGCGGCTTGATAGGTGGCCCAATGCACATCCGCGATTTTTTCGAATCCCGACTGGTACATCTTGACCAGTGCCTCCCAGTCTTTGTCATGCCCCTGCTTGACGTGGAACCGCGAAATCTCGAAGTACCGCATATGCGGGACATCGACATTGGGCCGCAGGCTCAATTCTTCGCGATACACCAACATGTACTGGTCCACGTCGGAAAGCAGCTCGCCATCGGCCGCGTTGGCGCGATCGAGTTCGCCGGACAGAGTCTCGTTCTTTTCCGTCGCCTTCATGTCCTTCTCCCACGCCTCAAACGAGTCGTACCCGGTAAAGAAGAGAACGCGCGGTTTGCCCGATACCGATCCCGCGGCCAGGTAGTGGCTGGGCCACTTGGCCTTTGTCATCGCCTGGACAAACGCGCTTTCGGTCTTTTCGTGTGCCATCCCGTTCTTGCCCGGTTTCGTCCACTCCCGCACCACGCTGAGAATCTTCGGTGGCCCATTAGACCCCGAGTTCTGTGCCACTGCCCCCAAACACGCTACAACCAAACATGTTCCTACCCCAAGCCACGTCATTCGTTTCATAGAAAGTCTCCTTTTCCGACTTCAGAACGCATTGACTTCGGAACGGCGGCAATTGTACACCCGCAACGCAAGCGGGCGGCCCGGTGGAAATGGCCTTCGTCAGGCTAAGCCGCATCGGTGTGGGTAGAGCCAGGATTCGCGCCGAACGGCCGAGCAACGCCATGAGACTTCCAGTCACGAGCCATTGTGACGAGGATCACAGAGTTCCCCCGGGTTGGGGGGGTAGGTTTATCGGGCCTGTACGGCGCCTGTACGGCGTCAGAAATTAGCTAGGGGCCCAAGCAAGACATGGACACTTCGGTACGACTCCTCCCCCCATCCTCTCCCCATTCCCCCGTGCTCGGAACCGGCGGCCTGACTCTCCTTTGCTGCTATTGCCGCACTGAACTGAGCGAGTCCCAAATGTTCGAGTTCAGAGATTGGGTCGCTTGCGAAAAGTGCATACGGGATTACTACCGGGATCGCCCCAATGAACTGGAGTCTGAACTGCGCATAAGGCAGAGGAATGCTCTTGTTTGGCTGGCGCGCAACCGGAAGGTCTTGCAGAAGCAAGCAGCAAAGAAATAACCCTGCGAAGAGGCTACCGCGGAGCTCAGCGGTGAGCAGCGCCCCCTATTTGATCGCCACTCCAGTCGCCATTCGTGAAAATGAGCTGAACCGTGCCCCAGGTTCGCGCCCCGGTTTTGGTCGCTAACCTGGGTGGAGCGTGAGCCAGCCCGAGCAAATAGCAGACACGCTAGAAATATGCGGTTGGTTTTGGGGTTCTACTGCCGCGGCGCGTAGTACCCGCGCCGGGCGCGCACTTGCAGGTCTTTTTTCAGCGTCGTGATCTCGATCGAGTGAAAGCGTCCGTCGGCATTGAACTCGGAAGGCTTGTACGAGACGTCGTACTGGCTGCGCAGTTCGTCTTCAATCGCAGCAAACGACCGCGTGATGTCTTTCATCTTGTAGGGAAAGAAGGCGCGACCGCCGGTCGCCGACGCCAGATCTTCCAGCACCTTATCGCCACGCAGAATCAGGCCGCTGTCATCCGTCGAAATGGCATAAATCAGCACTTCGGCCCGCTGCGCCATCTCAATCGCCTGCGCCCGCGTAACCTCGCTCTGATTGTCCTCGCCATCGCTGACCACGATAATGGCTTTGCGAATGGGATGATCGGAATGCTCGCGCGCGAGCTTCTCTTTGCAGGCCTTATAGATCGCATCATAGAGCGCCGTGCCGCCGCCGTTCCTCAGTCGCTGCACGCCCGCCGCCAGAGCCGGCACCTTGTCCGTGAAATCCTGCGCCAGGTGGCTCTCTTTATTGAAGCCCACCACGAACGCTTTGTCATACCCGGGCCGAATAATGTGCTGCAGAAATCCCGTCGCAGCTTCCTTTTCAAACGCGAAGCGCCCCTCGACCGACCCGCTCACATCCATCAGCAGGCCGAGTTCGATCGGAAGGTCCGTCTCTCGCCGGAAGTTGAGGATCGATTCCACCGGTTTGTGATCGTCGAAAAAGGAGAAATCGCTCTGATTCAGATTGCGCACGAACTTCCCGTGCCGATCCGTAGCAATGAACAGCACGTTAACTTCATCCACGCGCTTGCGAATAGTCAGAATTGGATCGTTCGCTTCGCTGTCAGTGCCCGCAAGCGAACCGGCGCCCGCGCCCACCGCAACCGCAGAAGCCGCGATCCCGTACTGCACGCTCTGCGCCGCGCCCACGACCGCCAGGCCAACCACGGCTACTCCAACCCACAACCAGAATTTGCCCAATCTCGTCATTGCTCTTCTCAAAAGAAACCCGGTCCCGACTATGAAGTTACGTTGAACCCTCGGGTTTTCCCCGTGTTCCCCTGTGTACCCTGTGGTTTAAGACTTCTGCCTTAACCGACAACCGGTGCACGCCAGGGGCCGAATCCCGCAGATTCAAGGTCCTCACCACAATAGGCCCGACGCTCCCCTAAGTCCAAGTTACAAAAGGAGTACGTAAACAGTGCGCCATCCTAAATATCGTCCCCTCAACGGCTTGCCCGACCAGATCGGGAATCCAGCCGGAACAGCCTCCCGCCACGGAAATTGCCCCAGTCTACTCCATCCCACCGCCGCAATTTCAATGAGAAATCAGCCCGCGACATTTTTTCCTGATTCCGCCCCAGTCGCGCAAAATCTGCGGTGTCTCATTTTTACAACAGTGCCGCACAACCAGGACCTCACTGCAGCGGCCGCCCCGCCCGCACCGGCGCCTCCGGCTGCCCAAGGACAGATAAACCTTGCTCACCTTGATCTGTTCCCGCGATATAAATCGAGCTGGGAACGAGAGAACACGTAGAGAGTCAACCACCACAACGCAATGGGCAAGCCTCGTTTCATGGAAGAGAAACAGGAGGAGTGTCCGCAGAGGCGGATATCACCGCGACGTTACTTGAGTAACATGCGAGCCATCCGAGCGAGGGTCGGACTTATTAAGAGGCGAAGCGTTGTTTTGGCGCGGCGCCCGCGGGCCTAGTCCTTCGGTGACGTAGCCCCTGCACGCGACCGCAACTAATCTTCCGTCTGAGGGTTTCCACCTACATGAAAAATACATTCACGAATTCGCTCTTAGTCCTGGCAGTTGGTGGCTTGCTTCTTGCCGGTTCCGCCTCTGCTCAAACCTCAACCTCTGGCGCCGGACCGGGCGTCGTTGATCCCGGCCATCCGCGTGTGAACCAGGTCAATGGTCGCGAAGAAAATCAGCAGCAGCGCATCGCCAATGGCGTGAAGAGCGGCAAGCTGAGCGCGCAGCAGACCTCCAACCTCGAAAAGCGCGAGGCGAGCGTGCAGAATCGCGAACAAAAAGATATGGCGGCGCACAACGGTCACCTCACCAAAGCCGAGCAGAAAGGTATCAACCGCCAGCAGAACCGCATCAGCAAGTCGATCTACAAAGATAAACACTAGATCGCGGGCTCTTGCGTAATCGCACAAACGGACGCAAGAGCGAAAAGTGAAGAAACAGCCGCAGCCCTCTGCGGCCTTTTCTTTTGCAGCCCACCTTGCTCGTAGTCTTGTGAAGAATGGCGCTCGTAGTTCCTGGAAGAGCGGCCCTTTAGGGCCGCTTAGGTGGCGCCCAATGAGGGGCTTTAGCCCCGTTGTCGTTGTCGGCATTTCTACAGCGGCGCATCCCCCAGCAACAGCGGCCCATCCTCAGACCGTGCCAAGAAGTAGCTCATCACGTCGTCCCGCAGCTTCGGCTTATTTCCCGCCCACCGCCAAATGCCTTGGTAATCGCGCATCAAATCCGCCGCCGGATCAAAATCGTGTTTCTGCAGTACCGTCCATCGCTCGCCGTACGCTCGCGCCGCCTTGTTCCCGTGAAAAGCGTGCGTTGCGAAGTTGTCGATGCACCCGATCGGAGACCGCCCTTCGATCGCCTGCAGTTTCTTCGCTCGTTCCTGCCATGCGAGAACGGATTTGATATACCCCGAAGTGCACCGTTTCATTTCCGCCGCAACGTTGGTTGCCTGCACCAGCCCAAACGCCATATGCCAGTCCCCGCTGCCCAGGATGCAAGCGTCCAGCATCCCGCCCGTCGCCTCGAACGCGTCGCGACGCCAGCCCCACGCTCCCCCAGTTGCGCCCGGCGCAAGTCCGAACGGAAATGCGCTCGTCGTCGCCGCCCGCAAAGGTTCGGCCTGAACATAGGAATCCTGTTTCGCCGCCAGGCTCCGCGTGCGGCTGTGAACAAACTCCTGCGGGTGCTGATAATTCCAGGCAAATGATGCGCTCATCCGGTAAGGACGATGCCCCGTCGCGCTCGTCGCTGTTTCTCCCGTCAAATCCGCGTAGCTGCTAAAAAGCTGAACAAAGCTGTGGTGCTGCAGCATGTGAATGGCTTCCAGCGCCCAATCGTGGCGCGTGAAATGAAAGTCGCCATCCACATAGCCGCCATACTGCCAGTCAGCCGGAAACTCCGCCACGCCGCGGTTGATCAGTGCCTCTTTGTGCCAAAGAACGCAGTCGGTTCGTAGCTGTAAGTCGAGCGGATTGTCCGCCGTCGTGACCTCCCACGGCCGGTCACCGAACGCCAGTTCCACCACATGCAACACCACGTTCGGACTGTGCTCCATGTGATAGCGAAAGTCCTTGAAGCTCTCCCGCCGCCGCTGCCACCGGAATGGGTTCGAATAAACGCCTACGATGTGCAGCTTCTGCGTCTCCGAATACTCGACAAATTCCCGATGCACATTAGGATGATCAAAGCTCACCACGATTTCCCTTCGTAGAACTCGTTTCAAAAATAGATCACGGCCTTCGCCCACACCACTTGTGACCGCTTCTCAGTACATTTGACTCGTAAGCCCCGACACACTCCCGCTCGCGCTCGTGACGTTCCACGTGTGCGACGAATTCACCGCCAGCCCGTAAACCTGCGCATATAGATTTGTAGTAGTCAGCACCAAAGAGCCGTCCTCATAGACGTTAAAACTACTGCATGTTCCCGTACACTTCCACGTCAGCCACTCATATTGCGGCCCGTCGTGGTAGTAAGTCGGACAACCGGAAGCGAGAAGACAGGGCCGCAACGTTCGCGCGAACGCGTTGGCGATATAAGCTGGAATAACCCCGTTATCGAGCCCGTCGCTAGCCTGAAATAAGTTCCCAGTCTTGTACGGCGAGTTGGGGTCGATCCCTCCAGTCGTCGGACAGGTAAGTCCCTGTGAGGTCCAGTAATTGCAAGATACAGCGTAATATCGCCAGTCTGAGAGACTAAGCGGGTACGTATTCGTGTTTGTCGCGCCGACGAAGCCAATGGAATCCGGAGAGTAATTCGATGTCGAGCACGGAGAACCGCTACATGTAACCGTGGCACCCGGCGTCGATGTTTGTGTCGGCGCGGTGTTACCGTTCGCTGCATACACTGATTCCGTGCAGGTCGGTGCGGCACTTTGCCAGATCGGATAGTTTCCGAGCGACACACCCGCGATACCATTATTCGAGAAGGTGAGCGTAGCGGGATCGCCCATGTTTGTAATGCCCGACACATTTGTCCCCGCGCCCGTACACATCCCGGCAGTTGGACCCGAGTATGTGTCAACATCGTTCTGTCCAAAAGTAAACCCGCAGGATACGCCATTGCCGCAGACCTGCGTTCCGATTCCGGGAAGCCCCGTGTCTCCCGCTCCAGGTGTGGCGAGAATGTTGTTCTTCCACGTCAAATTTACTTCGTCGGACCCCCCGTACACGCGGCCGCCGTTCATGGCCACACCGGTGTTGTGATTAAACTGCGCGGACTTAGGATAGTTCTGATGGTTGTAAAAGCCAGATGACCCCAGATCGGTTGAGAGGGGGGGCCATGACCCATTCGGTGGTTCGAGTGGACAGCTAGCCGTGGTTCCCGGACTAGGTAGTGAACCGCTCACCGGTGCGGGCACATACGTAAACCACTGCTGATTCGGGTCCAGAGCAAGAATGGGCTGGCCCTTCGTCGAAGGCCCTCCACCGCCATTCGCCGCACTTACGTTCGGTCCAACCGAGAATTGCACGTTGGCCGGACATTGCGCGTTCATCAGATCGCCCACTTCCGCCTGTAACACCAGCGGGCAGTCCGGGATCGGCCGCGAGGACACCGGCCAGATCGCAGCCGGACATGCATTAATCGCGGTAATTACAGCACAGGCTACTTGGGTAGTGAGCACTCCGCATGCGGTCGTCACGCCGCTCGGATAAGTGCCGCTCGTCCCGCCCATCGTTACCTGTCCCCCGAATACGTTTCCACCGGATTGCGTAATGAAAGATGGAATGTCGGTTCCTTTTCCGTTCCAGTTCAGGTGGTTGCCAATGTCGTAAATCAGGTTGTTTTGATTTACGATATGGTGCATTCCGTAAGAGATGCCGTTCCCATTGCTATTGTCGTTGACGAAAAGCGTGCCCTGGGTCGAGTACGCATGGCCCGAAGTACAGGTTTCGCCTGCCGGTAGGTAGACGGGAATGACCGTCGTGTAACTGATATTCTCCGTCTGATACCAGCCGCTCGGCAGTAGCGAGGCCAGATCCGATCCCACGTTGTAGACATAGGCGTCCGTACCGGTATAGGTTTGTGCGCTCGGATTGAAACTGCCCGCTGAAACCGCTCCCGGGGCGTTCAGAATGTTCGGCCCTGCGCCACCGAAAGTAAAGTCGATAACGTTGCTGTAAGTCGCATCGCAGGTCACGCCCGCCAGGGTGTTGTTGGCCGTGTACGCGCTACAGACGGCACTCGCGGCGTCACCGTTGCACGATAGACTCCCATTCGCGCTCCGCGACGCCATCTCCAAGCCTTCATTCCCGTGCCGGAAGATTGAGTTTGTGATGGCGATGTCATTGATGTCTTGCGTCTGTCCGCCGCTGCATTTAGAGATGCCGGAGCAGGAGCGAACCGTCCCCGTCCACAACTCACCCGACTGCCCGTCTACCGCCGAGTTTTCCAGCAATTCCGCATCCGTCCAGACAGCCTGGCTCTCCTTCCACTCGGTAGGGTTCTTGTGCGACGGATTCATGTGCTTGGTTGCATCGCACGGCCTTTCCAGGGAGCCGTAAGTTGAGGAGCCGCAACTGTCCGCGTTCAACGCCGCCGCCGACGTTACCGTGATCGGAGCGCCGTTCTGCGTGGCATATTCAAACCCCGCGATGTTCCCAGTTACCGTCGTCGAACCCGTACAGCTTGTAATGCTCGGCACCGTCGCTGTGCAATTAGAAGTGCAGGGCGTCAAAGCCGCGGCGCTATACCATTGGGCCGTGATCCCGGAGCCCGGTAGATTGACGTAAATAATCGGAGTGTAAATCCCCCCAGTCGTCTCTCCGAGACTGACCGTACTCTTCATCGTCATGACCAGCGCACCCGACGCACACGTCCAACTCGCAACCTGTGGCGTATCGGCCTGAATACCAGCCGGACTTGGATGCCAGCGCGGATTGTAGGTAATCCGGTTGCGGGCCCGTTCCGTGTTCTGCGTCGTCGCCGGATTCCCGCTCGCGTCGTAATAAGGCGGAGTGCTACCCCCGCCGCCCCACAGACCAACGGAGTTCCCTTCCACCCAGTTGTCTATTATCTGATAGGGGCCTGGAGGTTGCGTGCTCAGGACATGACCTTCGCCGCCATCCCGCTTGACGCCGTCGAAGTAATTGTGATCAAACGCGCAGCGAACACACCCTACGGCAATCTCGCTGGCAATGAAGTTGACTCCAAAACCATCGTCGTCCGCATCCGACGTGAAATAATCCTCGTCGAAAAATATGTCGTGCGGAGCCGCCGCTGCAAATTGATTGACGAGCGGGTTAGGATTCGGATTCATGTCCCATTCAAGGGATGAAATTTTTACCGGGAAAATGCTATGCCCGGTGGGGTCGGCCACAATCGCGGCATCCTGAATGCCGATGTGGTTGATTCCATCGGTGGGGCAATATCCGCCGTAGCACTGCGTCGAACTATCGTGGGAACCCCACGTCATCTGAATGATGGAGCCAAGCGTGGGCAGGTTCGTGGTCGAGCAGTAGGTAGACGGGTAACCCGCACACAGTCCCGCCGACGCCGCGCCGCCGCTCGACGATGAAACGGTCCACATATTCGCCAGATCGTCATAGGCCCCCGCTGAAGGGCAATTCCCGGTTCCCATGTTGGAGGAGTTACATGGATAAACCCACGAAGTGACAGGAACCGGCGCCGATGTCGGAGGGAAGCCGAGAACGGATCCCGTGCATCCATGATTACGCCACCCCATATTCGGCAGTGGAGGATTCGTAAGCTGATCCATCCCGCCGTGCGAACACACCTGCCGCCCACGAGGGTTATAACCTAGATCGTTGGTGCCCGGACATGGCGACGCCTGAGTACAGTCGCTGTGAAACACAATCCATCCGGTGGCCGCAACATAGGGCCAAATCCACGGCGTAGGACTGTCAAAATGCGAGCCGTGCGTCACCCACACATCCCAGTAAGTGCCGTCCCATGCTGCCGTAACTGCATTGAGTGCTGTAAAGTCGTCGGGCACTCCGCCGCCCGGATTGTTCGACATGTAAGTGCAATAGGTCTGCGAAGTGCTTCCATTCGCTCCCGGAGCCTTTGGGCACCCACGCGCCGTGTCGCCAATGTAGACGGTGTGCGTTGGCGCGCCCACGGCGAGATAGGCCAGCGGATTTACCCCGATCGGTAGCTGTAGCGGCGACCCATCTACCACGGTAAAGTTCGGCAGCGGAACGTCTTCTGCCTGCCCTATGCTTGAGCCATCGATAAAATTGCCGGAAATTACACTGCTGCCGCTCCCCGTAGACTGGGCGCAGCACGTCCCCACCAGTAACAGAATTGCGTATAAGCTTTTCATTTTTATTGACACCGATTAACGACGAAGGTCGGATTTGGGTGGCGCAGCGCTTCAGTGTGCGCGTGAGAACCAAATTCCGGAGAACACGATGGAACAAATCCTGGCAGTTTCCAGTCCTGCAGGGACGACCTACCTTAGCCCCACATTTCAGCGCGCGGTAAAGAGGTTCGAACACACGCCGAATCCTCCGCCCACCCGCCTTCGCTATAATGTTTTCTTGCTCTTGTCCCGCCGCATATCCGCGGGCTTCATGGAAAGGGAACTATGCCGACTGACGTGGTCATGCCCCAGATGGGCGAATCCATCTTCGAAGGAACCATCACCAAATGGCTCAAAAAGCCCGGTGACAAGGTCCAACGCGACGAGCCGCTCTTTGAAATTTCCACCGACAAGGTCGATGCCGAAATCCCCGCTCCCGCCACCGGCGTCCTTCAGGAAATCAAGGTCTCCGAAGGCAACACCGTCCAGGTAAACACCGTCGTCGGCGTGATCGGCGAAGGCAACGGTGTTTCGGCCTCAGCCCCCGCGCCGGCAAAAGCCACTGCCCCGCCGCCTGCCCCCAGTATGGCGCGGGCGCCCTCGCCCGCGTCTCCGGCCGCGCCTCCCCAAGCTCCTTCGGTTCCCTCCGCTTCCGTCCACGAGGAAGAAGAAGACTCCGACGTCCGCTCATCCCCACTGGTGCGCAAGTTAGCCCGCGAACACAACGTCGATCTCGCCAAGGTCCACGGCACCGGCACCGGCGGCCGCGTCACCAAACAGGATGTCCTCGACTTTGTCGAGCACCGCACCTCTGCTCCCGCTCCTGCCCAGAGTGTGGCGCGGGCGCCCTCGCCCGCCTCCCCCGCCGTCATCCCCGGCGATCTTGTTCCCTTGTCGCAAATGCGCAAGATCATCGCCCAGCGCATGATCGAGTCGCGCCGCACCAGCGCCCACGTCCACTGCATGTTCGAAATCGATATGACGCGCATCGTCAACTTGCGCAACAAGCTCAAAAGTGGCTTCGAGCAGCGCTATGGCGCGCGTCTCACCTTCATGCCCTTTTTCGTGCGCGCCGCCATCATCGCCCTCCAGCAGTTTCCCATCGCCAACGCGTCCCTCGAGGGCGACAGCATCCGCTATCACAGGCACGTCAACGCCGGCATTGCCGTCGCACTTGATTGGGGCCTAATCGTCCCGGTCCTCAAGAATGCCGATGAGCTCAACTTCCTCGGCCTGCAGCGCGGCATCACCGATCTCGGCGAGCGCGCCCGCTCCAAGAAACTGCTGCCCACCGACGTCGAAGGCGCAACTTTCACCATTACCAATCCCGGCCAGTTCGGCGCCGTCTTCGGCTTGCCCATCATCAATCAGCCCAACGTCGCCATCATGGGCGTCGGCGGAATCACCAAGCAACCCATGGTGGTAACCGACAAAGACGGAAGCGACTCCATCGCCATCCGTTCCGTTGTCCACCTCACGCTAGGTTACGATCACCGCTTGGTAGACGGCGCCGTAGCCGACCAGTTCATGGCCTTGGTGAAAAAGACCCTGGAAAACTGGAGCGAAGAAGTAGGTTAGCGAAGAAAAAGATGTCGGCAAGTGTGGCGCGGGTGCCCTCGCCGGCGTACGCGTCATCAACCCAAACCGTCAACGGCGACAACAGCCGTTACCGCTCAACGGTCAGCCCCGAACGACAAACGACCAACGACCAACGACGGCTCACCTACCACTTCGTCGTCACCCGCAGCCCTTCCAACTGCGCAAACGTAACCGGTGTCCCCTGCACCGCCAGCAGGCTGGCAACCGCCGCCTCGATGTTAGCGATAATGTTGGGAGCCATTCCGCCAACCTTGGCCGACGCAAGAATCGACTGAAGCAGCGTAAGAACCAGACTAATCAAAGTTGCCGCGCCCATTAGATTGCTCCTTTAATTTCCAGTGTCAACGCGGCAGCATTAGTGATCGCCGCCTGCAGCCCCGCTTCCATCGATTTCACCGGCACGCACGTCGCCGTAGCATCCGGCGCCAGCGTAGGCCCCCACCCACAGTAAGTCTCCACCGCGGTGATCAAGGCGTTCTCCCCCGACACGCCCCGGTTAATAAGTTGACAAACTTCCTGATTCGCATTCGCCGCGCAGCTCGCTTGGTACTTGGTTTGCGCCGCAATAATAGATCCGGAAAGCGCCGCCGCCGTGTCGCGCGCCCGATTCTCAATCGGAGAACAACCCAACATCGCCACCAACCCCACCGCCAGCAGTACAACTGTGACTCTCTCCATACTCAACTCGCTTTCGTCTCGAAAATGGATGGCAGGACAGCATGCAATAACTGCGCTGCCGCATTAACCCATGCAAATGCCACCGGATGCGCCGCAATGAATGCCGGCGTAAAAATCGCCGCCCCGATCGTCCCCACCAGCGTGCACACCAAAGGCCCATATTGCTTCAACAAGTTCATAGTCGCTCCCTAAGTTCTCTCTCCGTGGTGTCCAACCCCGTTTTTGATTTCCTCCGTGCACCTCTGTGTACCCTGTGGTTCCAATGTTTGTTGGCGCCCAACTCCGGCCGTCGCTCGTTCCCTCCGCGTCCAAACCGACGCCTTCAAACACTCCGCCGCCCCGTCAATCATCTTCGACAGCCCTTCCTTGAATCTGTCTTCATCCACAACTTCACCGCTTTCAACCGATTCCCTCAGGTGAAGCGCCGCCAGCACAAACGCCATCGCCGACTCTTTCTTCTCCCGTCCGCTATGCCGTCCGAACAATCCCTCGATGCTGTTCACCACTCCGGGCACAAGCGCCATTGCGCGCAGCGGTTTCTGCGTCACATCCATAAGTGCTCTCCTTATGCGACTTAGCCGTACTACTTCGGCAGGAAATGGTCGTGCAGTGCGATAAGCGCGCTCACCGCAAATGCAATGGCCGCGGTTACGATCCGGTCGTACACATTCCGCTTGATGTCGTTGTGTTCCAGTGCCGTAACGCGATCTTCAGCGAGCCGCATTCGCCCCGGCTCGCCCGGCAGCGTCAACGGTCCGGTCATCGTATCCCCGGCCTTCATGACGTATGCCCCCGTGCCCACGTTTTGAACGGCAGCGTCCACATAGCCCTTATTCGCGGCATCGCCGCTCGCCACCGGCTGCGGCAGCGACGGCGGCACGCCAAATTGCTTTGTGCCCGTGATCGTCTCGCTTCCTGCCAGATGGACTACCGTCGAGTCCAGCGCGCGGTTTGCCACGGCAGCGTCTACATACTGCTGCGTCACCACGCTGTTCCCAAGTCCCGTCCCCGGAGTCGTCCGCACCGCCGCGATCGTCGCCGGAGACGTCGTTGGTACCGACCAGTACTCCGTTCGCACCGTCCCGTCGTCCAGTTGAAACACTACGACATACAACGTCCCAGCCGGGCTCGCTCCCGCGTTAGGAACCAATTGCGCCGTGAACGCGCCACCCGTGCCAATCGTTACGCTCTGATTGCCCGCAGTTACTGTGTCTCCCGCTGCCGTCTGGAATGACGGCCACGAGATCAACGCCATCCCGGACGCCGGTGTGCCGTCCGCCCGATACACCGGTCCGCTGATCGTCGTCAGCGCCGGCCCCTGCGCATGGAGCATTCCCGGCACGCCCATCGCGATCATCATCGTCAGCAGGAACGGTATCCACTCTGTCCCGCCCTTGTGAAACAACCGCTCTACGGCCTGTACCGCATTCTTGAAACACGCTCTGCGCATGTCTTATCTTCTCCTCGTCACTGCACCGGCTCGCATCCGAGCCAATAAGAAAAGCCGCTCTGCCGAGCGGCCCGTTTCGCATCTTCGATCCAAAGCTCTCTTCAATCGCCCCGGAATCCTCCGTGACCTCTGTGCCCTCTGTGGTTTGAGCTTTTTGACGCCCCGAGGACTAACCTTCCTCGGGCCCGATCAGTCGTCCCGTCCTGAACTCTGTCCCGCCTCTTCGAATCGCGTTTCCAGAAAGTGCCGCACGCTCTCCACATACACGTCCGCAAAATCCACCACCGGCCTCTTGCTCTCAATCAAATGCATCGCCGGATCGATCTTCCAATCCATGGCGCATAGCACCGCCAGCGTCATCATCGGAGCCCGATGCACGCCCGCCGCGCAGTGAACATAAAGCCGCGCGCCCGGATCGTCCAGCGCTTCCAGCGCAAAGTCGACGCCCCGCTTCAAAAGCTCCGGAGGCTTGGGCAGGAAGTTGTCGTCGGTCGGATTCCACAGCACCTGGATGCCGAATGGCTCCGCCAGCGGTCGGTCATCGAATTCGATCTGCATGTTCAGAATGTGAGTGACGCCGGCCTTCGCCAATTCCTCCATGTTCCGCGCGTGCCAGATCCCGCCTCCCAGCGCAATTCGTTCGGTGACCCATGTTACGTCCATGCTGTGTTCCGGTCTTCTGAACTCGATCCTCAGTCCCCTTCGTGCGATTCTCGTTCTGCCAACTCGCCTTTGCGCAATTCCCGCTTCGATTTTACGTCTTCTTCGTCCCATTAGGGTGGATTTGGCGCTCGGCTGGCTTCGGATAGGCCGGTTGCAGCCTCGCCAGCAGATGCAAACGGGGCGCGATGCAGGATGCCGGTCCTTGCCGGCCCCTGTGCGCGCCCCGAAATTCCCTTTTTTTCTACTCTTAAGTTTAGGATATCAAATTTAGGGGGGGTACCCCGCCACATTCGCCACATTTATTATTGCCATAGTTTGAACAACTTACGCCGTTTTAGCGCTCCTTGCCCTCTTGACAAGTTTTTACCCCCCCC
>Ga0074046_10002678_pt1 | contig 15270 bp, 7 predicted proteins | sample BogForMeECP23OM3_FD_94441 | JGI IMG/M metagenome (GOLD analysis project Ga0074046, IMG submission 94441) | Bog forest soil microbial communities from Calvert Island, British Columbia, Canada - Bog Forest MetaG ECP23OM3 | ecosystem: Environmental > Terrestrial > Soil > Wetlands ...
CGATTCGCGAACAGTTTAAGAAAATATTATCTTGTATTATGTTCAGAATAAGAATTTAGGTGGGAATCATTGATAAAATCCTCAAAACAGGCATTTTCCAACGATTTGGTAAAATATATTATTGCACGAACTGCGGGTACGCATAAGGAGGACGAAATATTTGACGATGCTCGCCCAAGCAGAAAATTTATTATTGGTACCTTGGCTGCACCGAGAAAAAAGGATTTATTATCCCATGATAGCGAGGGAGATCGGGCATCAATTCGAGCACAGCGATTGAAAGTCTCATTACTTGTGGACAGAACGAAAATCAACGAATCCTCGGAAATTAATCTAAAAATCACCGGGAATGTGTTTTACCAAATCAATGAGAGAATCGTTCAAGATCAACCAGAAGAAAAACAACCTGGTGAAAAAAACGACGATAATAATGATAAAAAATCAAACTTATACAAAGACGTTCAGAGATGGAAACGACTTGATTTTTCTGAAACCTGGACTGTGAAACTTTTCAATAACGTTCCGATAGATTCCCAACAAAAAAACATTGATTTTTCGTCGGTGAGACTTCTTGCGAATAATGATCCTTTGTTAAGAGATAGTAAAAAAATATATGATGACATTTGGAAAGCGGAAATATCTGTCCATGTAAGTGATTTCGATGAAAAAGACCATATGGTAACAATTTATCTCAGGAACGATGCTGTAGAACCAGATAAGCCAGATTCTTTTGAAAGGACACTTTTTAATTGCAAATTAACAGGAACGCTGAATGACAATTTTTCCGACGAATTCTCTGACGAATATCTGTATGAAGGGCACAAACAACGATATTTTTACAGTTTTCGAACAATCAACTGCCAGGCTTTGTGGGATGTAAAGGGAAAAACATTCTCAACAGATCATTTCGGTTATTTCGAACAGGAAAACATTCGCCCCCGAGCAACCCTGCCCGGAATGAATCTGAATTTTAATAATTTGATGCGTTCCGAATCAGCAATAGAGGGTCTTGAAAATCTCTTGAAAAAAATGAATGATCATCATCTTCAGTATTTGAAGAATATCCCCACAGGTATCGACAAATCTGATTTCCAGCCGAGAGATGGAGATAAACAGAAATCATGGGGTGAGCGGGAGGAATTGATCGAGCAAAATGCCAAATTAATCTCTCGATTTTCAAGGGGAATTAATCTTATAAAAACAGATTCGAATGTGAAAGAATCATTTTTAAAGACCAATGAGGCGTTTGAAAATTATTATTCGACAAAGGGTATAGCGAATGCCGGTTGGAGAATTTTTCAGTTGGTTTTTCTTATCTCAAGTCTGGAATCTGTCGTGAAAGAGACCGAATTAGATGTTGTCGATGTTCTTCATGTAGATACCGGCGGGGGTAAATCCGAAGCCTATTTTGCACTTGTTGTGTTCACTGCATTCTTTGAGAGGACTCAAGGAAAAACAGAGGGTGTGACAGCCATTGTTAAATTTCCACTTCGTATGCTGTCCATTCAACAACTAGAGCGATTATCAAGCATTCTGATTCATGCAGATCAAGTCCGCAAAAGAAATAAGGCGTTTTTCCCCGGTCAGAATTTTTCTCTGGGGTATTACGTTGGAAACACAGAAGAATTTCCCGATCTATACAAAAAAGTCAAGGATACCCTGTATTCGAAAAAAATACTTAAAAGTCCTGCCCCTGAATCGGTAATAATTTCACGCTGTCCTATTTGTACAACTCGACCTGTAGGTACTGTGAGATTAATCGATGATGAAAAGCACGGGCGAATTATCCACAAATGCGACAAATGCGGGGAAGAATTTCATATTTATTTCAGTGATCGTGAAGTTTTTCGCTGGAGACCAACGGTTATTGTGTCTACCGTTGATAAATGGGCGGCACTGTCATCTCAACGACGGATCCGTTCACTGCTGGGGGGGTCTGGAAGTCATTGTCCAGAGGGACACGGATTCATTCCCTCTGGAGAAACGTGCGAGGATAAAAAGGATGAAGCCTTCCAGTGTAAAAACATCGGGAAAAATGAGAGAGGTTCTACCGGCCCACGATTGTCAATTCAAGATGAGATGCACTTATTAAAAGAAGGATTTGGAACAATTTCTGCACATTTTGAAGGTTTAATTGAAACAACTTCTGAATTTTCATCCAAGCGGCCGTTCAAACACGTTGCAATGAGTGCGACATTGAATGGCACGAAGAAACAAATTGATGAACTCTATAAAAAAGGAACGTTTCTCATACCGGGTCGCTGTCCTGACGGTGTTGGAGCTTCAACTGATATTTTCTTTGAACGAATTGATGGTCCAAAAAGAATCATTTATGGGTTAAAACCGAACCTTCGGGATAACCACTATGCTGCGTTGAGAACGCTTTTGCATTATCTGGAATTCATTATCGAGTCGCAGAAACAACTGAATTTGGATCTGAATCAATTTTGCGAAAAATACTCGATTTCAGATATGAAAGAAGGTCAAGGTTTAATAAATCAGTTCCTGATTCCACTTACGTACCATATCAAAAAACAAGATGTTTACGATATGAATCGATTGAAGGAAGCCGTTATTGGAGATATTTTAGAGAAGAAATACAATGTTACCGTCACAGGTAAAACATTAACCGGAGATACAAATTTAGAAGATTTGAAAAAAGCTATTGACGACGTTAGAAATTATGTCAAAGAATATGATCCCCAAAAAATTACCTCCGGAGGTCAAAATTTTGAACAGTTATATGCAACTTCGGTTGTTTCTCACGGAGTGGATCTCGAAGAATTGAATTTCATGGTTTTCCAAGGTCTGCCGTATACAACTTCTGAATATATCCAAGCACTATCACGAGTTGGAAGAAAGGAACTCGGAATTGTATTGCTATGGTTCTATCCTAATAGGGTTCGTGATGACAGTTTTTACAGAAATTTCAAACGATATCATGAAACGTTAGATCATCAGGTAAAACCAATTCCAGTAAACCGTTATTCACGGTTAGGTTTGCACCAAACTATCAATTCGATATTCTGTGCAGCCGTGATTAATCACATGTCGAATCTTAAGGGAAAGCCATTGTACCGAAAACAGGATGTTGCGACCCTTGATCTTAACGACAAAAAATACATAGTCGAATTTATTAAAAAAGTGTACAGAAGGGATGTTCTTGATATCAACGTCCATCAAGAAGTTGAAGATCGAATTAACGAGATTTTACAGAGTCATGAAAAATCGACAACCTACTTTCCAAAAATCTTAGCGAAATCTGGGGATTATTTTTATCGAAATCAATCAGGTATGCGTGGTATCCAAAAACAGCTTATTCTCGGAATGGTTAGTGAGGATAAACATAGACTCGTGAAGAGAGGTGATTGAAAAATGCCTTTGGATTTGCATATTATTCCGGAAACTAGCGCATTTTTTCAAGGTCATGTAAACCAATTTTTTTCAAAAGATAAATTCAGTTTTGAAATTATCGCTAACATCGAAGATCGCGATAAGACCGAACAAATTAACATCGCAAGATATAAACCCACTTTTTTAAGATTGATGAATAATTTCATCAGCAAACGCCAGAAAGAGGGTTACTCTTTAGAATTAATTACCGCCGACAACCTAACCATAAATGGTATAAAATTTGTTGATAATGAAAAGGATGATGGTCCATCTGGTTTTTTCTCGTTATCTCCTCAAGCGGCAATTTGTAAAAAAGATAAATGTAACCAATTTTTCCTAGTCAAGGAGGGAAGGAAATGTGGTCATCTCGATACTGATGATTGGGAGCAATTGACCTTTCTTGCATTCTGCGATGACTGCGGACGCCACGTACCTATGAATCTGATGACAAACATCAATCATAACTGCCCAAAATGTTCTCATAACAATTCTTTAAAAAAACTGACTTGGGGGAAAAAAGATGATCTAAGCTCGTATCGCGTTGAATGTATATCCTGCCATTATTCAGAAGGGCTATACTTTTTACATTGTGACCATACGATTCGTTCGACGGGTCAAGTTTTATCAACGAAACCACCTAAAAAATTCAAAGGTATCCCGTCGAGAGCACAAACTATTGTCCATTCATACGTTGTTTCGATTCCAGATATCCCTCAAGAATCTGAAATTGATAAATTTGGGAGAAAGAATCAAGAAGGGAAGTATCTGTCTGAGGCCTTCAATGAATTATTCGCGCAAGATCTCGAAGAATCATTGTTGTATTTGTCTGAATTTCATGAAAGTATCAAAAAAGATTCATCTTTTTGGGAATTAAGGAAAATCGAAGATATTTGCGAAGACCTTGGTCTGAATGTATCAGTCAAGAATGATTGGAATTCCAATGAAATTTTACGACTCATCAGATCTGTGATTAAAACCGTGAAATCAAAAATTTCCGAAGGTGGTGATCCCACCCTTTTAAAAAGTAAATATGGAATAGATAAAATTTTGAATGCTTTAAATGCGATAAAAAATGTTGATATAGACGAAAATGATCTTCAAGGTCTTTTTCTATTGACATCGATAAGTAGCACAGAAAAAGGAAAATTTGTCCCAAAGAAACGATATATTCCCGAGACTCCCCCAGAAAATTATGTTGACTGGTTACAAAATTTAGGTTTAAAACAAATTATCCACATTGCTAATTTCAATATGATACAAGCCCTAGTTGGAACAATAACTGGATCAACGAGGCGTGACCCTCCTTTGTTTGATCCAATTTTTACTGGGGATAAAAACAACAAAAAACCAACAATCTATGTTAGAGATTTTTTAACTGAAGGACTCGTATTTCAACTCGATTATGATCGATTACTTTACTGGTTAGATCGAAATAATCCAACCCTGAAAATCTTACCGTTTAACGGAGATGCAGAGAATCATTTCCGAGCGGTTATCTCTCAAAATGAAAAATGCAATCAAGCAGTGTACATATTATTGCACACATACAGTCACATGCTAATCCAGCAATCAACGATTGATACCGGCTTGGAAATTCAAAGCCTAGCTGAACGGATTTATCCTAAAACCGCCTCAATTTTTATTTATTCAACGAGTGGTTTGAATATCGGCGGATTGGAATTTACATACGACTATCATCTTGAAGATTGGTTTAGGCGGATGTATGAAATCGCCTCGGATTGCCCACAAGATCCTGCTTGTATGATTGACGAAGGAGGGGCGTGTAATGCATGTAGTTACGTTCCGGAATTTGTTTGTGAGCGGTTCAACCAGGATTTAGATCGTTCGACTTTAGTTGGTGGACCTCGATTTGAAGTAGGGTATCTGAATAAGATCGGTCACATGCCATGAAGATAAATCAGAATATCGAAAAAACTATCTTACATTATCTTCAGGATTACCTTGAAAAAAATAAATCCGTTACTGTAAAAGAACTCATTGAGAATTATTCATCGATCCCAACGGTAACAGAGTCAGAAATCAGACATGTAATCACCAACGCTGTCAAAATGGGTTTTCTAAATATCAATTACCCGACTGGAGGCTCTCGCGATCTGGCAACTGTTTTGATCGCAGAACCCTTCACATGTGCCGAAGAGACCCCCAACGTAAATATCGTGATTTCAAAACCGAGGCTCAGAGAGTTAGGCTTAGTAAATATTCAACAAAGAAATGATCAGATGGATACGATCGATTGTTTTAGGACTCTCATCGATTCATCAAGGCACGTCATAAGAATTTGTTCACCATTCATGCAATCTGATGTAATCGATGACGACGCTTTTCCTGATTTAATTAACTGTATGTCTAGGGCTCTTACTCGGAATGTCCACGTAAGAATTCTCACAAGGGATCTGAAAACACGAGGAGAGCGAGAAATTGCATGGATTCTGAAGCTTGCGAAGAGCCTTGACAAAGAAAACAACCTTTCTATTGTCGATTATCATTTGTTAGCCGAATCGGGAAAAATTCTCTCAAGCACGCATGCGAAATTAATCATTTCCGATGACAAACTTGCCTATGTTGGGAGCGCGGAATTACGGAAAAATAGTTTAATCGCGAATTTTGAAGTGGGTTGTTTACTGTCTGGATCTCAGGTTACAGGTCTATGCGAAATTTTTGACACAATGTTTTCGAAAGGGACCGTTTTGAAATGATATATTTCAAGGAAATTGATTACATTCCTGCTGCGGGCCAACAATTCGAGCTTTATTCGAAAGACAAATCAAAATTATCGGACTTATCATTAGATTTAATCGATACAATTCTCAAAAAACGAGTTGCCATTGTATTTTCGCAAGGCCCGCTAAACATCACACCTTTTGTTTCATGTCTTTACGCAGTATCAAACAATGACACAGAAGTTCCAAATAATATTGTCATAGGCTTGCCAAAGCAAATTTTTCAAGATAAATATAAGGAATACACCTCTGAATATTTTTCCTTACTTTACAGAAAAATACTGAATTCTTCGTCTACGAATCCTTTTTTCTTTTATCAGGATGTTTTATGGTGTAAAGGAAAAATTGACGAAGAAAAAAATGAATTGTTTGATTTGATCATTGAAAAAAAGCCAGTTCATGGAATTAATGCATTCCGGGATGATTATGAAACGTTGGTCTCGGAAAAATTACGTACCGGACTTTATAACAAAAATCCCAAAATCGTTTTAATCCCGATTGAATTCTCCATCCCCTCAAATATTTCCGAAGTAAGCAGAATTCAGTTTAAAGAGAAAAATTACAGTATCAAGAATTTTAATCCCCGGATGATTATCCTTGAATCAATCAATGAACGGCATTTTCAGTTTGAACACTTAAAAAACCTGATTAAGAAAACAGAGGATTTAAAAATAAAACTGATCTTACACTTTTCATGGCCATATCTAAGGGGATTGAACAACTTTCTGTCCGATCCAGATATCAAAAATAATTTAGACATAGAAATTTTTCATTTTGGGAAAAGATTCTGTCTGGATTCCAAAAATAAATTTCAAAAACCCCCTGCACCCGCCTTGCCGCTATCATTAGAGGGAAAATTATGGAATACTGTGTATTACCCTGAAAATGCAAATAAATCAAAAATCTCGGTATTTGTGCCACCTAATCAACAAGACAGCCAATCAATCTCTCTCAAATCCTTAACTGGATCTTATTCGACGGTTGATAGCCGATTACAAAATATCCGGGATAGTGTAAAATTTGAGAGTATCGCCGATAATTTCACAAAAAATATTCTGATATTTCCAACAATAATTGATTCTTTTCTCCTTCCTTCAGAAATTAAGGTCCGATCATATGTTGACAGGATAAAAGCGGTCAGGTATATCACTATTCAAGACTTCTTGAAATTTAAGACGGAAGAAGATAGTCATTCGTTCCATTCATTCCAAAGTTTGTGCTCGGACATTGAGTCATGTAAGGACATTTCCCGGGAATTTCGGGGATTAAGGACGTATTCTGCACTGAACAAAAAAACACTTCTTCAGATTTATCTTATAGAGGAACTTCAAAAAGCCGCTAAAAAAATTAGACTATCCCCCGGCGGTGAGAATTCCAATGAAGAAATTAGTATCATAATTCCAAAACTACATCCTTTTTTTGAAACCAGAAAAAACAACTTCGAATCTTTACAATATTTCTTCGAGAGTTTCTCATTTTTATTGAACCATTTAAAATTACCAAATGTGATTAAGAAAACCAATAAAATTGTTATCAAAGTGGGAAATGAAGAAATAACAATTTTTGGAGATAACGTCTTCAAAATTCCATCTTGTGAGAGAATCCATAAAAATATAGACCGTGAAAAGCAGTATCCGATTGAAGTATCATTGACGAAAGAACCAGATTTTTTTGAGATATCTGTTGCAATAAAAATTCAAATCCCATATGTCAGGATAGAAGATTTCGATAAAAATCATTACCAAAAAGAGTACTGCAAGGGTCTGGATATTTACCGTTTGAAAATTACCTCAAACGGACAATATTTTGAAATGTATTTGTCAGAATTCTCAAACGAGAGCAAACTATATTCAAATTCATTGAGTTATCTGATAAAATACCTCACCTCTACGAATACTTCATCAAAAACCCACGAGATTAAACTGAACATCGATTTAAGCGAACTTTCCTCAATATGTCATGGTTCACAAGAAAAAATTGTGAAAAGCAGACTTTTAATGCCGGGTCCCGTCCCATTCCAGACAATTTCGAACGGGGAATTATGTATTTCCCAAGGCTATGATGCACTCCTTTTGCCATTTAAAGAAATAGTCTTTTTCGCATATCCAGGGCGAAACCTACAAATGATAGTTAAACAATTCAGGCTTTACAAAGAAATTTTCTCGGAAGAACCTACTAGGATATCCAATGCGGATTTGCTTTTTTCGATCGAGCACATGAACAAATCAAAAAGATATGAATTTCCTTCAAGACCTTCGATTGAGGACAATATACCTCAAAAGATAACGGAGGGGGATACCGTCTTCGATACTGCGGTCCGCACCGAACTGCTCGATGAATCCAGAGCCTCGGAGGATGAAAAAGAAGAGCTGGTCACATTAAAGGAGATTTGGACTCGTATCGGAAGAAAGAAATCAATGACTAGTATTGAAGGAGAGGCGAAGACCACTTCCACATTTTCGCCAATTCACCGAGAACAGATCACTCTTAAAGTAAAATTTGATGATGGAAGAGAAGACAGTATCGCGTTTATGAGCGGGACATTAATACGGAGAAGAAGCGGTGAAGATTATGTCTTGACTCAAATCGATGATCTTACTGAAGATGATGAAATCCTCTATATTGAGTCAAATGAGCGCGAAAGTATTGACAACTACCTCTTAAGAGATTTTGTTCAGGAGAAGGGGATATCTCTCGAACAAATTTTTGAACCTTTTACTTGCCTGAGACTTTTTTACGAGACCCTGAATTCTGTAGACTATTTTGGGGATTATCCAGCTGAAGCCATGAAAAAATTGTATTGGCTTGACGAAACACAAAACACGGTTCTTTTCAAAACGATCCAGCTATTATTACGAGAGCCGACATCACCAGAATTGGATATGCTGCTACATGATGTCAACAATATCTACTCCGGGCAAATATCTTCCGAACAATTAACACAGACATTCACAGGTCGAAGGATTCAGATTACCTATGATATGTTATTCAAACTTGCTCAATTTGTAGGCCTTTCACTCGCAGAACCAACATTTAAACAATACAGTACTTTTGCGCTAAACGAGCACCACCATTATTATTTTAAAAATGATAAGGACCTGCTCGCGCTGGGCCGCTTAATTGGACACCAACGGATAATCGACGATTATCAAATTATTAACTCTCAAGGGAGAGATGTGGGCACTATCCTTCAAATTATCGGACGTTCTATAGCACGGGTCACTCGTGGAATTAGTGACCAATTCAGTGAGATGGATGCGAGCATAGAGGGAAAGGTTCAACGATGCACAATTATCTCTGTTATATTTTCTGAAAATACCTGACAACAGTTTTTGCATTCTCAAAATGATACGCTTGGAAATGAAGAGGCTCGGATCTATCAAATCGCAGATCTTAAATAAAGCGGATCACTAAACTATCATTGATGGCCAATCATATCCTTCTCGTCGAGCCGGCTTATTACTCCAAGTTCCCACCGATTGGTCTGTTAAAACTCTCTGCGTACCATAAACAAAAGGGAGACACGACCGAGTTAATTGATTTCGAAAAAAGGGATCAGAGAACGCCGAAAAAGACCCCAAAGAAAATTTACGTAACAAGTCTTTTCACATGGGCTCGTCAGCCCGTATGGGACGCGGTTGCCTATTATAAAAACGAATTTCCTAAGGCGGACGTCTGGCTTGGGGGGATTTATGCCTCGTTGCTCCCGGACCATGCAAAATTATCAGGTGCGGATAGAATTTACCGGGGCCTTTTCGAGGACGCAGAGAATATCAGGCCGGATTATGATCTTGTCCCTGATTGGGACGGAAGCATTGTTTTTTCATCGCGAGGTTGCTGCAATAAATGTGATTTTTGTGCAGTCCCACGTCTTGAAGGCAAAATGAATTCCCTGAAAAAGAGCATTAAGCCTTTTGTTTTGGAAAGGCATTCAAAAATTATTTTCTTTGACAACAATTTTCTGGCAAATAAATATCGGATGAACATTTTTAAGGAACTTATTGACTTCGATAAAAAAGTCGATTTTAACCAAGGTATTGATGCAAGGCTTATCACAGAACCGATTGCTAACATGATCGCTTCATTAAACCTAGATTCGACGGTCCGCCTCGCATATGATTCTCACGATCAACAAAAATATGTAAAAAAAGCTGTGGATCATCTCATCAATGCGGGCATCAAGAAACGGGATGTTTTTGTTTATTCCCTTTTTAATTACACAGACACACCGGACGAGTTTTTCAACCGCGTCCGGGACATTTTAAATTGGGGAGTTGTTTGTTATCCAATGCGATACGAGTCATTGTATACAATCGAGAAAAATTCCTATATTTCTCCTCGATGGGATCTCCATAAAATAGAACTTGTTCAACATGCCCGACGGGTGATTGGGTATGGTGGGTCATTCCCTGCATATGAAGGACTTGTAAACAAATTCAATAATGCAGCAGGTTTTGAAGAAGCGTTTGAGTTATATGCAAAACATAACGGAGAATCAAAATGATTTGTTCCTCGTGTGGGTTTGAGATCAAAGGGAAACTTCATGGTCCTTATGATGAGAGGTATGTGTGTGATGATTGTTGGAATAATCCAGCATTATTCTTCCCCGATAAAATGAACGATACCTTGGGAAAAATCGCACAAAACGACATTAAAGACTTCGACAATCTCAATATCATTGAAATAATTGATATTTATAGAAATTATCCTAAAATCAAATCTCAAAACCTTGAAGCTACATGGAAGAATATTGCAGATGTGAAGTTAAAAACTACAGTAATAAAAATTCAACAGAAAGGAATGCCACTCTATATCGGGAAAATTCAGGCTAAAGAGCTTTTATTGCTGGCAACCACCGATAAATGGAGAGATGGGGCATTAGATGGATACCAGCGGGAAAAATTCCGTGAAAAAACTAGTGAAATTAAAAAATATCTCGAAGGGTGCTCTATCTCGATTGTTCCAGCCATTTTAGCAAGTTTCAGCAACGCAAAATTCGTATCATCTGACGAAAAAATCGGAATTCTAGAAATTCCATTAAAACCGGGTGCAATTTCAATTTTAGATGGTCAGCAGAGGACCGGGGGTTTTGAGGAAATTTATAAGGAAATTAAAAAATTACAGACCAAGCATTCGTTGCCAAACCGCGAGGAATTGATCAAGAAATATACCGAACTATTATCCTTTGAAATTCCGATCGTATTTGTTGATTCTAAAGCAGTTGTCAAAAAAATGAATAAAGAATCTCAAGGATTAAACATCAGACAATCCGAATTAGAGGGTGCATTTTTCTTTATTATTAATAAAACTCAAAAACCGGTGAATCCTTCATTGAAAGATGAATTGGCTTATAAAACGTTGAAAGCTGGAATCACTGGAATTCCAATCATTGAAAAAGAAAAATGGAGAACAGAAATTGTTCCAGTTGTAAACGAATTGAATAAAGAATCATCACCGTTCGAGGGGCTAATAAACCTCGGAGGCACAACCAGTAATGGTCATCCGGTCCCGTTATTCTCATTCGTCTCATCATTGAAGCCGCTCTTCGATAACATCAATTTCAAAAAATTAGAGTTTGATCAGAAAACCACATTTTTGATCAATTATTGGGGATGCATAAGACAAATGTTCCCTGCGGGATTCGAAATTAAAACGCAGAAAGACTATCTCGTTCTTAAGACTACGTCGATTTATGCATTTAATTATCTTTCAAATAATGTGTATTCATGGTGTGTTAGCGAAGGGATTGATCCATTCAATCCAGAATCAGTCATGAAATTTATTCAACCATTAGATGATTTCGACTGGACCAAAAAAACCTCGCCGTTTTCATTTTTAGGTGGAGGGAAAGGTGTTCGAAAAGCACACGATATTTTACTCAATGTCCTGAGTGAAAAAGGGATTGTTCAAGCTATTGAGCTGATCCAGAATCAAAATACAAAAACAAAAGCAAATTAATTTTTAATGAAAATTTTACTTGAAATCCTCCGCATTTTCAATGAAGCGATAAGTAAAATCTACGATTGCTGCCATCTCACTTAAGATTTTATATTTCTCTTCTTCTGTGGCATTTTCAAACCATTTGAACGATTCTGCTCCAGATTCGTGTTTTGGAATATTTACCAATAGATCTTGTAATTCGTAGATTAAAACACCAAATCTTAGGTTTCGTTCCATTCGCATTTTGTTAGTTTTATCAGTGTTAAGAAGTGGATCTATTGTTAGTAGTGGATCCTTTCCTCCTTTCGATATCCCGCTCCATCCGAAAGCTTCTCTAGAAAGATCTTTAAATTCATTAGATTTTAAACCAGTTCTTCTCTTCAACAGGTCTCTTACAGGTTCCATGACGTTTATTTCAAGTTTACCGATCGGCTTTTTATTAATTTTTTCAAACTGTCTCCTTACTGCAGGTCGACAATTGCCTAACGTTTTTGCAAGATGTTCTCTTTTAATTTTTAATTGTTCCGTTTTACTGGAAATCACCGCTTTTTGATATTTTTTATCAATTCTTTTAAGTAATGTCGTTCGCTCTTTTCCTTCTTTTTTTACCGCTGAAATTATGCCTTTGAACGATTCATCTGAAGGAACAGTTGGATTAGTTGCTAGACTTTCGCGGATTTTTTCAATTGCGTTTTTTGCAGTACTTAAGTCTCCTTCTTCAAGTGCATTCTCAGCCTTTTTTATCGCTCTATCGGGAATTTTAGAAGATTTGAACCTGTTAAATTGCTGGAAATCTTTAATGTAATCTTCAATTGATTTTATAAAATCATGCACCACACCACTATTATATTCGAATCGACTTCGACCTGCATTTTCCCGGATATTATCAGATACAATATGAATTTCCCCAAATTGCCAACGATTATATTGACCTTTATACAATGTTCCTATCAAATTTTCATCTCCAATTGTAAATCCCTTTTTCTTGAAGATGATTCCAGCATCCGGCCAATTTCTCTGATCGTTAGTATTCGAAGTAATAAACCATCCGATGGCAATTAATTCATCCTTAACAAAAAAATTTTTGACTGTAATTTTATCCGAAAACATATCACCGTTATATGGTGGCCTGAATATTTTTTTGCCTTGAAATTCTATATTGACATTTGGAAAAATTACATTGTTTTCTTGAAGTAATGTGTTAATTTCGGGGCTATAAGAAAAATTATTTGCAAATGGTGCAGGAACAGTTTTTGCCAAATAACTTTCAATTTTTTCAAGAGTGAAAAAATATTGTTGGGGGTACAAAATTGATTCCAATCGAATAATTGTGTAGTGGGAATTATCTAAGGACTCCCCTTCCCCCAAATCGATCTCTTCGAATTCTTTCACAGCTTCGTTTAGTATATCAATTGCGTCTCGATTTGAATGTGATTCACTCCTAATGAGATTATTATCAATCTCAATTCTCAAAGGCAGATGTTTTTTTGCTTTTGTCACTATGACCATTTTTTCCGACGCTGATATACCGCTCCAGATACCAATACCTCTCCATCCGACATCGGACCCGCTCTTATCCGACTTTCCGATCTTTAACGAATCGGTTAATTTGTTTACGGTCATTCCAAGACCGTCATCTCTGATAATCAAATCTCGATTGCCATTTTCGAAGAAAATTTCAATATTTTTTGCTTTTGAATCTACAGCATTTTGCACATATTCTCTTAAACAATTTACATTTCCGTCATAGAGACCCTCGGTGATTGTCTCAAGTAACCGCGATCCAAAAGTTGCATTGGTAAAAGAAATTTTTGACTTCATACCAGATTCCTATGTCCAATATTTAGTAGATCATAACTTAAATAGAATTTAAAAATATATGTGTCAATATTACTATAGCAATTCAAATTTTTATCAAATTCTTGGACCTCGATCTTAAATCTATTGAATTGAATGCCGTTACTACCAATATCAATAAGATCGTTAGCTTTCCTCAAATACCCGCGTATCCCCGGTACCACTCACACCACTCCGATCCTGGCAAAACTATCTTAAACCGCTGCTCGGCGTACTAACGTACGAAAACGTTGGTTGCTCTAACTCATCCTCTTGTGGTTCCACAAATCAGATCCTCACCAAAAGAAAACACACCCGGCACGATATCGCCGTAAACGTCATCCACGCGCGGTCTCGGTCGCTGACTTCCACAGTACAACCGCCTCCGTGGTTCGGCCTACGGACCGCTCCAGGTATAACTTCGGGAACCACCACTCGACATCGGGCCCGCACGGGGGATTAAGGAAGACCCGCCCCACGAAGGGCTGTATAAGCCCGTTATCATGAGCTGTATAGTGCCGCTCTGCCGGGGGACACACGGGATTGTGGGGGCACGCATCTTACCTGGAAGATGGGGACACGCCCAGTATGGGGTATAGCTGATGCAGGCGGTCTCGGTAACGTGCTGATCGGTATTTCCATGCTGCTCCTCGGATTGATACCCGTATTGATCCTACAGATGTGGCCATGAAACCGTCACCATGGTTCCCGGTTGGCAAATATAAGAGCCGATTATGGATTGTTTATCCAGATCGAAAAGAACCCCTGTTTTGACTGCCACGTCCGGTCCGGACCTGTATGGTATGAAGCGATGTCGATCATGAACCTGCTATCCCGTGCAGGATCCTATGTCCCGTGTAGGTCTCTAGTGCAGCTTCCTGCTGACGTCAGCGAGCGAGAGCGATTGCCCGCAATTTGTATCCTGGGATTCTGATGATCGGATATAGAACGAAACTCTGGATTAAGAGGATGGTAAAAATTATTTCCTATCCAACAACTAAGATTTTATGAACCACAAGAAGATCCAAATTGGTCAAAAATTGTCCAATTCAGAATTGGACTCACTGTCGGGAATCCCCATAGCAGCACTTTAACACTGAAGATCTGATCCCTTTTCTCATTGTGCCTGAATAGTTCCTGTCGGTGCAACCTGCGTTAAGGTAAAATGCGCTTGCGAGGGAAAACGCCGGGCAGTGCATACCGCTTTTCAAGTCGATATCTCTTTTAAAAAAAATTACATTTTAAGCGGGATCTTGGGAACCAAAAAAAAAAAGGTTACAGCAAGGGTAATATTCTAAATGCCGTTTAGGAAAACACCAAACCCCAGGGAAACAGAAACACAAAGTAATAACGTAAACAA
>Ga0074046_10002679_pt1 | contig 15268 bp, 15 predicted proteins | sample BogForMeECP23OM3_FD_94441 | JGI IMG/M metagenome (GOLD analysis project Ga0074046, IMG submission 94441) | Bog forest soil microbial communities from Calvert Island, British Columbia, Canada - Bog Forest MetaG ECP23OM3 | ecosystem: Environmental > Terrestrial > Soil > Wetlands ...
AGTCAACCACAGTACAATGCCCGACAATATGGCTTTTTGGCGATGGATATCTGTAATCCCTCGATTGATTTCCAACTCCTCGCCAGATCGATGGGTGTCCCAGCGCAAAGGGTAACTTCGAAAGGTGAGATCAGCGGGATCGTCGAAGCCGCTTTAGCTTCCGGCAAGGCACAACTGATCGAAATTCCGGTGACCAATGATTAAGCGGAACCAGCCCGCTAATCTCGCACGCCATATCCATCCAGACGCTTATTGCAGGCTAGGGGAAGTATCCCGAAGAATCGTTTTTGATGAATCGATATCCTTCTAAAGCGAGCCGCCGGGAATTTCTCCTGATCTGCACCGCCGTTGGGGTTGTTTCGAGTTTTTTTGCGGGTGCGCTTTGCGCTCTCGCTGCCACGAAACGGGAACAGAGAATCACCGGTGAGACGATCGACGAAGCCGCCGCCTTGGCAGGGATTGAGATTCCCCCGGATAAGAAGAAAGCGATGCTTGCCAAACTTAATGAACGATCTGGGGCGTATGATGCGGTTCGCCGTCTCCGTCTACCAAACGACTTGCCGCCCGCGTTCCGCTTCGATCCATTGATTTCAGGCGGTCGCTCTCCGGCGACCGAATCGGTGCCGGTTCGAACTCCGGCGGTACTGAGCGATCCACCGACAATTGCCGATGATGAAATCCCCCGTGATCTGGAGAAATTGGCGTTTGCCACAGTTCGCGAACTTGGAGCGCTGATGCAGCGTAAGAAAATTTCTGCTGCGGATCTCACCGAAATGTATCTCGCAAGATTGAAGCGCTTCAATCCACAACTAAATTTTCTCATCACGCTCACCGAAGAGCGCGCACGAGCTCAAGCTAGCGAGCTTGATGTCGAGCTTGGAAAGGGCCGGTATCGAGGACCGCTGCATGGGATCCCGTGGGGAGCAAAAGACTTGTTGGCTGTGCGCGGTTACCCGACGACATGGGGTGCAGGAGGATTTCAGCAACAGGTTATCGACGACGACGGAACCATCGTGAAGCGTTTGGATGAAGCCGGAGCAGTGCTTGTGGCAAAGTTAACATTAGGTGCGCTGGCGATGGGCGATAAGTGGTTCGGGGGGCGAACGCGGAACCCATGGAACACTGCCGAAGGCTCAAGCGGTTCGTCAGCTGGGTCGGCTTCGGCCATTGCCGCCGGTTGCGTCGCCTTTGCAATCGGTTCGGAGACATTAGGCTCAATTTCATCGCCTTCGACACGCTGTGGCACGACGGGGTTCCGCCCTACATTTGGCTTCGTTCCGCGTACCGGGGCGATGACGTTGGCCTGGACGATGGATAAACTTGGCCCGATCTGCCGCGCAGTTGAAGATTGTGCGCTGGTAATGCAGGCAATCTATGGGCCGGACGGAATCGATTTAACTGTGCATCCAGCGCCTTTTCTCTGGAACGCCACCCTTGATTGGAAACAACTCCGAGTCGGGTATTTCAAAACGTTGTTTGACGAACAATCGCCCTCAGAAAAGTCGCCGGAGGCCTTGACGCAGGAGCAATTAAAAGACTGGGAGGCTCGGAAGCCGGACCGCGATGAAGCCAGAGCGCGCCGGGATTACGATCGCCAGTACGATCTCGCCGCACTCGCGACGCTCCGGAAGATTGGTTTCGATCTTCGGGCTGTTGAAATGCCTGATCTGCCTCTGGACGCGATAGCTCTTTTGCTGAATGCTGAGGCCGCGGCGGCTTTCGATGACTTGACCTTGACTGGTCGAGACGATCTGCTCACAGAGCAAGGCCCTGACGACTGGCCAAACATATTTCGCGTAGCCCGTTTTTATCCAGCGGTGGAATATATCCAGGCAAATCGGGCGCGAACTCTGGCCATGCGACGAATGGCGAAACTGTTCGAAGAAGTGGACATCATCGTTGCGCCGTCGTTTTCCGACGCTCAGCTGACTCTCACAAACCTCACGGGTCATCCTTCAGTAATTGTCCCCAACGGTCTCCGGGGCAAAGACGCGCCCAAACCCCCACTTGTCGATAGCGGCGATGACGACAGTATCGGCGGACCTGGTACCCCGGTGAGCCTGACTTTCCTCGGCGGCCTTTACAGTGACGCCGCCCTGCTGGCATTTGCCTCCGCATACCAGCGAGCGACCGGCTTCCATAATCTTCAGCCGCCGCGATTTACTTGAGGGTGCGCATGCAGTCGGACTTAACGCAGCGAAGTTTGATATTGCGGCAAATGATGATGCAGTCTGACGTGCCGTTTGGGGTGGCCGACGGGATCCCGCAATTTATCTAGGGAGAGAGCGGTTATCGCCCGTTTATCGCCCAGAATTCAGTCGTAAACGGACTTGCGCTTTACCCTATACGCCTCGAACCACTCGTCTAAATCTGCCCGTTTAAAGCGGTAGGTCCGGTAATCAAACCGGGCGTGCGTAATGCGTTGGTCCCGGCAAAGGTCTCGGAGTTGCCGCTCCGAAAGGCGAAGGTAGGCGGCGGCTTCTTCGGCGGTAAGATATTCGGAGCCCTCCGGCTTGACGGCGGCGAGGATTCGTTGCTCCATGGCGGCAAACTGAGCAAGCAATTCCTGGTCGGTCACACATACTTAGAACGTAAACCAAGAATTTAGGACGGTTCATCGCCCTGACCAGCACCGCTACTAAATCTAGGGATTTTGCAGAGTTTTGGCGATCACGGGTATTCCCCCTGGGAGATCCGGTAGACGCACGCCATCACGTCGGTGCGCCGATAGAGGACCAGCCTGGGTTGCCGGGTCGTTGCTTTGGGCGATCCAGCCCGCTCTCAATCTTCGAGTACACTCCTGGTTTTGAGTAGATCGACCGCCTCTTTGCGTTTGTGGTGGCGGAAAAGATTGAACCGCAGCTTTACTCGGCGGATGCGCTGACGGTGTTTATGTTGGCCCGCGTCTCGATTTTGCGCCTAGCAATGGACCCAATTATACATTCCCGCCACCGAAGGAAGCTCAACGGGCAGGCAAAGATGTTGTCGAAGCTGAAAACGCCCTTTAGCGAACCTGCGCAGTTGCCGATTCTGGCGGGGATAATTGCTCCGGAGGGTCATCCTAGCAGACAGCACAACATCGCATCCGCAGCCCAGACGTTGCCGTTCTAAAGACGCCCGTCAGTGAATCTTACAAAGTCCCGTTCGCGGCGGTATGGAAGATTGGACTCCCCGTCACTCGTTTTCATGCAAGTGATTCCATGCGACCAAAACGCCGAAGCGCACTCGAGAAATCTTTTACACATATAACCGTAACAACGGTCACTTTCCCGGATGTTACGTACCCTGTAAGTAGAGAGCTTTGTCGGCTCGGAAAACAACCCTCCGACAAAATAAGTTAAGGCAATCGGTTCTATGTAATTAGAGACAAAATGAGAAGCGAAATTTTCTCTGAAGAACCGCTGGTGTCCAAACACGAGATTCTGAGGGGACTTGGCGTATCCTCGGAAACGCTCAGTTATTGGGCAAGAACCTATTCTGACTTTCCCGTTGTGAAACTGCCGGGGATTAACAAATACCGAAAAACTGACGTGGCGCATTGGATTGAAACGTTGCCTCCCCGTCCTCCGAAGAAAGGCGCACATGTCTAACGAAAAAGAAGCCGTCCCGGCAAGGACGGCATCCACCGATACTACGCTTACTGAAAATACCGCCGAGCGGCCAAAAGTCAAAATGACTGCACGGGATATGGTAATCAGCGGCAACCTTGTTACGGTCGATTTGGATAGCGATGCCCATGTCGAGCCATTCTTAGCTGCCAACCCGGCATTCCGTAACGCGCTGCAAACGCGGGGCTCGCGAGGCGCGCAATTCTGGTTCATTGGCACGGACGATTATCCCAAGGAGGTGCGCAAATTGGAAATCAACGGCACCACGGAGAACGCTGGTGAATTTCGCGGAGGACGTTGTCTCAGCACGATTTGGGGTGTCCACGAAAACGGCAACGTGTACAGCCGAGTGAACGACGTGCCGCCGATCAACTTCGCGTTCGACGACATGCAGTGGCCGACAGGTTGGAAATGTATTGAACCCAAGAACAATTTCAAATTCAGCAGTAACGGCAATCACAACACAGGGCGACCACTCGCCAGTAAGCGGGGGAAAGGTCGCCGCATTGATTGGGACCGATTCAATGAGGAGTTGAAGGACGGCAGCGGCATCGTGCAGTCCTTGGCGGAGCGCTGGTTCAGCGACGCCGTTCTCGAAGGTGATGAATGGTCATGCGGCGACATCACCGGACGCGCTCAAAACGGTAAAGGCTCGTTCCACATTTACCTAGACGGCAGCTGTATCGATTTCGACGGCTCATGGAACAGAAGCAGCGTCGTCAACGCCATCATCTCAGACTACCGGCGAGATTTGAGTGATGAAACCATCACCATTGAAGATGTCTTCGAAGGTATCCTTAAAGACACAGGCAAAGATTTCTTCAAGGCGCAACAGGGTTTGATGAGTACAACGTTTGGTACGTTAAATCGAAAGAGAAGTTCCTGTGGCACGCCCCTGATGATACGTGGTCATTGCTTTCAGCCGCCATGCTGAAAGAGCAGTTGCGTGTGGTGTACGGATTGAAGAAGTCAATTCCGAAAGACGAAAACGGTATTCCGACCGACAACAAATCCGAGGTTGAAATGGTGGTGTCCGACGCCATTCAGAATCGCCGCGTGGATTTCAACTTGCGCGGACTCGCGGGTCATGAGGCAGGCATCGAGCAGCTACCTGATGGCACTACCTACATGATTGAACGCTCGGGTCGATGGGTGGAACCCGTGAAAGGCGATTGGTCGCCAATCGAGCGACTCATCAACGCATGTTCCGTGAGGGTCAGTCCGAATACATCCTGGGAAATCTCTGCATCTGGGTGCGCGACTATTACCAACGCGACTATGCGCCACGACCGACGATGGTATTCGCAGGCCCGAAGAAATGTGGCAAGAATCTGTTTCAAGAGGTGGTGGTGACTGGGATACTGGGCGGCACATTCGTTGACCCGACTCAATACATGACCGCGACTACGTCCTTCAACAGCGATCTCTTCGCGGCACCGCATCAATTGATTGCTGATTCATTGCACTCCAACGACCAGAAGACGCGATCCATTTTGGAAAACGCTATCAAAATGGTGAGTGCAAATCACGGACAACGGGTACACGCGAAAGGCAAAGATGCGCTTTTACGTATGAAAGTGAATGAAGAAATCTTTGTTTTTGATAATCAGGGACCATGATGCTGCATTTAATCAAAATAATCGCTAAAGTCGCGGCTTCGATAGCCGTATCTAGGGTTTCTCAGGAAGCGGCTAACTGCACGGAAGTCACAATCGGCTAGCTTAACCGCTACCGTCTCCCTTCAGCCATCTGATGGAGGCCAAAGATAGAAGATAGAAGTATCATAAAACCAATACAGAAAACATTAGCGGCAGTTCCTCCGCGCCGATAACCGGTGTTGCCGTGTCACAAAGATTATTTCAAAATAATGTCCATCAAATTATTGTCGTTACTAACGATAGCGACCCTCGCAGTGGTACCTGCTAGAGCAGCCGATACAGCCAGCGACAAGGGCTCTTCGTATACCAACCCTTGGGGACCAGGTAATCCCCAATTCAATCCAAATACCGGATTTGCCTCCTGGGTTTTCGATATGTGGAACCCGCCCAACCAAACCCCGGCCCGAGTCCCCTTCTTTATCGATACCGCTCGGGGAGCCTGGGGTATCAATGTCCAGTCGGATACGATCGGAGCGTTAAGTTACAACGCCGCCTGGATAAGTTTTACCGATGTCTCCCTACCCAACTTAGCCAAGTTCCCTCGACTAGCCAAACTAGTCAGTAACTTGCCTATTCCTCAAGTCCAAAAATGCTTAACCCCAGGGCAATCGTTCTCCACGACCGTTCTTTTTACGGTCCCGGGGCCTTACTATGGGGGAGCTTATGGCGTCGTACCGACCCCGACAGAAGGCGTCGACTTCTTCGCCCAAAGCTCGACCGTACCCTCCGCCTACGATAGTTTTGGTCACCAAACTATCGGCATCTATGCAGGGCCTACTCCCAATGGACCGACTCTTACCCTGGTCGTCCACACCACGGTCTCGGACGAGAAGCCAGCCATCGTCTACCAGCTAGGGGGATTACCTACCTCGGCGACCCCGAGTAATCCGTATACGGTTAAAATAACTTTTACCCAACAAGCGCAAGGCGCTTGGAGCTTAAAATTTGTGTATCCTACCGTAACGACAACACTCTCCTCCTCTTCATTTGCCCCAACCTGGAATACGGGCATTACGGAAGGACTCTACGCGGTCCGCTACTTTACCAGTCAAGGCGGGGCAACTCCTGCCGGTCCCCTGGAATGGACGGATATGAGCGTACAATAAAACGTTAAAAGGGTAGCGGCCTAGGCGTCGCTACCCTTTTTCGCCCATGACGGTCAAAGAACTTGAAACAAGCCCTCCAGGTGGCAGCTAGAGGTCGCCCTCGATGTGCAAGAGGAGCACCCGTTCCCCGTCGAAGATTATCCGCCGCACGACGCCGTTGATAAATCGGACATCGGCCACGGCCTCGAATCCGTCCAAGCCGAAAGAAACCTCGATTCGCGAAATCCTTTTGCGTATCTCCGCCTTTAGCTTTAAGCGCATCTCCGGGTCACCGGAACGGATAAGGGCCAGTAGATCTTCCGGACTCTCCAAAGCCGTCGCCCGACTGCGGGCCGCTGCAAGCTCGGAGGCGAGCTTTTCCCGCCGTCCGGTACATTCCGGCTAGCCGGGCTTCCTCCGCGTCTACAGCGGCAAATAAGTGTCAGGGAAATTCGACCCCGTCATTTACTTTTGCTAATCCCTGGCATGCCCTCCACCGAAGAGAAATTCCTGCCGGTCGTCTACATCCTTGAAATCAACGAAGACACATTTTATAACGACCCAAGCTGCTCGGCTTTAATGCCGGGCCAAGCCAATGAAAGCAAAAACTGAGATTATCATCGCCGCGCTGGCTCTCCTCCTCGGCGGGTTCGCCAATTCCTTTGCCGCCGGACCGTCGACAGTTAGTCCGAACGAGGCGCTCAAACGCCTCATGCGGGGCAATGCCTGTTTCGTTTCCGGTCACTTAATCCACGCCGGTCCAGAAGAAATCGCCGAAGCCCGCGGCGCGGTAGCCAAAGGCCAGAAGCCATTTGCGGTCATTGTTGGCTGCTCGGACTCGCGGGTCGGGCCCGAGATCGTATTCGATCAGGGCCTCGGCGATCTCTTCGTGGTCCGCACCGCCGGAGAAGTGGTGGACGCCGTGGCGTTGGGCAGCATCGAATACGCCGTCGAACATCTCGGCAGCCCCTTAGTTGTGGTGCTCGGTCATGAGCGTTGCGGCGCCGTCTCCGCAGCCGTGGCTGGCGCCAAAGAGCCCGGGCACATCGCGGCCGTGCTCAGGGCCATCGAGCCCGCCGTCAAGCAGACCAAAGGCAAGCCCGGCGATCCCGTCGAAAATGCCGTGCGGGCTCAGGCGATCGACGTCGCCAGGCAATTGCAAGACGCTAAACCAATCCTTGCCGAACGGGTGCAATCCGGGAAACTTAAGATCGTCGCCGCGCGCTACGACCTCGATAGCGGCAAAGTTGAATTGCTTCAGCTCTGACCGTACCAATGCAGATGTCCCGGTAACCTAACACCTCATCGGACCTTAATCCCTCCTTTGCGCCGATCCTCATCGGTGGGCGACGACGCCCTCCGTTGCACCACAAATTTCGCAAGGCTGACACTTCAAATGTAAGCGTTTTACTATTGATTTCGAGTTTCCGTTGTTTAAGCCGGTGCTGCCGAAACAAATTCGAGAAGTCACGGCGCTGAAAGTAAAAGCCGACTAGATCGACATTGTTAACAATGTAACTGCAGCGGGGTTTTGAAGCCGAGAGTACTGCGACTCCCGCTGGGAACCCCGCAATTCCGAGTTTCCTCGGAATCCGACCCGGCACCCCCGCAGCACGTCTGCGGTCGGCGATCGAGGGTGTGCCGTAGAAGCCAGCACTCTAGCTTCTCGAGGCGATTTAAAGAGAGCCCGCCGACGCTCAAAGTTTCCAACTTTGCTGCTCCTCGCAGCCGCAGCCGCGTGCTAAATTTCGCGCCTGGAACTCCGCTTGGGTGGAGTCGGTCAGGCTCGGTATGCCAGCCTGTTAGCAAAAGTCTGTACGCACTCATCCTCAGCAAAACACCTTGGAAATAATCGGAATGAGTTTGCTCTCAGTTGCCATCATGTTCTTGAGCTTCGCTGCAGGTCTTTTCGCCATACGCGAACTGAAGATATTAGCTGAAGGGGATTTTGAACGTTATCAAGTTGTCCGGGCGATCTCGCTGGTCACGATGACCATTGCACCTTATTTCATCCCTGATCCCTGGAACAATGCCGCCGTCATCGCCGGATTATTGGGGCTCGTAGTCTCTTTCTTCCTGAAACCGAAAGATTAATTGTAAATTCTTAATTCCATGAAACAGACGACGAACGAGATTCGCTAACTAATCCTGGGCAAACTAATCGATCACTGCAATGGAGGAGGGATCAATCTCGGATTCGGTGGTCTAGTCAGTTCTGGAAGTTCGCCGAAAAGTCGCGCTCCTTCGTATGCGCCACGGGCACGCTGCTGAGGTACTGGCGAATCGGTATCTGGTATCATCGACATGTCTCGACCACCGGCAGGATGGCGCCACCCGCCGCGAGGCTCGCTCGCTGGCAACGTGCAACCAATTCTTCCAGCTGTGCAAATCTTTCCATAAGGTTTGACGTTTGCTGATTTGTGCGCAGGTCATAGATCCAGAGCTTTTCCGTCCACGGCCTTTCGCTTGCTGGTTTGCGGTCGAAGAACAACACATTCGCTTTGACACCCTGGGCGTAAAAAATGCCGGTTGGCAGACGAAGCAGGGTATGAACATCAGCTTGCTTCAGCAGCTCCCGGCGAACGGTCTCGCCAGCACCGCCTTCGAAAAGGACGTTATCAGGGACAACGATCGCGGCACGGCCATGCTGCTTGAGAATGGTGAAGACGTGCTGGAGAAAGTTGAGCTGTTTGTTGCTCGTAGTAGCCCAAAAGTCGTCGCGATGGACGATCAACATTTGCTTCTCCTCGTCACCGGCTTCGTTAACGATCGTGACGCTGCTCTTTTTCCCAAAGGGCGGATTGGTTAGGACCATCTCATATTCCCCGTGCTTGGCACCGAGTGCGTCCTTTACCAGGATCGGTACCGGCGCATCGGAGTCGCCGCCGATACCATGCAGCAGCAGATTCATTGCGCATAGTCGCGCTACTCCGTCCACCAATTCCACGCCCCGGAGTTGCTCCGTGTTCAGGTAACGAAGTTGCGCCTTATTGAGTTTTTGCCGACGAATGAACTCGTGTGCCGCTAGCAGGAAGCCACCTGTGCCGCACGCCGGGTCACAGACTACGAAACGCTGGCTCGGCTCGGACCCCGGATTTGGCTGCATCACGTCTACGATCGCCTGAATCAGCGGACGCGGAGTGAAATACTGGCCCGCACCACCTTTGACGTCCTCGGCGTTCTTTTGCAGGAGCCCTTCGTAGGCGTCCCCTTTTACGTCCGTACCAAGGCTTGACCATTCTTCTTTGTCGATTAGGTCGGCTACCAATCGGCGTAACTTCGCCGGATCTTGAACCTTGTTTTGCGCCTTGCGGAAAATGAGGCCGAGTAAGCCCGGTTTCTTGCCGAGTTCTTCGAGTGTGTGCCGGTAATGAATCTCCAGTTCATCCCCATCAAGTTTCACTACCCGGTCCCAGCCAAACTCCTTCGGAATCGGCGACGATTTGTTAAACGGCGGACGGCTCTGTTCATCCGCCATTTTAAGAAAAAGCAAGAAGGTTAGTTGCTCGACGTAGTCGCCATAGGACAGGCCGTCGTCTCTGAGAATGTTGCAGTAGTTCCAGAGCTTTTGGACGATTTGCTGTGAACCGCTAGCCATAGTGTTTGTGGTCAGAGCTTGCCTGTGAATGCGCTATACAGGATAGATTGGCGTAGGCGCTCGGCACGTTTGAGGCTAGATGCGACAGTATTCTCCAGCTCCTCGATTATAGAGAACCGGCGCTCCACCTCCTCAGAGATACGCTGTTGTTCGGGAGCTGGTGGGATTGGCAGTAAGATCGATTTGATTTCGGAAAGGTTAAGGCGCGGTCGCCCTACGCCGTGGACTATCGTTTTCGTCCGCTTTCTTATTGGCTCCGAGTTAAGCGCGCAATTCAAGTAGCTGATTGAAATAGCTGCGTCCGGCCTAAAGCGGATGCAGTCAGCTTTAACAATGGCGTCCCCCACCGATTCCGGAACTATGCACGAACGCGGGAGATTCTCGCCAAGAGCGGCAATGACCAAGTCTCCAGCGAAAACGCGGTGCTTCGCGAGTCGTATAAAATGTTCCTGTGAGATATGAGCCAGCGCATCAATGAAGACACCTTCGCCGACGTTTTGGAGCCGAATAACCCTTGGCCCGGACGCAGTGTAGTGCTCTGTTTTCAGATTAGAGCCAAATGGTCCATCAGTGATGGAATTAGACTCTGGCGAACGCAGTTGCTCAATCGTAGCCCAAACCCAACCCTCTTGTATTCCTTCACTCTTCAAATCTGAGAGTCCGCCTGATACTGATACATCGTGCTGGAATTTTTCGTTCTTTGGTGTTCGTCCGGAGGCTCTAGACCTATCGCGTCGAACACAGACCTGATGGGATTCGTACCGCACGCGAAGACGCTTAAGCAGCTCGGCGGCGGATTCGTAAGTGCGACCTTCCTGTCGGGCGAGTTCCGCTTCAGTGGGTACGAGTCTGCCTTCGCACGCGGCCTTCAGCACGCTGGCGCGATAGCGTTTCAGGGCGGCTTGCACCCGCTTCAGTGATGCGACTCCGGCATCCAATCGCGTAAGCTGTTTCTCGATTTCCGCTACGATTCGGCGTTGTTCATCGGGCGGTGCAACTGGAAGCCAAATCTCAGCCAGATCTCCTTTGTTAAATCCGTTCTGTGCAGAGCGTGAAATCATATGAATCGGCGTCTGAAAGAACTCGGTCTGCAATAGATGGAAGAGATAACGGTGGAAGAACTGATCCCGATCAAATATAACCTTCGCCAATGCTACATTGTAGGCTCCCTTTCTGCCCGTCACGATTCGACCAAGCGAAGCTCCATAACGCGCAATCAAAACATCATTTTCGGTGCAACGTTTCGAGATTGAGTCCTCGCGAACGATCGCGAACGAACGTCGGGACCGGTCTTTCACCAAAATCGCGAATCTGGAGGAGTTGTATGTAGCCCTCGGCAGATTCATAACGGAACTTGGATTTGGGGGGTTGGCTTCCGCCCTGAACATCGATCACGTCACCGAATTTCCGATACGTCCAGTTAGAGGGCAACACAGGAAGGCGCACAAGTCCTGTGGCTCTGAGGTCCCTTTCACCGGTTTTCGAAGAGTCCTTATCGAACAAGGCGTTCACGCTGCCAGTGCCAAGTTAAGTTCGTCCATCAGCGGCCAGAGCCGTTCGCCAAAAGCATAGTAAACCGGCCCGAGGACGTTGTCGGCTTGGAGATGCTCGCGCTCCACGCTGCCGCTGGCGACTATGTAGTCTCGCATCCTCTCAAGCCACGCCCTTTGGTCCGGTGTAAATCTTATGCCCTCCCGTCGCTTGGCCTCGATCCATTCGGCAAATCGTGTCCGAACGTGTTCCTCAAACGGTTGAAGCACGGGTTCCTGCTTGAGCGCGACACGGACAAGCGAGACCAGGTCAGTAAAACGCCGGGTTTGAGAACGAGGTGCACCGGGAGAACTTGCGGTGCCGCTCTTCTCGAACGCGGTCCACAGGCTTTCAACTGGCGTCGGTCCGAACCCAGGTTTCAGCTTAGCCTCCAAGTCGCGAAGGGCCTCCTCTGTAATCCGTTTGTGGAATGGACGGCTGTAGAGAATTTGTAACGCTTCAATCTCAGCCTTGTTCGCCTCGATATACTCCTGGAATGAGCGGATCGTGTCTCGGGCACTTTCGGCAGTTTTCAAATCGGCCCCGGCGAATATCAATTTGTCCTTGGAAATGACGTCGATTGTCTGCTCGGCAGCTTGCTGGAGTTCGACCAGCTTTTGCCGAAAGGCCGGATTAGTTGCAACGAGTGCAACAGCGGAATTTGTTATCGAAGTTTGAAGATTCGCCAGTGCTTCTTCCGTTGGTTCGTACGAATCGGGTTTTCCTTCTTTGGCCCTCGCTTCGATGTAATCCGGGTCAATTGCATCGAGGAGGTCTTGAGCAATCTGCGAGAGTTTTTTTCCGCCAGAGAGTTTCTCCACTTCGGCTTGCACGTCAGAATCTAGCCGTTTCTCCAATCTGATCCGCCGACCGGCCAAGGAGGATAGAGCATCGGGCTCTCTCGCGCCGATGGCAATGCCCTCCAGCAACTTATCCAGCGGGACGCTCTTTTTTTGTTCCAAGGGCCGGGAATCACTTTTGTCGCGTTCACAAACTCCGACCGCGTCCACGATGACAAAGTGCGTTTTGGTCTTTGCGTCCGGTGTCACCTGCTGAAATTCCGTATCTGACATCACGCGCACGCCGCGTCCTTTCATCTGCTCGAAAAAGCCGCGTGACTTCACCGAGCGCATGAACATGACAATCTCCAAAGGTTTGATGTCGGTACCGGTGGCGATCATATCCACGGTGACAGCGATTCGGGGGTCATAGCTGTTGCGGAATTTCTGAATGAGATCCTTCGGGGATGCACCGGTTGTGCGGTAGGTGATTTTTTGACAGAAATCGTTCCCTTTTCCAAATTCTTCGCGAACGATTTTTACGATGTCTTCAGCATGGGAGTCATCCTTTGCGAAAATCAGGGTTTTCGGCACGGTAGTTCGGCCCGGAAAGATCTCGGTGAAAAGCTGATCGCGAAACGTCCTGATCACCGTGCGGATTTGGTCGGGTGCGACCACGGCACGATCGAGTTCGCCGGGGGCGTAGCTGAAGTCTTCATCGAGCTGCATCCATCTGACTTTGTGTGTCTGCCGGTGTTGCTTATCGATAAAAAATCCCTTATCAACTTGGCTTCCGCTCTGTGTGATCTGCGTTCTTATCTGGTAGACATCATAGTTAACGTTTACGCCGTCAGCCACCGCCCGCTCATGGCCGTATTCCTGCACAAGATTCTGCTGGAAGAAACCGAACGTCTGTTTGTTTGGAGTGGCCGTGAGCCCGATGAGATACGAATCAAAGTATTCGAGTACCTGTCGCCACAGATTGTAAATAGACCGGTGGCACTCGTCAGTTACGATGAAATCAAAGGTCTCGATGGGAACCTTTGGATTGTAGGTGACGGGAAGCGGGTCCTTGAATATTGAAGCGATTGCTTCGCCAGAAATTTCATCCAGCTCCGGGTCCAGTTCCGTTCCTTGCAACATCGAATAAAGCCGTTGAATCGTGGAAATGGTGACCCGACTAACGGTATCAATCTGTGCCGACTGGAGATGCTGGATGTTATAAAGCTCAGTGAACTTGCGACCATCGTCGGGGGTAACGAACTGCTGAAATTCTTTCAGCGTTTGGTCTCCAAGATTCCCTCTGTCTACAAGGAAAAGGACACGGCGGGCACCGGCATGTTTGATGAGGCGATACACAAAGTTGACCGCCGTAAAAGTTTTTCCGCTGCCGGTCGCCATCTGGATCAGAGCCCGAGGTCGGTTCTCGGCGAGAGATTTGTCGAGATTTTGGATCGCTTCAATTTGAGCTTTCCAGAGGTGTCCCGTGATTAGCGGAGGCATCTCGCGTAGACGCTGGTTAAGCTGCTTGGTTTGCGTAGCCCATTCTATGAGAGTCTCGGGCCGTTGAAACGCGAACACGTTTCGACTGGAATGGTTTGGGTCAAGCCGGTTACTGAAACGGGTCTCAGAACCGGTACTCTCGTACGCAAATGGAAGCGGGTCGCTCCAGCGGGGATAAATGTCCAGAAGACCTGTAGCATACTTGCCGGACTGCCCTTCAACGCCGGTAAGCGTATACCCCTCAGGTTTGGCCTCAACGGTCGCGATAGCCTTGCCGCCAGCGAACAAGAGGTAGTCGGCCTCGCCGCCTTTCAACAGGGCTTCGCGAATTGCGACTCCCGGTCCAGCGGCGAGATTGGTCCCTGACCGATCCTGAACAATCCAGCCGGACTGTTGGAGGAGTAGATCAATCTGCTGCCGAGCCCTTTCTTCGGGTGTCATGGCCATGGAGCACGCAATTGCATGGGTATACCCACTAAAAAACAATAGAGTACTTTTTAAAAATTCTAGAAAGAATTTTCGATAGAAGGCGCTGGAAGCAACTGAAATACCGTCGCTGGCTCACGTCGAATCGAGCCCGTCGAAATCCTTGTGAAACTGCTCTTCCACCTTTTGGACCCGGTGAAATTCCATCTCAGCCTTCGAGACTTCGGGATCTCCATCACGCTGTTTCAGCATCAAACCGTGGCAGCTTCTATTTGCCTCCCTTGAGCTTCGCCATAGCCCGAAAAGATCTCCCGTATCTTGTCCACCTTCGGTGTTTTCCCGGTCGCCATATCGACCAGAGTCGGGACGCTGTTGCGAAGCTCAGCAAAGTAGCGCTCCTTCGCTTTCGCATACTTGAGAGTGCTCGCCGCCAGCTCGGTCGCAGACGGATTCTGTTCCAGGACGTGCTCGTGTTCGATCATTTCGACCTCAAAATCGTTGGATGCCGAGACCAGGTCCTGGAGACCTGCGGCAAAGATCGTTGAGGGTAGAAGACAAAGCAGGAAAAAGGCATGCATTGTTTGACCGCTCATGTGGGCAACGTCAAGCAACCTGATGCTTGAATAAGTCAGTGCGGAGCTTTTCCGAGAGGAACTGCCGTGGGATTTTCACATCTCCGAATGGCAGAACAAGCTTCTGAAGCGCATCAACGGTTCTCGCAACTATTTCTTCATCGTTGGCAGAGGCTGCAATGGTTACCTCACATTGTGAGGTGTCTTGACGCGAGGCCTTGGCCGACATGAACTCCGCGCCCGGATGAGCCCAGAGATCAATTTCTCTATTCTTTATTCCGGACCAGCGAAACGCAAAGCTCAAGGTCGTCTCCACGGAAGCGCCAAGCGCGTTGGCAAAGGCTCTGCCGACCGCCAATGCTTCAGCAATTCGAAAGCCCTGGATGTATATCTCAATAGTCTTAGACCCCTTCAGCAGAGATTTTGTAGGGGGAGATAATTTGACTCTGCAGTATCGAGGGCCGCATTGAGGTTAACGGAAACGGAAATCGAGTTTGAAGTCATAGAGC
>Ga0074046_10002680_pt1 | contig 15266 bp, 11 predicted proteins | sample BogForMeECP23OM3_FD_94441 | JGI IMG/M metagenome (GOLD analysis project Ga0074046, IMG submission 94441) | Bog forest soil microbial communities from Calvert Island, British Columbia, Canada - Bog Forest MetaG ECP23OM3 | ecosystem: Environmental > Terrestrial > Soil > Wetlands ...
CTTCTTGCGATGGGGCGTGCACCCAACGTTGCGGATCTCAATCTCGACGCCGCCGGTATCAAGTACAACGAGCGCGGGATCGCCGTGAGCAAGGGCCTGCACACCACGAATAAGAAAGTGTACGCGATCGGCGACGTCACCGGTGATGTGGAACTCGCACACGCGGCCGAGCATCATGCGTCCGTGGCCATCAAAAATGCACTTTTCCGCTTGCCGGTGCGCGCCCAGCATTCGACCATGCCTTGGGTGACATTCACCGACCCGGAAATCGCCCACGTCGGAATGACCGAGGAAGCGGCGCGCGCGCGTTACGGGCGGCTTACGATCCTGCGCTGGCCTTACAGCGAGAACGTCCGCGCTCAGGCTGAGCGCCAGACGGGCGGCTTTCTAAAGGTGATTGCTTCGAAGCAGGGTAAGATTCTCGGGGCAGGCATCGCGGGAGCCCAGGCTGGCGAGCTCATTCAAATGTGGAGCCTAGCCATGCAAAAGAATATTCCCCTCAGCGCCATGGCGAGCATTGTTTCCCCCTCGCCCACGCTCGCCGGGATGAACCAGAAGGCCGCGGAGAATTATTTCGTGCCGCGCGCGCAGAGCCCTCTCCTGCGGCGGATTATTGGCCTGCTTGCGAAATTCGGCTGAATGAGGCTATGTAAGAGGCAGTAACAACAGGATCGTTCCGGATTTTAGAAACGGGACCCTCGAAATCTCGCGGGAGCATGGAGCAGCCGTTCCCAACGCCGCAAGGGCAATCGCGGAGCCGAAAGGCTGACCGGTGCAGGTTTGTGTTCGGTCTTCCCGCAAAGCTTCTGCTTTTGACGATCGCTTTTGTCATGGTGGCCGAAATCTTCATTTTCGTGCCGACCGTCGCTGATTTCCGCCGGAATTGGCTCATGCAGAGGGTCGTTGCCGCAAAGATTGCTTCTTTGGCCTTGGAAGCGTCGGGCGGAGCGGAGCTGCCGGAGCGTTTGCGCCAAGAGCTCCTGACCACGGCCGGAGTGCACGCCGTTTCCGTAAAGCGCTCCGATTTCCGCCGGCTTGTACTTGGAATGCCAAACGAAATGGAAATTGCCGGCGTGTACGATTTGCGCTCGCCGAGTTTCATGGCGTTGATGGTTGACGGCATGCAGGCGTTCCTGGCCCCGCCCGGCCGGCTGATCCGTGTCATCGGCTCCTCCGACATGATGCCGCGCGGCGACGAGATCGACGTCGTCATCGACGAAACGCCGCTGCGCGCGGCGTTGTGGCAATATGCCGGGAACATTTTCTGGCTGACGCTCCTGATCTCGATGATCACTGCGGCTTTGGTTTACATCGCCCTTATCGCGCTTCTGGTGCGGCCGATGATGCGCATCACGCGGAACATGGTTCTCTACCGCGAAGATCCTGAAGATACGTCGCGCATCATTCTGCCGTCCGGGCGCAGCGACGAAATCGGCGTAGCGGAGAAGGAGCTTGCGACCCTTCAAGCGCAGCTGTCCAGCTTCCTTAGGGAAAAGGCGCGGCTTGCCAATGTCGGTCTCGCCGTGTCGAAGATCAATCACGACCTGCGCAATATGCTCGCAAGTGCCCAGCTTGTGTCGGACCGGCTTGCCACCGTTGCCGATCCTACCGTGCAGCACTTCGTGCCGAGGCTTATACGTGCGCTCGACCGCGCCATCACCCTTTGCACGAACACGATGAAATACGGCCGCAGCGAGGAAACGTCTCCAAGGCGCGCGCATTTTCCGCTGCGGCCGCTCATCGCGGAAGTCAATGAAAGCTTAGGCGTCGAAGAGCTGCACGGAGTGAGCGTCATTGTGTCCGTACCTTCCGGCCTCGATCTCTTCGCCGACCGCGATCAAATTTTCCGCGTGCTCGCCAATCTCATCCGCAATTCTTTGGAGGCCCTCCGGGAAGCGCGCCCGGCGCCTGTCCATCCCGCGATCGAAATTACGGCCCGCCAGGAGGGCGGCACAGCGATCGTGAGGGTTAGTGACAACGGGCCTGGAGTTCCCGCTCAGGTGCGGCCGAACCTGTTCAAAGCTTTTCAGACTGCCGCAAGAGGCAACGGAAACGGCCTTGGCCTTGTCATCAGCGCCGAGCTCGTGCGCGCCCACGGGGGGGACATCGCCCTTGAGGACACGCTTTCCGGGGCTGTTTTCGTGCTCCGGCTTCCGGCCGGCGGGAGGAACGGTGAGCGGAGCTTCTCCGATGCACAACGCTTCGAAGGAAAGCTTGCACAAGACGGGTTTAACCGTTAGACATATGAGCCTTCGGATGCGGCGTTGCGCCGGTCCATTTCAGCACCGGTAGCTCAGCTGGATAGAGCACCAGACTACGAATCTGGGGGTCGAGAGTTCGAATCTTTCCCGGTGCGCCAAATTTCTTGAAAAAACAATACGTTAGCATTCCCAAACCCAAAAAAGCCCACCATTGAATTTCATTGGGTATTTCCGGGAATTCCCAAACCATCAAAGAGCGAAACTGCCCTGCGCAGCACCGACGCAGCTGTCGCGCTTCATATCACAACTGAAAATCTATTCCGCGCCGTGAGCTTGTCGCGTCGCAACTCAACCGGGCGTCCCCCGTACACTTCGCGCCGCAAAAATTCTTCCTCGCCTGGCAGGGCCGCCTCATCCAAGACTATGGACCAGCAGCGGGCTTCTCCGTTCCAGCGATACCCGCGGCTTTTCAAAACGTCTTTGAAATCGAAGGGCGCATTTTCCGCCCAGAGCTGGTATTCGGCCCTCCGAGCATTGTCGAGCAGCAGGCTCATCGCGACGCGTTTGGTGCGCGGCAATCGTTGTGCGAGGAGGTAGAGGAGGGCGTAGCAATCATCTACTGCACGGTGGCCGTTATGGAAATGGCCGTAATCGTTCAGGAGATAGCCGAGCTTGCCTCCTTCGTGGCCTTCCTCCTTCCAGGGGACTTGCGTGTAGGAGCAAGCCCAATTGAAATTCCGGAAAAATGGCCAGGTGGCTTCGCACATAGGGCGGTCGAATTTGGCGTTGTGGGCTATGATCAGGGACGCGCCTGACACGAAGGTTTCCACGGAGCCAGAATCAATCGCCCGGCCGGCGACCTCTTCGTCGGTGATACCAGTGATTGAGGTGATGAACGGAGGGATGGGCTTGCTGGGCTGCCGAAGCTGGCTGAAGGTGTCGAGAACCCGGTAAATCTCGCCGTCGCGGCCGTATTGAAACTTGATCATGCCGAGCTCGATGACTTCATCGGCTCCGGGCGTCATTCCGGTGGTTTCGGTGTCGAGAATGATCCCGACAAAAGGATTCGCGGGCGTTTCTTTACTGAATCGGTCTTGGGGCGTCAGGCGGCGCAGCACGCGGTAATTTCCGCTGGCTTCAAGGACGGCGGCAAGGCTTTTCAGGATAAAATTCATGAAACGCTTCATAGCACATCTTGCACGGCCGTAACCTGGGCCGCGCGTGCCTGCGATCAAGACACCAAGGATTGTCGTTGCCGCTCCATAGCGGCAATCATGTCTCGGTAGGCATAGTCTATGAGATCGCGCACCAACTCAAGGAGGCCGCTCCAGGGCAGACCGCCGAATGGATCGCCGTGGGCCAGACCGTTGCGAATGCCAGCCAGCGTGGTCTGGGACGGTGATAGGGAAGCCTTGCGCTTCGCTCGGACGGCATCTGTTTCGTAAAGGTGTGGGAGAACGGACCCTCCATATCGCCTAACAAAGGGCAGTTGGTTGTCGGTCAGGCCATCTTGCTCGACCATATGGCGAAGCAAAGCGTGCAGCATGGGCGCCTGTTGGCCGAACATCCCGCCATATCGGTCCTTGAGCGCGAGTTCGAGCGCCACAAGCGCAGCAAGCTCGCCTGCTTTGATCAAGTCGTATTCGAGCCAGGCCAAGACATAGAGTTTCTGAGCCAGGCGAAATTTCGCTGATACGATGAGAGGGACTGCAGTATGGACGGCATTATTCGCGATGAAGGCCAGCCAGTCTTCCGGCAATTGAAACTGGTGAAGGTGAGCGGGATTACCTTGCTGGGGCCAGGGCACGACGAGCGGATCAGTTGTGCGAATTGGCCACCCATGGGTCGCAATAAGTGCTTCCATATTTGTCCTTCCATCCGAACGTGGTTATTGATGCGATCCAAATGGTCGATTCGACAATCTTATAAGACGCGGGTGGGCTACTGTTATACTGGAAGTGAATTCAACGGCGGTCAGCGCATCAGATCTGACGCGTCCCACGGCAGCCTGGATAGCGCGAGCATCCCCAGAACGGCTTTCCTGAACGGACACCGCGGCGAGCAACCCGTCTGACCATTGGACTGCGGCATTGTGGGCAGGTCGGGCTTGTCGTGGCGGTAGGTGCTCGCTGGGGATGAGGTGGTGTGCGAACGTTGAACGTGGACGTCGCGGATTTTGGTGGGGTTCGCCGCGGTGTCGGACGGGCTGGCCGAGGCGGCAGGGGGATGCCGAGATAATTCAGGTCGGCTTCTATCTGACTTCGCCGCGTGTGTAAGTCCTTAAGCAGGGGGTCGCCCTGCGCGAGTGAGCTTCTGCAAGCCTGCACAGCCTGAGCGAACTGTTGGGCTTCCGACTTAAGTTTTTGGCGGAGCGCTTGCCCGCGTTGATGGATTTCGGCTTTGATTTTGTTGAGTTCGTGTTGATTGGCGGCTGTCGGCGCCGAGTTGTAGGAAAAACCGCCTGCGCATTTCTTTTGCCACTCGAGAAGAGACTTTGAGTTGACGGGACCGAAACCTGGAACCCTCAGGATATTTTCCGGCGTTATGTCGGCTGCGGTCTCTATTCCGTAAGATGTCAGGGTGGCTAGTTTGGCCGGCCCCACACCGGAGATTTTGTGGTCGCGAATACGGAATTTCTCAAGGAACTTGGCTTTTTGCAGGGTTTCGCGTTCATCCTGATAGCGTTTGATGCGATTACTCTGTTCCGCCCCGAGCGCTTCGTAGGCTTTCTTTGCCTCAACGAGGGACGCTTTGAGAGTTTCGACTTTTTTAAATCCCGAACGCCGTTCCCGCTGATCGAGCGCTTGGTTCCATTCGTCTTCGGTGGCGGGAAATCGTTGCCGGAATGTGGCGGAGGGATCAGGTGGCCCCTTGGAAAGGTTGAACGCTAGGTAAGCAATCCCAAGCGCAATGAACCACAACCCTGGTGCGGCGATCACTAATGCGATCCCGGCAACGATGCCGGCCGCGGGAAGAGCGTAGGAGCGGGAGCTTTTTTGTTTTGCGGCTATTGCTTCTGCGCTCGGTGCGAGCGTCAAGGACGGGAATGTCGGGGCAAGCTCGTTTTGTGTCGGTGCTTTAATGGCTTCAATCTGCACCCAAAGCAGTGGGAGATTGAAGTCAGCGGTGTCGGCGAAGCTGGTAGGGAAGACTCCTAGATCTATGTCCTTTGGCAGGAACAAGACCATACGAAGCTTCTGCTCCATCCGGCACCACGGGCAGGCCGGTGCCGCAGCTGAATAATAATGGAGAGCGTTTTTCTTGCATGTCTGCAAGGTTTGCTCGAATTCGCCGAGCAGCGTCACCCATTGTGATGCACTGGGGCGGGAATACTGCTGCGAGGGGCCGAAAGCAGCCTCAAAAGCTGAGGCGATAAAGGCCGGAAAATCGTCAAGGGTGCAGACCGCGGGCGGCGGCGCCATGCCCACCGACCTTTCACGCGAATAGGCGAACCTGAATTCGGAGATGGCGCGCTGAATGGTTATCTCGCCCTTCGAGTAAGCGCCGACAAAGGGATGGCGTCCCATGGTAAGCAGCTGAAATATCGCGATAGCGAGGCCGAAAGCGTCGTGGTTCGCGGTGCGAACAACATCGGTCAGGCTCATCCCCTGAAGTTCGGGAGGCGTGTATTCGGGAACCCCCACGCGGCAAAGGTAGCGGTTGTTTCCGTCTATTACCTGAAAACTGTCGGCATCGATCAGCGCGACCATCGCATCTTCGGAGACGAGAATCCCGGAATGATTGATGTCCCCGATGACGCATCCGGTTTTATGGACGGCGGCTATCGCTTTCGCGGTATTGATTGCGGCGTGGGTCAGAAAGCGGTAGCTCGCGCGAGGAAAATGCTGCTTTCGGGCCTGGGGCGCGTAGAGCTCGAAGATCGGCTTGTGATCACGCACCAGGTGCATGACAAAGCCTTTAAAATGGCCTGATTGATCGCGAGCGATGGCAAGCGGGAAAGCAATGAGCGAGGACTGTCGGGCGAGCCCCATTCGGATGATCGCCGAAATCTTTGCCTCGCGGGCGGTGCCGTCGGCAACCGTGTAGATTTTGATGGCCTGCGTGGTGTCGTTGGCTAGAAGATAAACTTCGCCTTCACCGCCTTTGCCGATGCGCTTGCCGATAGGCAAAGGCTTGCCATCAGCAACCAGGTGCGGATGGGTCATCGATGGGCTGCCACCAGAAGCGTCTTATCGTCATCAGTGCGGGCGTTCACGGCCGGACTGTCCAGATAGCGCGCAAGCTGATGAGAGAGCTTGGCATCGCGCCCGATTACGGAACTTTGGAGGACCGGTCCGAGAACGCCTTCGAAGAAAGGTGCGTGCGGCCGCACGGCTGCAAAATCCAGCGCCAGGCGCTCCATCCCATCGGTAAAGGCTACTAACGCGGAAATTTCCGCGTTTCGACGCTGAATGGAAATGCGCGGCTGCTCATCGGTCACAAAATAAGTGGTCGAGGCGTATTCGCCATGCGCGGGCCAGGTCAGAGCCTGCCACTCACCGCTTTCAACATCTCTTGCGACGGCGCATCCATCTCCGATATGCGCAATCGTTGTGCCGAAACCATTGGAGAGAACGCAAATTAATGTCGTGGCAAAGTCGCGGGGGGCTAACTGACGCTTGCTTGCGGCATAGTAGATGGTCTCGCGCGCCTCATCGATCCAGGTGAGAAGAGTTTCGTCGTCGGGGCCCGTCGTACAGGTTGCAAAATGTTTGCGAGCTTGGATGGTCATGACGCGAGCGACGAGCGAAGCGCCTTCGCCACCCCTCGAAGCGCTTCCGGCACCGTCGCAAAGCACTCCGATGAATTGCGACGGGTCAGGCGCCGCCGTGCAGCATGCGATCGCGTCTTGGCGGCGCGAGCCATCTTGAGCGTGAGAAGTTCCCTTGCTCGACGCTGCCGCCCACGTCCACTTGCTCATGGTCAGTCGGCCACGGCCCAGCCGTTCGGGGCCGCAGGATTCTCAAGGGGAACGGCATCGCCCGGGTTGGAGCGCGAGACGCTTCCGAGCGAACTGGAGAGCCAGCGAAAAAGTTCCTGAAAAGAAAGCCCTTTGAGTTTGAGTGGAGCGCGCACCGAGATTTGAGCGAGGGTGTCCATATTTGCTTCGTTTACGCCGACGGCGTAAAACATGAATTCCTTTTTGTCTTCGCCGACTCGAATCAGCTCGGCGGCTCGTTTCCAACTATCGGTCGGTCCGCCATCCGTAATAAGGAATATCCAAGGGCGGTAATAAGAAACGCCGCCAGCCTTGTAGGCGTCCTTCCGTTTGCGAAGCAGGTGAACGCCTGTTTCGATCGCTTCGCCCATCGGGGTGTTGCCGCTTGAATGAAGTTCGGGCGGAAAGAAATTGTCCACTGTCGTGAAATCGACTTCCTCTCTTACCGGTCCGAACGTGATGATGGCGACCTCGACGCGCCTGGAGGCCAGGCTGTCGGCGCGAAGCTCATCATTGAAGGCCTTGATGCCTTGATTGAGTTGGGCAATAGGGTCGCCAGTCATGGAACCGGATGTATCGAGAAGTAACAAACACGGACAGCGAGGTTCGGGGTTTTCTGCGAACTCGGTGGCTGCGAAAGGGATTTGCTCGAATTGGTCTGTCATCGACATTCTCCGCTGGCTCGCCGCGAGGACAAATCGCTATTGAGTTGCTATCGGCCAAGACAAACACTTAACCACTCGCAGGCGAGAATTCACTTGCGGAGCGACGATAGACGGCATTTATCCCCCGTCACGAAGCTCGCGCTGTTGCCGTTTGGCAACGTTGAAGATTTGAAGAAGCGCCGAGTAATAAACTCGATCGCTTCAGGGATTTTGCAGAACGGTGTTCAGAATGGCGGCTAGCCTGACGCTCGCGGATGAGCGGCGCGTGAAGCTCCAAATAGGCATCGTCGATGTCGACACTGCGCGGTTTCGTTGGGAACCTTATGGCCTCATTCGAATAAGTGATGATTATCCTGCCGCAGGACGATTGCACGAGCAGGCCATTAGCATAGCTTGAGGAATGGCGATACCGTGGGGTCCGCGCAGCAGAGTGGAGCTGGCGAGCTAGGATTTAGGTGCCGCTCGATGAGCGGGTCTGATTGAGGCGCCTGCGGCACCGCTCCGGAACCGGAGCCGCAGGCAGGACGGCTTTCAGCTCTGTGGTGGATGGAACTGTTCAAGCCGCCGGATTTCAGCCAACACGCCCCGCTTGAGACGATCGATGTTGGCTGAAGCCGTGGAGTCGGCGTTTCCGAGGGAAAGGGCGGCGTCGGCGAGGCGCGACGCGGCTTGTTTCAGATACCTCAGGCTGGCTGCGATCTGCGGCGGCATCGCTGGTTATCCTCAAACTGCGGACCACGCACAAGCATAATACAGACCTATGTGACCTAAAAAGGGCTATGCTGCCCGTGATGGGTTGCGTTTTTTTGCTATTGGATATCTTTGTCACGGCATGGAGATTTCGCCTGGCCAATGCCGCGCGGCGCGGGCCTTATTGAATTGGACTCAGGAGACGCTCGCCGGCAAAGTCGGCGTGGCGCTCAAAACCATTAGGGACTTCGAAACGGGCCGGCGTAAGCCGCTGACGATCGTGCGCAGCTCGATCAAGCAAGCCCTCGAGCAGGCAGGCATCGAGTTTCTCGACAGTGATGGGCTGCGCTTAAAAAAGTGAAGTCGGCAACCCACCCTCAAAAAACCGCACCGTCGATGAGGCGCTATTAACAGGGTTTAGCCGCAGTCGAGGGCAAACGCTCCGTTTGAAATACATGACATTGATTTTATTTGATTATACTATAAGTGGATACGCAATTGATTCTCACTTGGGCACGGACGTTTGGCGACGAAGATACTTTTACCAGAATTGATTTTTTTGAAGACGTATGCCATTGGCCATGCGCAGCAATTGTTGCGCTCGGCTGGCGAGGTGGAAATCACTGCCACCGAGAAAATTAAGGTTGGCCATCGAAGTGCTGAAGAATGCTGGGTGCTTGAAGGCGGCGAGCGTGTAGTCGTTACCAAGAAGTCGAAGCTCGATAGGCCGGAGGGCATTGACGGCGTTCTCCGTCTCTTGGACAGTGGCAAGTACAAGTGGCTATCGCATCGCCTGCTGGATAGTGTGCAGCAGCAAGTTGCGAAACACGGCCTCAGGGCCCGCTCAGAAGCTGTGGCGCAGAGTTGGCCGAAGGTTTTTCGCTACAAGGCGCAGGCCTGCGACAAAAACGGAAAACCAATTCCCGAAAGCCCTGGTCTTCGGCCACCTCAACTAGGCGCACTCTTTGCAATCGGATCGCACTGGAGCCTCCATCGCCATCCCGCCACGGTCGTCATGCCGACGGGAACGGGCAAAACAGAAACCATGCTATCTACCCTCGCGGCGCTGCCGCAAGGCGCGATGCTTGTCGCAGTGCCTTCGAAAGCGCTCCGAAAGCAAACCGCACGTAAGTTCGTGACATTCGGTCTCTTGCGCACGTTAGGCTTGTTGCCTGACGAAATCGAAAATCCTGTAGTCGGTATTCTTGCCAAACAGCCCAAGAAGAAGGACGACTTAGCAATCTTCGATGAATGCAACGTCGTTGTCTCCGTCATTCCCTCCCTAAGCGGTGGCAAAGCCCGAGAATTTGCGGATGGCATTGCCGAGCGATGCGGAGTGCTCATTGTAGACGAGGCTCATCATGTCGGGGCGCCGACATGGCAGGAATTCCGCGAAGCGTTCGTCGAGAAGCGTGTGTTGCAGTTTACAGCCACGCCGTTTCGCACAGACGGAAAGCTCGTAGATGGCCAAGTAATTTTTTCTTACGCGCTGCGACGCGCGCAAGAGGATGGCTACTTCAAACCTATCCGATTTGTGCCCATTCACGAACTTTCGCCCCAAGTTGCCGACGACGCGTTGGCGCAAGAGGCGTGCAAATGTCTGAGAGCAGACCTAGCGGCTGGGTATGACCACCTTGTTATGGCGCGGTGTGCAACCATTGATCGGGCAGAGGCAATCCAGAAACTCTATTGGAAATACGGCAAGGAATTCGCACCGCAGATCATCCACTCCGAACTTGTGGACAGTGACGAACGCGTGAAGCGCCTGCTTGACGGTTCCAGCCGCATAGCTGTTTGCGTCAATATGCTCGGAGAAGGCTTCGATCTGCCTGCTCTGAAAATAGCTACGCTTCACGACCCGCAAAAGAGCCTTGGACCCCTACTTCAATTTACTGGACGCTTTACCCGAACCTCCGGCCAGAATCTCGGCGATGCGACGGTCATTGCGAACATCGCCGATCCAGATGTTTCGACGTCGCTTGAGCGACTCTACAGCGAGGATTCCGATTGGAACGTCATTCTGAGCGAGATGAGCTCGCAGGCCGCAAAGGACCACGCCAGACTGATAGAATTTCTCAGTTCTTCGATCGTGCTTACTGAAGAAAGTGATGAAGCGCCAAAGATTTCCCATCACCTTTTTAAGCCAGCGCTAAGCACGCTGACTTATTTCTGCGCAAAGTTCACGCCTAAGAATTTTCATCAAGCCATTCCTGATGGTATCGAGGTCGTAAAGGTCTGGCTGAACGAGAAGACGAACACACTGTACTTTGTCACCCGTGCTCGCGAGAAGGTGAAATGGTCGCGCTCCAAAGAGGTGATTCAGACGACCTGGGACTTGTTTGTGCTGCACTACGATGCAGTGCGAGACCTTCTATATCTCGCCTCATCAGACAAGAGTTCGAGCCACGAAAAGCTTGCCGAGAGCGTGGGGGCAAAGGGGCAGTTATCGGGCGAGCAGATATTCCGAAGCCTGGGTCGGTTCGGCAGGCTCGTGTTCAATAACTTGGGTGTCACCAAGCATGGCCGCCGCAACTTGAGCTATGCGATGTATACCGGCGCTGACGTTCGCCAAGCACTCAGTCAGTCAGAGAAAGCAGGTTCACGAAAGGCGAATTTGAGCGGTGTGGGTTGGGAGAGAGGAAAGCAGATCACAATCGGCTGTTCCTACAAAGGCCGTGTGTGGTCACGAGATACTGGCACTATCCCTGAGTTCATCGAGTGGGCGGAGAATGTCGGCGAGAAACTACTAGACGTGTCGATCAACACGGCTGACATCATTGATAGCGTACTTATCCCTGACGAAGTCAGTTCGTTGCCGGACGGCGAGATCATGGGCATTGAATGGCCCGTAGAGATTCTTCGGCAAGCCGAAGACAGGATCGATCTAAAGGTCGCGCTGAAAAACTTTCCTATCTACCTGTGCGACATCCAAATTGTTTCGACTGATCGTGTGGCGAGCACAATCCATTTCCGTATTCTCAATGAGCAGGACGAAACCCTTGGCGAATACGCCTTGAAGATCGGTGGCGAAGGCGGGTTCTCCGTGACGCGCTTGTCCGCCGAGCCGATCATTATGACGGTCGGCTCGCGAGAAGCATTGCTCGAGGAATTCTTCGGAGACTATCCGCCGTTGGTGCGGTACTTCGATCTCGCGGAACTGGATGGCAACTTGATTCTGCGACCGCAAAATCCTTACGATTTGAAGCTGCCAGCAAGCTGCCTTCACGCCTGGGATTGGTCGAAGACCGACATAACCAAGGAGTCGATCTGGAAAGGCGGAGCTTCGCGCCAAGACTCGATCCAATGGGCCGCAGCACAAAAGATGATAGCAGCTGGATTTGACGTGGTATTTGACGACGATGGACCGGGTGAAGCCGCTGACCTTGTCTGCATGAAGGAGGAAGCCGACTATATTCGCTTGGCGCTCGTGCACTGCAAATTTTCTGGTGGCGGTGCAGCTGGGGCGCGCATCAAAGATGTTGTTGAAGTGGCTTCGCAGGGTATCCGATCAGCAAAATGGACGGGGAAGTTTAAGGAACTTTGTCGCCACCTCGTAAATCGAAGCGAACGACGCGCAGTCGCTGGACGTTCCTTTACACTCCTGGGCTCGTTGGCAGAAATAGGCCAACTGGCGAAGGCATCACGTCTCAAGGAGATCCGTCCTGAGATAGTGCTCGTTCAGCCAGGGGTTTCTATAGGCGGGATCACCAATGATCAGTCAATAGTTTTGGGAGCCGCCGCGACCTATCTGAGGGAGACCATCGGAGTCGACATTTCTATCGCTTGCAGCAAATGAACCTAAAACCGGCAGTTGGCGTCTCTGAACGACAGGATATGTGCTCTGGTTTCAACTGTCGGGTGCATTATGTGGGAGCCATGAGACGCTGCGAAAGCATAAGTTGACGCCCTTTGACAAAGCCTCTGACCTCTTGGGAGAGGATCCGGCGCCAGCATTGCTCGGCGGTCAACTGCTCCGCAGATTGGGGCAGATCGCGAAGCAAGCCTTTCCTATCGATCACCTCAAAATAGTATGGAAATTAAATGCAGTGACCGTGAGAGTCACCGCAGGCTGCTTTGATCGACCAAAATTTATTTCCCTTCTCCACTCACCTTCTGATTTTCCATGGATACAGAACGAGCCAGCACGATCCGCGATGCATTTTTGTTCGACGTGCATCGGCAATTCGAAGGGCTGGCGCGCTGGGTCGCGCCGCCTGCGGTCGTGGAGGTCTGGGAAGACGGCAGGGAGGCCGTCTTCGCTGTAAGCCGCGATGATCAAGAACTTATGCGCTTTATCGTGAGCTTCGATGCCGGAGGCAATGGCGAGAGCGAGGCGGATTTCAAAGCGAGGCTCGTCGTCGAGCAGCAGGAAGACGTGCAAGAAGTGCTCGCGCTTATCTGGGACGGAAGTCTGCCCGAACCGAGGAAGGGTCTCGATAGCCGCGCCGATCACGCGGAAGGCGAGTATGCGCAAGCAATGGGCTCGGTGCGGCAGCTCTTGCGCGACAAACTGGCCGACGTGCTGGCAACTCAAGCGGCGCCAATTTCGCGCCTGCCTGCGCTTCGTGCGTCGAGCGAACCTGTTCGCATCGTCGAGGCAGAGGCCAAACCTGTAGCTGCGCCGCGCGCCCGGATCGCCCCTCCAGCGAAAGTGGCCGCCATTCGAGAACCGGCCCGTGAAGAGGAGCCGGATCTCGCAGGCTTGATCGCGGTGCTACAGGGCTTGCCAGACGCGGAAGCTCTGGTTGTGGAGGAGGTCTTCGGAGCCTTTATTGCGGCAGCGCGCAGCGTCGAGCCGCTGAAGCAAAGCGATGTCGTCGGCTTTATTGGCGAGGGTCTGATGCAGTTGGAGGCGCACCGGCATGCTCATGTCGGCGCGCGCAGTCCTTTGACGGAACTCGGGGTCGGCCTAAAGGGCGCGGCGCTTATCGGCGCGCTTCTGGTGTCGATGGGCGTGGAGACCTGGACGGGCATTTATGGTTTTGGACCACTGGTCGGCCGGCACATCGCAGCGGTTCCTGTGGCGGCGTTCGGAAGCCTTGTTATCGGCGGCGGATTATTGCCGCTGGCACAAACAGCAAGAGAGGTGAGGGGCGTGCGCAACTTGGCGATCGCCTGGTCTCTCACGGTTTCGGCGTTACTCGCGACGGGTGACATGGCAAAATCGATTCAAGACCGGTTTCCACAAGGGCAGGAATTGGTCGATGCGATGGCTGCGGTCCAAAGCGCCAAATCCCGGAAAGATCTTATCGATGGCAGGCTGATTTTGGCGCGGGGCGAAAAAGCGGCATCGGGCCATGACTATTTGCAGGCGAAGAAAAACCGGCCGGCGGTGTTCAACGGCGTAGCGGGCGACGTGAAAAGCCTGGAAGCCGAGCAAGAGCGGGCAACAGCGGCTTTGGACGTGGCGGAACGCAAAAAGGTGGTGGCGCTGGGTTCGGATCGCTCGCTTTATTTTGCGCAGGCCGTTGTGTTCTTGATCTCATCCATGGTGAACGCGGCGGGGCCGGTCTTTATCGGAAAATATCTGAGCAGGGCGGCTAGCGACCACGAGGGCGCCTTGAAAAAAGCGCGCAAGAGCCGCTTTGCGACGGTCAGAGGCAGGTTACTCGGGACCGAAAGCGGGCAGAGACAGAAGGCACGCGTCATGCTGGCGACGATGCGGGGCTTCTACGCCGGTGAGCTGCGGCAAAACGGAGTTGCCGATGATGAGATCAAAAGAAGGGTCAATTTGGCCTTCCGCAATGGCGAGATGGTCGTAAGGAGGGCGGTTGAAGAGCTGGGCGCTTCGATCCGGCCGAACCGGGCGCTTATTGCCCGTATATTCTCGCGGAGGAAGGGTTTGGAGTGAGGGAACCGGATGTTTTTCGGCGTGCGGCGCGCAGGTTGTCGGTGTTGAATCATGGGAGGCCTTTAGCTCGATCGTTCTTCGAGTTGAGTTGAGGTACTCAAGTCGGGATTAGGGCTCGCCGATTTCGTCCACGAGCTCCAGGAATTGCTCCGCGACGCGCGACAAAAGCGTTTTGCGGCTGCCGTTATCGATAGCAGTATCCATGCAAAATCCCGTCAAAGACAACAATAACGACAGCATTTAAGCTAAAGTCAATTATGATCGCAATCTTGCTATAGAGAGGTGCCGAACATAGGAAAAAATTATTAATCATTATACTCTAAACTACCGCGTATCATGCCACGCGATATACTTATCTTTCTGTTGACCAGATTCCACGCGCGCCCTAACATTGTCCGTATGCGTTCTTTTATTCTTCTTGTGTTTCTTGCGTTTCCGTTTGCCGCGCTCGCCGCCGATGCGGCGCGCGACACCTCGGGCTCCATTGCGTCGCTGACGCAAGAGGTTCAGCAACTACGCACAGAAAACGAAAAGCTTTCAGCTCGGCTCAGCGCCATCGAAAACAGGCTTTCGTCCCCACAGCAAAAGATCAGCATCAGTAATCGCGTCGTTGATTTGGATGGCACAGCCCCATCCGTTCCAAAAGAGCATGAAAAGCCATGATGAGAACGAAGCTCATCTGGCTTTCGTTCACGTCATTCGCAGCAGTTTTGCTTTGTGCCGTTTCCGCATTCGCCGCCTGCACCACTCCCACGGGCAACGAGGGAGATGTCACCTATTCCGGCACAGCACACATCATGGCCTATTGCAACGGCACGAATTGGGTTGCAATGGGCTCGTCCACCAACGCTACCTTCGGCACGCTAACAACGAACGATTTCTGCACGGCGGCAAGCGGCTCATCCATCCAATGCACCACC
>Ga0074046_10002681_pt1 | contig 15255 bp, 12 predicted proteins | sample BogForMeECP23OM3_FD_94441 | JGI IMG/M metagenome (GOLD analysis project Ga0074046, IMG submission 94441) | Bog forest soil microbial communities from Calvert Island, British Columbia, Canada - Bog Forest MetaG ECP23OM3 | ecosystem: Environmental > Terrestrial > Soil > Wetlands ...
CTATCCGCCGGAAACGGTGCGCGACGCCCTGAATTTCCATTTGCGGTCTGCGCCAATCGCGGTTCTCGCCTGCGAAATCGCCGCAGAGTCCTTCGACGCGCGCTTTTCTGCTAAAGCGCGGCATTACCTCTACCGCATCGTCAACCGGCGCGCGCGCCTAGCGCTGGATCGCGACCGCGCCTGGCAGGTTCCCGTGCCGCTCGATGCCGCGGCGATGCAGGAGGCGGCGCGGCACCTCATCGGCCGCCACGATTTCACAACCTTCCGCTCGGCTCAGTGCCAAGCGAAATCGGCACTGCGCACGCTCGACAAACTCGACGTGACGCACGGCGGCGAGGAGATTCTCATCGCCGCCAGCGCACGCTCGTTCCTTCATCATCAGGTGCGGTCCATGGCGGGCAGCCTGAAACTTGTTGGCGAGGGCAAATGGCGCCCCGGCGATCTCGCCCGCGCGCTCGAAGCCGGGGACCGCACGCAATGCGGCCCCGTTGCGCCGGCCTGCGGCTTATATTTCATGAAGGTGGATTACTGAGCAGCGCCCGCGCTCAGAAAATCCCCGCAGATTTCATGCTGAGATGCCCGTCGCGGCCGAGGATGATGTGATCGTGCACGGTTACGCCGAGTTTCGTTGCCACCTCCACGATCTGCATCGTCATGTCGATATCGGCCTTCGACGGCGTGGGGTCGCCGGAGGGGTGATTATGCGCGAGGATGATCGCGGAGGCCGAGAGTTCGAGCGCGCGCTTCAGCACTTCGCGAGTATAAACCGGCGTGTGATCGATCGTGCCGCGCGTTTGCACCTCATCGGCGATCAGCTTGTTGCGCCGGTCGAGGAAAAGAATGCGTAATTGCTCCCGGTCCTCGAAGGCCATGGCCGAGCGGAGGTAGGACAGCACCGTCGACATGGCCGCCAGGACCGGCCGCTTCCTCACCTCGCTTTGGGACGCCCTCAAAGCCGCGGCCTGCACGACCTTGATCTCGGTTACCACCTGGTCCGTGACGCCTTCGACTTCCATGAGCCGCTCCGGGCTCGCCGTCACGGCTTCCGCGAACGAGCCGAACCGGGCCAAAATCTCCTTGGCCAAGGGTTTCACATCGCGCCGGGGAATTGCGCGAAAAAGAATCAGCTCCATCAGTTCGTAGTCCGGCAGCACCTCGGCGCCGCCTTCGCGGAAGCGCTTGCGCAGCCGGTCGCGATGCCCCCAATAATGCGGAATGGGCCGCGGAGGCTGGGGCAGTGGAACACCGGCGCCAGCCTCAAGTGTCATCAACTCGAATAAAGGGCTCTCTTCAAAACTGTCCGCCATGGCAGAACCGTCTCAACGCAAAACGACACACCCCGGGCGCAAACAGCGCCAGCACTCTCAACGGCTATGATAAGCACCCTTGCTTGGGAAAGAAAAGCTACAATTGAGTCGGATATGGAGGCTTGTGCCATCCGCGAGGGCTGTAGGTGAACACCTCGAAGCCGGTGGCAGTTACGCCCACGGTATGCTCGAATTGCGCCGACAGCGAGCGGTCGCGCGTGACAGCCGTCCAGCCGTCCGAGAGCATTTTGACATGCGGTTTGCCGAGATTGATCATGGGCTCCACGGTGAAAATCATCCCGGCCTCGAGCACCGGGCCTTCGCCAGGCGTGCCGTAGTGCAGGATGTTCGGCTTGTCGTGGAAGACGAGGCCGACGCCATGGCCGCAGAAATCCCGCACGACGCTGCAACGCTCGCCTTCGGCGAAACTCTGGATCGCATAGCCGATATCGCCCACGGTCGCGCCTGGCTTGATGACGGAGATCCCTCTCATCATCGCTTCGTAGGTCACCTCGATGAGCCGCTCGGCCTTCCGCGAGACCCGGCCGGCGAGATACATGCGGCTGGAGTCCCCGTGCCAGCCGTCGAGAATGAAGGTGACATCAACGTTGAGGACATCGCCTTCGGCGAGCGCGCGCTGGCACGGAATGCCGTGGCAAACTACATGGTTGAGGGAGGTGCAGCACGATTTGGGATATCCCCGGTAATTCAAGGTTGCCGGCACGGCCCCGTGCTGCATCGCGAAGCCGAACACAAGCTGGTCGATGAATTCCGTCGTGATACCCGGCCGCACATACTCGGCGACGAGATCGAGAGCCGCCGCCGCGAGCTGGCCGGCACGGCGCATACCTTCGAAGCCTTCCGGGCCGTAGAGCCTGATTTTACTCTCGTTCGCGAGCCCGAGCGGCGCGCCGTATTCCGATCCATGCATGGCTATGATGTTGGCGCGCGTCGCGCTCTTTTGGGGTTGCCGGTTGCGTTATGCGCGGCCTTTCCGGACAAATCCGGGCGGCGCGGCGAAAAGTTTCATCGAAGTGCAATATGGCGGCTGCGCTTCGAACTCTCAACTCCCGCCGCCATATGCTCGCTGGCAAGCTTACCATGTACCATATGTGTGTGCGAGGCGAAAGCCGTGGCGATTGCGTTGCACGACGCAAAAACGCCCCGATAAAGCCAGAGAAGAGCCGCCCATCCCGTGTTCAGAATCGTAGTAGCGGTACATCCCGCTTCATAACCGAAAGACCGCAGGGGATACAAAAATGAATGTCACCGTGCTGCCGCAGCCGCACAGGAACCCGCCTCTGGAAGTCACGGCCGCACTCCTCGTTATCGGCGATGAAATCCTCTCCGGCCGGACGAAGGACAAGAATATCGGCTTCATCGCCGATCACTGCACGGAAATCGGCATACGCCTCAGGGAGGTTCGCATTGTCGCCGATGACGAAGCGGCTATCGTTGCTGCCGTAACCGCCTTGCGGAGTGCCTACACTTACGTTTTCACGACGGGCGGTATCGGTCCCACACATGACGATATCACCGCCGATTCGATCGCGCGGGCATTTGGCGTTTCCATCGATGTCGACGCACGCGCCGTCGCTCTTCTTCGCGAGCGCTACGCCGAAACCGACCTTACCCCAACGAGACTGCGCATGGCCCGGATTCCGGACGGAGCCGAGCTTATCGATAACTCCGTTTCCAAAGCGCCTGGCTTCATGATCGGCAATGTGATTGTCATGGCTGGGGTGCCCGCCATTATGCAGGCCATGCTGCTTGCTGTAACGCCCCGCCTTAAGACTGGAGCCAAGCTTCATTCGGGCAGCATCCGGGTCAACGTACCCGAAGGCAATGTGGCCGTGCCGCTTGCCGAATGCCAGCGCGCATTCCCAGAGGTTGCGATGGGGAGCTATCCGTTTTTCGAGGAAGGGCGCTATGGCACCAATCTTGTTTTGCGCTCGACGGACGAAGCGCGTCTCGCACTCGCGAAGGCTGACCTCATCTCCCGCCTGCCGCCGGATATCGCATTTTCCGGATAAAGGCGCAACGAACGCCGCGGTCCAGCCTTGGCGATAAGCAGCGCTATTCCGCCGGCGCCGGTTTGTCATGCTGCGCGTGCCACTTCTTCCGGCGCTGCTGCTCTTCCAGCCGCTTGTCCTTGGCGCTCTTGCCCTGCATTTTCACAACTGCAGCCGGCAAGCCGATCATCACCGCCAGGATGAGCGCTATAAGGACAATCCAGTGTCCCGTTGTCAGAGCGCTGAAATCCCCAACCACCCAGGAAACGAACCTGCCGAAATACAGCATGGCAGGCACCCAAACCATCGCCGAGGTGACGTTCGCAATCTGAAAGGTCAGGTGACGCATGCGCATGATGCCCGCGACGAGCGGGATCGTCGGACGCACCGGTCCTAGAAAGCGTCCGATAAAGATAGAGAGGAAGCCGTACTTCCGGAAGAAAAGCCGTGCACGGGCAACCGTGGCCTTGTCGCGATTGAGAGGCCAATGGTGCACCACGCTCGGGCCGATCCAGCGTCCGATCCAATAGGTTACGATATCGCCCAGCACGGCCCCCGCGATGGACCAGCCTATAACCGACGCCTGATCGAGCTCCTTTTGATGGATAAGGGCGCCCGCGGTAACCATTATCACCGTTGCCGGAAAGAATAAGCCCACGAGGACCAAAGATTCGCCGAACGCGATTATCCCGAGTATGGGGCCAGCCCAGTCTTTGTGATCGAGCACATACTGCTTTATAATGTTGGGATCGAGCGACCCAATCACATCAAACAGATTCACAGGAATCCTTTCTCTGCTACGCAGGAGGCAAGACGCTTCAATTGCTTAACTCCCACGCATCTCGCGCCGTCGCAATTTACCTTGCCGCCCTTTACGGCCTTTTACTCCAACCTGGCGCTCCGTTAAATGGCGAAAGCAGAGCTTTTTCGCAATCGAAAACGGCGGCGCGCGAACAATAAGATGCCCACATTGCTTCAGTTTCTGTAGAAAACGTTAAGCTCCGCTCCTCTTAAGGAACCTAGCGAATTCCTCGCGCGCCTTCGGCATTGCCCTGCCGTTTCCGGCGAACACGTGCGCGTGGAGGAAATAACCGGTCATGGCAAAGCCGTCCACAACATCGCTTCCGGCCGGAGGACCGGACTGAAGCTCCCCTACTAAGAAGCTTGGCAATGGCAAAAGTTTGTCCCGGTAAGGCTCTCCCGCGGCCCGGGTCACGGCTTGGCCAGACTTTGGCGAGACGTAGACAAGCTCGTCGCGGCGCCCTGTCGCTGCACATTTTGTAAGATCGAGCCCGAAGCCAAACTCGTCCAGGAATCTCAGCTCGAAGCGGATGATCGAGGCAGGAAACTCCGCGCTGCCCGCGCATGCAAGGCATCGTTTCACTTCATCGAAAAGCCTCGGATGAGGATCGCGCTCGGGAAGAACCAGCAGGAGCGCGGCAACAGCGTTGACGCCCGCAAGCGCAAGCTGGTCGTCGAGCACACGCGCGGCGGTGGCCTCCGTCAGCTCCATGGTGTAAACGCCAAGCTGATCGTCGAGGCGGGCGCGCCACTCCACCTTGAGCCCGTTGCCGGTTTGCAGCAGGGGGCGGATGCGCCGGGACCGTCCGCCCTTTACTAAGCCGTGGGTGCGGCCATTGCCGCGCGTGAAAATGTTGGCGATCACACTCGTCTCGCCGTGGGGGCGGCCGGTCAGGAAAATGCCGTCGTCAGACCATCTCATAGCAAAGCGCAGAAACCTCGGCTCTCTAAATCGTCTCCCCGCCCCCATGGACGCCGGATAATAGTGCCGGCTACCCGTCCTTAACCAAGAATGTTTCGCCCTTCCTGGCAGGGATGCCCAGCGATGCCGCTCTGACGATACAGGAAAAACTTCATCGGCGGCGGCGCAATCGGCCGCATCGCCCTTCTCATGGTTAATTCCGCAAGCGGGATATTTGACGGACTTTCAGAATGCAAGATTCGCAGGCAAAAACTGCCAAAAAACGCGGCGTTATGGAGCAAACGCACCTAATTATCGATAGTGTCTCAGCTTGAAATTTTGACCGCACGTTCTGTGGTCAAAATATCACAAATTAGAAGGGTTGCAACGTTGTGTGTCACACGTTTTGCGGGTATACACCTGTTTTGTTCGAGCGGTTGAGTCTATGGCAGCCGGATTTATTGCCAGGCTCAGGCTTGTGATGCGGAGTTCAGAAAATGCAGGACACCAAAATCGCGCTTCTACGCGATGCCATCGAGAACACTAAGCAAGTTAGGGCAACGGTGAGGAATCTGGTACGGATCTTTTGCCCGCATATTCTTGGACAAAGAAACGGCCATTGGTGCGTCGTCGCGTGGCAATTCGAAGGCTATTCTAACCGCGGTGACTTGCCTAATTGGCGTTTTTTTGAAGTCAACGAAATGGAAGAGATTAAGACTCTTGATGGTCCTTGGTATCGTGGTTCGCTCAGGAGCAAACGTCATAAGATATTCCCTATGGAACGCGTCGATACACTCGCCGATTCGGCTCACATAGGTCATATAGGCGCGCAGGAACGCGGTTTCAGCCTGTCCAGAATGTTTTTAGCTAGATTCTAAACATCGCGGCCGGCGCTGCGGGAAGAAACGGCAATCCATGCTCGTTTACCATTCCAACATTAACCACGTGCCGGCGCTACGAAAATGCGCGGCAGATGGCTGCTCGACGCGTGAGCCTCGCATACGCCGCTCACGATTCAAGGAACGCTCATCGATTGCAAAGGGCAGAAGCGGCCGATAGTCTGGATTGCACAGTCACGCTTCGCCTTTCGGACACCTCCCATGATCTTCGGCCTGCCATGGAGCGAAATCGCAACGCTTGCTCTCGCGCTCGTGGCGGGCGGCGCGCTTACAGGTTTTTTGGCAGGCCTCCTCGGCATCGGCGGCGGCGGCATAGTCGTGCCCGTGCTCTACGAGCTGTTTCGCATCGTGGGCGTGAGCGACAGCATCCGCATGCAGGTCTGCGTGGCGACCTCGCTTGCGATCATCATTCCGACCTCCATCCGCTCGGTGCGCTCGCATTGGCTGCGCGGGGCGGTCGATTTTTCCGTGATCCGGCGCCTCGGGCCCTGGGTCGTCGCAGGAGCCCTTCTCGGTGTGCTGATCGCCTCGCACGCGCAGGCGAGCTTTCTAAAGGGCGCATTCGTAGCCTCCACGCTGTTCATGGCCTGGCGCATCGCCTTCGGCTCCGGGGAGGTCATCGCGGCGGAGAAGCTGCCGGGGCATCCGTGGGATGCGCTCGCCGGCGCCGGCATAGGGCTGATCTCGACCTTGATCGGCATTGGCGGCGGGGCCTATATCACCGCCTATATGAGGCACTACGGCTGGTCCATCCATAAATCCGTGGCAACGGCATCGGGTTTCGGGCCGATCATCGCCATCCCAGCCGTCATCGGCTATATGGCCGAAGGGTGGGACATTCACGTGGGTGTGCCGCTTTCGCTTGGCTATGTGAGCCTGGCGGGGCTTATCGTCATCGCTCCGGTAACGGTGCTCGCCGCCCCGCTCGGCGTGAAGGTTGCCCACAGCCTATCGCACCGCACTTTGGAGTACGCATTTATCGCGTTTCTCCTCACGGTCGCGGCCCGGTTTCTCGCAAGTCTGATTTTTCATGTCTGAGCGCGCAAGCGAATGTGATGGCGGCCGCAGTGAATGTGATCCGCTCACGCCTTCCACTGCGTAACGGATTGCGTACATTCGGCGAAGTCTAGCTTAAAGCCGGAGCGCGCCCATGACCCGCGGCCTAAAACCGATCGCTTCCTCGGAGATCACTCCGCGCGAGATTTATATACGGCGCCGGGAGTTCCTGGGCGGCGCACTGGCTGCGGCTGCCTTTGCGGGCTTGCCCGGCCGCGCCTGCGCTACGCCGCTGACTTTCTCGAAGAGCGCTTATTCCACGGACGAGCCGCCAACCCCGAAGGAAGACATTACGAGCTACAACAATTTCTACGAGTTCGGCACAAGCAAAAGCTCGCCATCGCGCTACGCGGGGCGCATGAAGACGAACCCGTGGTCCGTCAAAATCGACGGGTTGGTGTCGAAGCCGGCCACCTACGCGCTGGAAGATATTTTGAAGACCGTCACGCTCGAGGAGCGCATCTATAGACTGCGCTGCGTCGAGGGCTGGTCCATGGTCATTCCCTGGATCGGATTTCCGCTCTCCGATCTGCTCAAGCGCGCCGAGCCGCTCGGCTCCGCGAAATTCGTTGCGTTCGAAACGCTGGTGCGGCCTTCGGAAATGCCTGGCCAATCCGGCTGGTTCCAGACCCTCGATTGGCCCTATACCGAGGGCCTGCGCCTCGACGAGGCGATGCACCCGCTCACCATTCTGGCCGTGGGGCTATACGGCGAAACGCTGCCCAATCAGGATGGCGCGCCCATCAGGCTTGTGGTTCCTTGGAAATATGGGTTCAAGAGCATCAAATCGATTGTACGGATCAGCCTTGTCGAGACGCAGCCTGCGACCGCGTGGAACAAGGAGGCCCCCAATGAATATGGCTTCTACTCCAATGTGAACCCCGAGGTCGACCACCCGCGCTGGAGCCAAAGCACCGAGCGGCGCATCGGTGAAGGCAGCGGCCTTTTTGCGGCGCGGCGGCCGACATTGCCCTTCAATGGCTATGCCGATCAAGTGGCAAGCCTTTACACCGGTATGGACCTCAAGGCTTACTTTTAGAACCTAGAAAGATTATCCCCCCATGGCGGCATTTGCATCTTTATCGAGCCGGTCCTTGCAGCGCGCGCTGAACGCTGCGCCGCGATGGCCGCTTTACGCGGCTGGCGCAGCTCCAGGCGTTTGGATTTTCTGGCTTGCGCTGAATGACCGGCTTGGCGCCGATCCCGTTAAGGAGCTTGAGCATGCGCTCGGCCTATGGGCGCTGCGGTTCATCGTGGCAGGCCTCGCGGTCACGCCGCTGCGCCGCCTTGGGGGCCCGAGCCTCGTGCGCTTCCGCCGCGCGCTGGGCCTTCTCGCTTTCTTCTATGCCTGCGCGCATCTTTTGTCATATTTGCTCTTCGATCAGGGCCTCAATGCGCATGCGATTGCGGCGGATATCTTGAAACGGCCCTACATCACCATTGGGATGTTCGCCTTCGCGATCCTCGTTCCTCTCGCGGTTACCTCCAACGCTGCCATGATCCGGCGGATGGGCGCTGCCGCTTGGCAGAAGCTCCATCGCTGGGTTTACGTTGCAGCCGTCGCGGCGGCCATTCATTTCATCATGGTGGTGAAGTCTTGGCCCGCAGAGCCGCTCATCTATGCCGCGCTCGTGGCTTTGCTTCTTCTCGCCCGCGCTGAATTTTCGTTGCGAAGGCGGTTCGAGCGCTTTTCGCGCGCACCGGGCCGGCGTCACCGGCAGGAGCGCGGAGCGGCGCTGGAAGCAATCCAGGCGAAGTGATATCGAATCCGGTTGAGCCGTTCACCTCCGTCATTGCGAGGGGCAAAGCCCCGAAGCAATCCAGAAGCTGCAAATGCAAGCGTAAACAGCAAGTTGCACTGGATCGCCACGGCGGCGTTGCCGCCACACATGACGGTTCTGGAATCGCCGCCGGAAGCAATCCAGGCGTTCAATTCGGCAATTGCGGAAGCTCAGCGGCGCAAAACGCCGGGTCATTCAAATAAGAGAGCAAGTCCCATACCGAACCTGCGGGTCCGGCAATCGCGCCGCCCGGGGTTTCAAGCCAACCTGTGCCATCCTCGTTCCATTTGGCGCGAAGGCCGCATCTTGCGGCACCTTCGACGATCAGCCACTTGCGTTCTTCATGAGCCGCTTTGCGTTTTCCGAGATTCTCGGGAAGTCCGAGCATGAAGTCGCCATTGGCCGGCTCGTAGGGCGTAAGGATGACGTCGCCGCTTTCTATCAGCTCAGCGAGAACCGCGATCAATGAATTGCCCTCTACTTCCTCCAAAAGGTTGCCGGCGGAGCAGTCACATTCAACCGCACAACCTATGATGCTTTGCGGTTGAAAGCCGTCGTCATATTTGTAGCTTGGATGCGGCTGCAGGAACTCTACGAGCTTGTATCGCAGATAAGCGTTCGAGAGCGCGCTACGCGGCTTTTGCACCCGTTCATCGCTTCGCTGCCCGGCACAGGAGCAAGCAATGCCGCTGTCTTCATTCCTTTCCACCAGCTCACACCGCGGGGCTACCACGCATCCCTTGAGCTTCGCATTGTCCGCAACCAAGTCCTCGCCCGTTCGCCTCGCGTTGACGAGCTTCTGATAGTCGAGCCACAACCGGCGGACGGTCTCCAAGGCGCGCGGACAGGCACGCTTCTTGGTTAGGTGATCGCGGATATCGGGCCAGGTGGCTGCATCCGGGAAGCCGCTACCCTCGCGGAAGCCGCGAAGTACATCGCAGGCAGAATCATCGGACATCTGCCTCGACCTAAGAAAGACTTTGAAACTGAGCATCTGGACCCTGCGCGCCGTGCGCGCGCCGCCGGCGCGGCGCCCCCCTTTTTTGGGGTACAAGTATCTTAGCCAATACAGCTTTTTTTAGGCTTTTGCAGGATGCTAATGCGCCCCTATCGAGGAATCGAACCTTTTGGCTCCTCGCGTCTAAAGAGTAGCTATAACTTTTCATAACCGCCCGGGCTGTGTAGCTGGAGGCTGTTGTTGGGTGCACGCTGAAAAACGTGCAATAATGTTTGGGTATACTCAATAGAGGCAGGTGTGAAAGTACGCTTAGATGGCCGAGGTATTTGACTATCTTATCGATTCCATTTACGCCGCCGAAGCAGCCGGAAATCTCGGAATTACCCGCGCTATGTCCCGCAACAGGCTGGCCCGGATCATGGCGAAAACAGATACGCACCGGCAGAGCGAGCTCCTGCAGCTCATCTTGCGGAGCAGCATCCCCGCGCGATGATCGCGCCCGCTGCGGAGCGCGCTTATACCAAGCGCGGGATCTCACAGCGGTCACGTCTTAAGCCCATGCGCCTTCGCGGGGATGACACCGCACGTATCAGCGCCTATGACACTTGGTATTACCAGTTGGAATAGCCGAAATTGATAACCTGCGTCTTGTCGGAAGCGGCCTTGCTAATGACCCCCGCAAAGTCGACCCGCAAATCGCCCACGGGCGAATCCCAGACGAGGCTGCCGCCAGCCGATGAGCGCAGCGCGGAGGTATCCTGCACTGCCAGCGTGTTTGGAACACCGTGCGCCGCCGCATACGCCGCGGCAAACTTCTGGGCATCGGTGCCGAACAGCGTGCCGGCGGAGGTGAAAGCAGCGCCGCTCAGCCCGAGATCCGGTGGGAGGAACGGCAAGGGGAAGCGCAGCTCGGCCGTCGCGGAATAGAACGTTGTGCCGCCGAGCGCATCGCCGGTCGCGGCATCCCTGGGGCCGATACCTGCGGGCGCAAAGCCCGGAATCGTCTCGCCGCCCTTATAGAATGCGTCCACCACGCGGACGCTCTGCCCGCCCCAACCAGAGATCGTGCCGCCCATGGTGCGTCCGGCGAGCACGATATCCTGCGTGACGGGGTAATATCCCCGAAGCTCCGCGGTCGAGCGGATATAGTCGACATCGCCGCCGGCACCGGCAAGATCTTGCGTGCCCTTGAAGTAGAAGCCGCGGGTTGGCTTCTTTTTGTTGTCGCGGGTGTCGTAGATCAACGAATAGCCGGCAGACGAGATAAGGGCCGAGCCCTGGATTTGCTTGACCGCAAGCGAGGCGTTCGGATCTACGTTATAAACATTTTCCCACATCAGGGTGTAATTGGTGCTGACCGTCAGGCCATCGGCGAGCAACGCGCTGAGGCGAAGGCTGCCGCCAGCCCTGAAATCCTCATAGCCGGCGACGACATAGCCGGAACTCTGCGTGTAGTCGGCGTTCTTCACGAAAACATCCACGCCGAAGGCCAGGTTCGTGTCGAGGAAGCGCGGCTCCGTCCAGCTCACCATAAAGGCACCGTCGCCGGAGAAGCTGCCAGACAGCTTTACCTCTAAATATTGTCCGGTTCCCATCAGGTTCCGCTCGGTGTAGGAAACTTCGCCGATCACGCCTTGGGTGGTCGAGTAGCCGCCCGAAAAGGCAAGCTCGCCCGTCTGCTGCTCCACCACCGCCACCGTCAGGTTCACGCGGTCTGGCGCCGGCCCGGCCTCCTTGGCGATTTTCACATCCTTGAAGTAACCGAGCTTGAGCAGGCGCTGCCTGGCCGCCTCGACCAAGACCTTGCTATAGGCATCGCCCTCGGCAATCCGGAACTCGCGCCGGATGACGGCGTCGAGCGTGCGCGAATTTCCCACGATGCCGATCCGGCCGATGAAGATGCGCGGCCCTTGCTCGACAACGTAAGTAACCGAAATCGTCCGGGTCACAGGATCGCGCTCGATCCTGGAGCGGACCTGGGCGAAAGGCTGCCCCATCTGCGCCGCGGCCAAGGTGAGGGCCTCGGCGGTGTTATCGGCTAGCTCCGCGTTGTAGATGCCGCCCGGCTTAACGGCGATACGGTCCTTCAACCGGTCTGCGTTCAGAGGTTGAAGCGCGACCTCCAGCTCGACAGCGCCGAAGGTGTAGCGCGCGCCCTCCTCGATGCTGAATGTGAGGAAGAAGCCCTTCCCGTCCCTATCGGCGTCGGCAACGGCAGAGACGATGCGCATATCGGCAAAGCCGTTCTTCAAATAGAAGCGCCGCAGAAGCTCGCGGTCCATATTCACGCGGTCTGGATCGTAAACGGTGCCGGACTTCAGAAAATCGAGGAAGCCCGACTCCGATGACGATATCGCCCTGCGCAGCTCGGCATCGCTAAACGAGCGGTTGCCGATGAAATTGATGCCGGCAACCTTCGTCTGCGGCCCCTCACGGATTTCGAAAACGAGATCGGCGCGATTGTGATCGAGTTCGATGATTTTCGGGTCCACCTGGGCCGCGAAGTAGCCCTCGCTGCGGTAGCGGTCGAGAATGCGCTGAACCTCGGCTGGCACGCGGGTGCGCGCCAAGGGGCTGCGCGGCTTGATCTGAACCGCCTTCGAAAGCTCCTCGGATTTTATCTCTTTGTTGCCCTCGAATGCCACCCGGTTGACGAGCGGGTTCTCGGAAACCGAAACGATTGCAGTGCTGCCTTCAAGCGCGATGTGAACGTCGCTGAAAAGCCCGGTCGCGAACAGCGTTTTCACGCTTTCGCCGGCCTTTCTCGCATCGTAGGCCTCGCCTGCGGCGAACTTTAGGTGGCTCTTGACCGTCTCAGCCTCGATCAAGCTGTTTCCCGTCACCTTGACGGTGCGGATAACGGTTCCGCTTCCGGCGAATGCCGCAGCAGGCTTAAGCGCTGAAGCTGCAATCGTCACCGCCGTCACGGCCGCGGCGATATGAAGGGCTAAACGCGCCCAACGGCTTATGCTCTTTCGCAGTTTCGGCCTCGTCGCATCTGTTTGCGCCGGTCCCCGCAACCCAGCATCAGCCTCACTTGAAACCACCCCATTATGACGCCAGCGTGGCCTTGCTCCTCTTGAGGGCGGTCATTGCCCGCCGCCGGCCGGACTTGCCGGCGCGCTCAATCGATTACCGAGGCCGGAGGGCTTCGTTCGGTTCTGAGCATTGCTTAGTCTTTCGTTTTATAGACAGCCTTCCCTCTACAGCCGTGGTGGACTGCGCCGCAGCTCTCTCCTTATGATGCGCACGAAGCAAAGCCGGGGGAGGCGTTCATGCAGATTTCAAGGCGTGCCGTTTTGGCTGGAGCGGGCGCATTTGCAGGCGCGAGCGCGTTTTCGATCAAGCGCGCGCGGTCTGCAGAATTCACCTATAAATATGCGAACAATTTGCCAGCCAGCCATCCGATGAATATCCGCGCAAACGAAGCTGCGGAAAAAATCAAAGCGGAGACGGACGGGCGCTTCGAGCTGCAGGTCTTCCCGGACAATCAGCTCGGCTCCGATACCGATGTCCTGTCGCAGCTCCGCTCGGGGGCGGTCGAGTTTTTCACGATGTCGGGCTTGATCCTGGCGACCCTCGTTCCCGCCGCTTCGATCAACGGCCTCGGCTTCATTTTTTCCGATTACGAAACCGTTTGGAAGGCGATGGACGGCGAGCTTGGCGCCTTCATCCGCGCACAGATCGCCAAGGCCAATATCGTGGCGCTAGAGAAGATCTGGGACAACGGCTTCCGGCAAATAACCTCCTCGACGAAGCCGATCCAGACACCCGCCGATTTGAAGGGGTTCAAAATCCGCGTTCCCGTTAGCCCGCTCTGGACCTCGATGTTCAAGGCGTTCGGCGCCGCCCCTGCGAGCATCAATATTTCGGAGACCTATTCCGCGCTGCAAACCGGTGTCGTGGAAGGCCAGGAGAACCCTCTCGCGGTGATCGCCACCAAGAACTTCCAGGAAGTTCAAAAATATTGCTCGCTGACAAATCATATGTGGGACGGATATTGGTTTCTCGCGAACAAACGCGCCTTGGACGCGATTCCCGAAGATCTCCGCACCATTGTGACGAAGCACATCCACGGCGCAGGCATGGCCGAGCGCGCCGACGTCTTCAAGCTCAACACGAATCTCCAAAGCAATCTCACGGCCAAGGGCATGATCTTCAACAAACCGGACCCTGCTCCCTTCCGCGAGGCGCTGCAAAAAGCGGGCTTCTACACCGAGTGGCGGAGCAAATACGGTGAGGAAGCCTTCGCGATCCTGGAAAGAGCCGTAGGAAAGCTTCCATAGAACTGCGCGAGGAATTCACCGCCCTATGCAACATCCCAATCTCGCCGCGATGGCCAAGGAGGCTGGGGTTCAAGGCGCTCAGCGCCCGGAGCGCCGGTCCCGTCTCGATGCTTGGTTCGCCATCGCGGTTGAAGGGGTGGCAGCGGCACTCGTTCTGGCCGAGATCGTCATACTGTTCGCGGGCGTCGTGGCTCGCTATGGGTTCCGGGCCCCGCTGATCTGGACGGACGAGCTGGCCTCGATCCTCTTTTTGTGGCTTGCCATGCTTGGCGCGGTGGTGGCGTTCCGGCGGGCAGAGCATATGCGCATGACCGCGCTCGTCTCGCGCGCAGGACCTAGAACGCGTGCTTTCCTGGAAGGGCTCGCGCTTGCCGCGCCCCTTGCCTTCCTCGCGGTGCTGATGGGACCGGCCTATGAGCACGCGGCCGGCGAAGTCTTCATCACCACCCCGGCTTTGGAGATCTCGAATGTCTGGCGCGCCGCGGCCTTGCCGGCGGGACTCGGTCTGATGATGGTGACGGGCCTCGTCAGGCTCGCGCGAAGCGCCCCGCTCTGGCCTTCGCTCTTCGCATTGGCGGCTGTTGTGGCTGTTCTTGGCATTTTCGCCGCGATCGGCCCCGCCTTCCGGCCCTTGGGCAATCTCAACCTCTTGATCTTCTTTGTCGGCGTGGCCGGGGCTTGCGTGTTTCTCGGTGTGCCCATCGCCTTCGCCTTCGGGCTCGCGGCCTTCGGCTATATAAGCTTCGCCACACGCGTTCCCTCCACGGTCGTGACCGGCCGCATGGACGAGGGCATGTCGCATCTCATTTTGCTGGCCGTGCCGCTCTTCGTGTTCTTGGGCCTCCTGATCGAGGCCACCGGCATGGCGCGCGCCATGGTGCGTTTTCTCGCGAGCCTGCTCGGCCACGTGCGAGGCGGACTTTCCTACGTGTTGATCGGCGCGATGTATCTTGTCTCCGGCATCTCCGGCTCGAAAGCGGCGGACATGGCTGCCGTTGCGCCCGTTCTTTTTCCCGGAATGAACGAGCGCGGCGCCAAGCCCGGCGATCTCGTCGCCCTCCTCGCCGCAACCGGCGCGCAAACCGAGACCATTCCGCCAAGCCTCGTCCTCATCACCATCGGCTCGGTAACGGGCGTTTCCATCGGAGCGTTGTTCACTGGCGGCTTGCTGCCGGGCCTTGTGCTAGCGGCAACGCTTTGCTTCGTGGTGTGGTATCGCAATCGAGCCGATGATTTGAGCCATGTCAAGCACGC
>Ga0074046_10002682_pt1 | contig 15255 bp, 8 predicted proteins | sample BogForMeECP23OM3_FD_94441 | JGI IMG/M metagenome (GOLD analysis project Ga0074046, IMG submission 94441) | Bog forest soil microbial communities from Calvert Island, British Columbia, Canada - Bog Forest MetaG ECP23OM3 | ecosystem: Environmental > Terrestrial > Soil > Wetlands ...
CACGTCGTGGGTCAGAACGAGGCATCCGGCTGCCCCTTCGGGCCAAAACCAGATGAAGGGAACCCTGTCGTAGCCCTGGGCTCTCATCCCAAGGCGGAGCAAAGCCTCGTGCAGGAGATCGACTGTGAAGTCTACTGGCCAGTGGGGGAAAGGCAGAGTCGGCCAATCTCGAAGGTAGATCCTTTGTAGGGGGTTGCGTATCCGTTCAGCCAACAGCTCCCGCAAAAAGTAGTAAGCCTGCCGAACAAATGCATGCTGAAAAGCCCTCATCCGTTTGGAAGCCAATTGCTTCACGTAACGCTCCATGCGAAGGTTTTCAACCACGCTTGAAATATCAAAAGGCAGGTGGATTACAGAGTTACTTATTACCACATCCTTGCTGGCATCAAGGGCAGCAGAACTTTCAACGCTGGACGCCACCCCGCTAGAACTTTGGCCGTAACAGACTATGTCGGCGCCAAAACGGAAAAAGCCGGCTTCAGACCTGTGCATCTGTTCGCTGCACGCTGTGCGCGTTATGAAATTAGTCTTGTAATATTCGGACAGAATATTACCCATAGTCTAATACCTCCTTCTTTATATACAGCCTACGCTTGGCTGGCCTGTCGTTCCGGGAGGACAAGGCGGAACAACATCTAGAAATGCACCCGTCCGTGCGAAGGGACTAGCGCGTGTCGCGACCAGAGCTTAAGGATTTGATTCTTTCCATTCACGTCCACCAGCCATGACGCGTCATCGATCAAGTCCACTGCGGATTTTGCCTTTTGGACACCGCCAAAATTTCTGGGCCGCAAATTCGCCGTCACGAGTGACTCGAGCCACTGTCTCAATCAAACTAGCCGCCGCGCTTTTGAATAAGGATTCGAACCTTGGGGACGGCTGCCGTCCTGTAGTCCGCTCAACCACGTGATCTGATCGCTGCGCTTTCCAAACCAGGCGAGTAATATTGCCCCTGGGGCGCGTAAAGCTAGTCAAGATCCCCGCTTATCGAAAGCCCTCTGAAAAGCAGCAAGCAAGTAGGGAACAGAATATTCCCACGCAAGCTCTTTTTCGATCCTGGATCGACCGAACTCCCCCATCTTTCTTCTCTGTTCGGGATTGTCGAGCAACCAGAGGATCTTGTCGGCAAAATCGTTGACTCGATTTGTCGTGCTGCAGTAAAGCGAGGCCTCCTGCGCGCTGAATCTGCCCTCTTTCGACTCGAATTGAACGATGGGCTTGCCGAGAGCCATATACTCCATAATTTTGATCATTGTGGATACGTCGTTCATTTCAGAAGGCTTATCGGGGTTCACGCAGACATCGGCGCTCGAGAGAATTTCTAACAATTCCAAATCTGGCACCCATCCCGTGAAATTAACCGTCTCTGTGAGGCCCTTGGCTCGCACCATGCCGCGGAGCGCCGCCAGTTGAGGGCCACTGCCCACGCAGGTGAAGTGAACATCCGTGCGTCCCATCTGCTTGACGCGCAACGCCACATCAAGAAGTATGTCCAGTCCTTCCTGAACATCCATATGTCCGACGTAGCCTACCAAGTAAGATTTCCCGTGCTTCCAAGCGGGATTAGCGGAGACGGCCTTAAAACTTTCTTGCGGCCCATTGCGGACAATAAATACATCCTGTGGTGGGACACCACCCCTGGAAAGGGCCAATTCCCGATAACTCTCGTTGGTGGCGAGGACCACGTCGCTGCAGCGATAAGTGAGCTTTTCGAATACGAGAAGCATCTTGTGCAAAAAGCCACGCTTATCAAACTTCGACACGTATAGTTCCGGATTCGCATCGTGCTGATCAAAGATGTATTTCACCCCTAGGAGCTTGAATGGCAGAGCAACAAGAAAAATCGTGTCTGGAGGGTTGCAACCCTGGATAACGTGGAATCCATGGCGGAGATATATCCACGAGGAGCAGCAGAGTTCCCAAAACAGAGCGAGACTATACTCCAATAGGTATCCAAAAGGAGTGCTTCCCTGTTGGACTTTAGGATGACGATAGACGTGTATTCCTTCGATCACTTCATGCCCAAGAGAGCTTCGCTTGCTCCGAGGGCATAGCACGGTCACCTGATAGCCGTTGCGATGAAGTGCAAGAGCCTCGTTCCGAACCCGCGGATCACTGGGGAAAGTGGAATTCTCGATGATAATGAAGACTTTTCGTTTCATGAGTGGCCGTTCATTCTTTTGCGACAAGATCACCTCTAGATTTTTGTTGGGCGGGTTTTCTGGACCTGTTACCACGTCTTTGCAACAGGCTGCCAAAACTTTCTGCACGGGCATTTTTCTGCTCTCCCGGAAAGGTGTGCTGCTTTTAAACTATGGATTCAGGCACCACCCCTGAAGGAGCCGGGGAGGTAACTCCAAAATGCCCACGCAATATCCTATATGAAACTGCTGTGTCCGCTGGAGAATTCCTCTTAGGAGCGATGCGAGAGGATCCTGCGCCGATGACTTCCACCCAAGGCTGAAAGGCATCACTAGCTAGTCTTCAAAAGCTTGTAGAGTCCTGCGAGGGCACAAAGCATCGTAGCTTGTCCCCAATGTAACGTGGCAGTTTTGTTGACTATCCAGGGCGAGTAGCGTCGATAGTAAAAGTGACCGTCGGAATCCTGCATATTGTCTATTGTCCATTTTGCAACCTTTAAAGCAAGAGTCAAACTATCTGGATCCAGATCGTGGAAAAGCACCAGGGTATCAATAGCCTGAGATGAGCACTGGATGTCGATCGGAAGAGTTTTCTTGTCGTAGTATCTCGGAGTGCCGTCAGCCAGGAAGAAGGTGCGTTTCCAATACTCGTACCCTTTATTCATGTTCTCAAGGAAACGACCGTCACCTGTTGCCGTATAATAATACTTGAAGCAATCAAGGACATAAGCGGTGTGAAAGTTATCGACCCACCGCGTATTGGCAGCCTCAGCGTAATACCAAGACGAATCTGGCCTTTGATGTGCAGCCGTGAACTGAATAGATTGCTGAGCGAGCGCGCGGTAGGAGGCATTCTTGGTGTACGAGGAAGTTCTCGCTAACAGGCTGGCGCCAAGAGTATTTGCATTATGACATGATGCCTTAGTCTGTTGGATCGGAATGTAGCTGAAACAAATTGAGTCCCCTTCGCGAGTAGTGGCCAAATCGGTGACAATATGCTCGCAGGCACTGACCGCAACCTGAAGGTACTGGTCTTCTTGAAAGTGTTCATAGGCGTCTAGAAAAGCGTGACCGATATGCGAGGTCCACACGATGGTTGGAACACCTTTGGGAAGGTAGAACCCGCGGGATTGATAGTCAAAATGATTTCCCCAGCATGCTCCGGAATAACCGCTGGATTTGTTATCGACCAACCACCGAAGTGCATACTGGGCTTTATCCGCCCAAACTTTATCTCCGATAGCCTGGTGCAGGCGAATGAAACCCTTGGCCAGGAATCCCATGCCTTTGCTCGAATGACTCTTGGGAATACCCAACACGGGCCGCAAGTTGATCGGAAAACGGCGCACTCCTTGTTGAAGCACAGTTCGCAGTAATTTAGTCTCAAAAGTGAGAGGGCGCAGATAGACAGCGCTCAGACCATCGAACGTATCGTAGCCTTGGTAGTCGTTCCTCTCTAACCAGTCGGAAAGCCGGCGGATGGATTCAAAAATCTGTTCCTTCGATAGGATGTTGCTGGCTTGAACGCGCGGTTGGTTACCAGCAGATGCCGTCATATTTACCATTTTCGCTCCTGCGCTCAGTTATGCCAACAAAATCCACAAGATGCTGACCCTCGTGCATCCGACCAAGCGCCTTCTGAAATTCAGAGTCCTTGTTGCCTATCACAATCGTTTGGGCATGGTCGATCACCGCGTCGATACTGCTGACCATCAATCTCGATATGTGCGGGATATGGTTAAGAATGGAGTCCCGATTGGCGCCGACCAGGCTGGCCAGATTCACGTTCCTGTCGAAGATGCGAACGTCATATCCCTTGCCGATCAAACGCTCAATGACTTCGATCATGGGGCTCTCTCGCAGATCGTCGGTACCAGCTTTGAAACTAAACCCCAAGATGCCGACCCGTTTGTGGCCCTTTTCCGTGATGAGCCGAACTCCCCTAGCAATCTGTAACTCGTTGCTGGGCAAAATGCCATTTAGAATCGGCAATTCCAAATCGTGCATTTTGGCCTTGTACGCGAGTGCTCGAAGATCCTTGGGCAAGCACGAGCCGCCAAAAGCAAAACCAGGCGAAAGATAGGCCGGCGAGATGTTCAGTTTCTTGTCTTGACAAAAGATGTTCATGACCGCGTGCGCATCAACGGAAAGAGCTTTGCACAGATTACCAATCTCATTGGCGAATCCGATCTTCAGCGCGTGCCAACTATTGTCAATATACTTAACCATTTCCGCAGTCTCTAAATCTGTGCGGATTAACGGCGAATTCAACTTCGCATAGAGCGAGGCCAATAAATCACCGCTGGCGGCATCCAACTGTCCAATTACTGTCTTCGGTGGGAAATCAAAATCTTTGACTGCGGAGCCTTCCCGCAAAAACTCTGGATTATTGCAAATGCCGAACCCTTCGCCCGCCCTCTTGCCGGAGTATTCTTCGAGCGTCGGTATGACAACCCCATGCATGGTACCGGGCAAAATGGTGCTTCGGATGACAACGGTATGACGGGCGGGTTTATTTTTGAGTGCCTTTCCGATTAACTCGCAAACGCGGCGGATATAGGTCAAATCCAGGTTTCCGTTGGGCTGGCTGGGAGTGCCGACGCAGACGAAGGAGAGTTCGGTCTGACAGATGGCTTCGTTTTGATTGTCGGTTGCTCGAAGGCGACCAGACTTGACCGCTTCGGTAATGATTTCTCCAATTTCGACTTCGATGATCGGAGAGTGGCCTGCGTTGATAAGATCAACTTTGGTGCGAAGCGGGTCCACACCGATGACCTCGTGACCGTCTCGCGCGAGGCATCCCGCAGACACCGTACCGACATACCCCAATCCAAAGATACTTATTTTCAATGGACTTTCCTTTCACGACAGCCGTCTAAATTCTCGCCGGGCCGGAAAGAAAATCGCAACGAGCGATTCACTTGGCAGCTCCTGAAGGTCTTCCATCCCGCCCAGGGCAGACAATGAACACGAGGGACGGTTCCTAGACTACCAATATTGCAGGCTTCCCTGTTGCACGCATACCTGTAACGCGTTGATTTCGTATCGGAAGGCCACCCCGGATTAACATTTCAGACCGGACGCTGCGGCCTAAAAACGAGCACAGTGGGGTAGCCAGGAGTTTCAAATTGACGAGATTCCAAGATGTCAAACCTTCTTTTGATCAAATCCAATTTGCGTTTCACGCGCCACTTGATTTTCCCGGGCCGGCGATCTCCAGCATACAGCCTGACGACAAACACGCCCCCGTCTTTCAGATGCTTCGAGTACTTGTCCAGAATTGGTTTAACTTGACCCAAGGGGACGTGGTACAGGGACTCACGAAAGAGGATGATGTCGAAGTTCTTCGGAGGATTATAGCCAAGGAAATCGGATTGGATGAAGCTGTTTTTCTCCTCGCGGCCGTTTTCCTTGCTGCGTTTTATGGCTTTGGCGAGGGCAACGTCCGAAATATCGACGCCCGTATAGGTTTGATAGGCGTTCTCCGCAAGCTCGTTTGCGGTGTTACCCGGACCGCAGCCCAGGTCCAGAATGTCTCCCCCATGAGCGTACTTTTCCAAAAACGGATATACGCAATCGCCCTCGGTATTGTCAATGAAGTCCCATTTGGTACCGGAAAATTCTCTGTCCCAAAAGCGCTTCTTCAAGCGGGTCGGACCGTAACTGAGAATCAAACCTCGTACGAAGGTTAGCGTGCGTCGGACAATATACATACCTGGATCTCCCTCAAGAGTTAAGTTTTGGGAAAGCTATTTTTGTCAATTTGCTCTCGGTAACCCGAATTGGCTAGCTCCAATGCCGAAAGTCGATGCCGTAATGACAACCGTATTCCCGGATCGACAACACAGCAGCAGCGGAGATCTATTCTTTGCTTCAATCGCTGGAGTGTGGCCATTCTTTTCCTCAGGTGGAGTTACTGTACCTTGGGATTATCGTCGCGCAAAGAATAATTAACGCAACAACAGAACGTGGAATCATCTACTTTGGCTCGTCAAAGCGTCTTCGACAATCTCGCAAAGAATATGGCCGATGAGGATGTGACATTCCTGAATGCGAGGGGTTTCCTCCGAGGGAATGCACAAGGTACAGTCCGCCATTGCTTTTATTTGTCCGCCGGTCGCGCCAGTTAGGGCGATGGTGTAGATCGATTTAGATTTCGCCACTTCGAGAGCGCGCAACATGTTGGGCGAATTTCCGCTGGTGGAAATTCCCACAGCAACGTCGCCTTCTTTGCCAAAGGCCTCCAACTGACGTGCAAAGACGAAGGCCACACCCGACTTCAGGCGCCAAGAAGCTGCCCTGGGATAAGGAATTCTCAGAGACGAAGTGGGACTCATCGACTACGTCTGACCGAATCTGTAGAAATGCGCGAGAAACGGGACCATCCACGAGAAAATTCGTACTACAATTCACAAGGTTCATCACTGTTCACTCCTATGCGCCCAGTGGATTGGCGCGGCGACGAAAAGGAAGCGATGCAATTGTAAATACCCGTACTCTGGAGAGTAACAAAAACTAATCTTTCACGGAATGCAAAAGCACACACCCTTATGGTCATAGATACGTACACTGGACGATTTGAGGTCGCCCGTCCCACGTGGTCCCTTCTTACGTCTTACGCGCCGCTCTCGACAAAGTCCTTCTTTTTCAGTACAGGACCGAACCTGTATCTGAGGCTGTTCGAATACTGGCCCCCGGGACAGTAGACATCAATGAGGCTTCGCGGCAAGATATCTGCGTTATGAAACGACTTATTTCATTCCTGCTTTTGCCAGCGGTGATTCTCCTCCTACCCACGCTGTCTCGGGCGCAGAGCAATTGCTTGAGCTTTGCCCCGGTCGACGTGTTCATGAACTTCAATGGTGCGACTCCGGGAACGGCGGCAACTACGACAAACCTGGCTTCTTCAACAGAAGGAACGTATTCCTCATGGGCAGGCGCATCTTCCAATCAGACCTTCGCCGCCAGCCAGGTTGCGCTTCCTGCTGCGGTCAGCGTCGTCGGCGGCAGTACGCACACCTGCGGATTCGCTACTCAGGCGATGGCACAGTTTATTTCGCCATCGACCGATCTTAACTTTTCTCAGATTGACTTCTCAGGCAGCACACACAGCGTTGTGGTCATCTCCGGTTGGGTCAGCAATCTGCCGCCAGCGGCCAGTGGTTCTGGTGCATTGATGGACTTGACCGATGTACTCAGTTCTGGGACGCACAACGCCGTCATGCAGCTCGTTCACGGCACAGGCAATAACTGCTCTAGTTACGGTGTGGAAATAGAGGCGCCGCAGAACGGAGTAGCGCACTCGAATTGCAACAACTCGGTCGCTCCGGCGGGTACTTACTACTACTCGATGATCATTAACTGGACGACCACGGGGAACTGTGGAGCCGGAGAAGGCGGTACGGTTGTCGTGGCTCCGTGTGCAGGAGAGATGTACTTCACCACGAACGGGACGACCTTTACCCAAGTTGGCCCCACAGTCGCGGTGAGTCTTGCAGTTAGCGGGGACCATCTTATCCAAATGTTCTTTGGACAAGACGAGAATGGTGTGTGCTCTGGCACAACTGCCCAATGTACGCTCTATTTTCAGAACACGATGATTGCTTGGACCCATCCGGTATGGCCGAATCTTCCTCAACCCTGGTCGAATGTCCTTTATCCCACCACGGCACTGAACACTCCCTGTAATTCTATCAACCAGACGACTCCTGGCCAGTGTGCGTGGCCTTATTGGGTCAACGCAGGCATCCCCGGAGGCATCCCGTCGGGTACATGGACACAATCCGGCAGCACGCTCTCGCCATCGGGAGGCAGCGATTCTTCGGCCATCAACTCGGCCTTATCCTCGTGTGGCGGCACGTCGAGCGCGGGCAAGTACGTGCTCTTGGGCGCTGGGACATTCTCTATTACTGCCAGTCTCAGCGTTCACAGTTATTGCGCATTGCGAGGTTCTGGCGCTAGTTCTACGATTCTCAACTGTACCATCACGAGTGGGAACTGCATCAATCTGGGCGGCGGCGCGCCCAACGTGAGCAACCGCGTCAGCATCACGGGAGGGACCAACGCTGGGTCAAACGTCATCACCGTGTCGAGCGCGGCGAACTTCGCTATCGGGGACTTGGTTTCCATCTCTCAGTTGCAAGACGGAGTAATCGTCACCAACGTCGGCAGCGAAGGAACCTGTACCTGGTGCGATGGGTTCGAGAACGACAGCGGACTCAGAGCGCAGGGTCAAACTGACTTGGTGACGGCGGTCAACGGAACGAGTATCACCTTGGCTGAACCCCTGATGGTGAACTACACGCTCACGCCTAACGCCACTCCTTACGCGCCTGGAGGTATTGACTCGGGAATCGAGAATCTTCAAGTCTACGCCAACGGAACGCGGTCGGTGGGCACGACCAACGGCAATTTCTATATGGCCGATTGCCTGTACTGTTGGGTAAGCGGCTTCGAGGGGAACTACGCAGACGGTGATCACGGCTTTGTCGATTACTCGTATCACGGGGAAGTCGTCAACAGTTACTTTTCAAATAACTACTACCATGATACCGGACAGAATGACGACTCAGTTACTCTACGCCTGAAGACGACCGGGTTCTTGATCCAAAACAACATATTCGAGCGCTTGATGTCAACGATTGAAATGGAGTGGGGAGCGTCAGGAAACGTGATTGCTTATAACTACTCGTTTTCCGGCTTTCTCTCTGGCAGTCCCGATTTCTTGCAAGCCGACATGAACACCCACGGTTCGCATGAGCAGTTCAATCTCTTCGAGGGCAACGTCGTCGAGAGTTTGGGACAGGATTCCATCTGGGGATCAGCTGCCAACAATACGTACTTCCGGAACTGGATGGAGGGGGTATCTAGACTATGTAGTCCGGTAGCCGACGGCAGAAGTACGGTTACGTGTGGTTCTTCGGCATACTACACAAACCAGGCGGATAGGGCCTTCGACGCTGATGCCTTGAACTCAAACACGAATGTGATCGGAAATGTGGAAGGATCCACGGGGCAAAGTTCAATCGGGAGCGGCACTGCATTAGCAGTCGCGATCTGCGGCCCATCACCGTGCGGGTCCGGAACCCGAATCTACCAGGGCGACTATTACAACGAGACGTATGGTTACGGCACGTCATCCGATACTGGTTCCCAATCCATCGACAGCATCATCCCCTACAACACTACGTTTCGGCATGGTGAGTACGGTACGGTAAGCAACTCGATTTTGTGGAACCCGAACTTTACCCAGACCCTCCCGGCGTCGTTCTATCTCTCTTCCAAGCCGTCATGGTGGCCTTCTGCAGTTTCTTGGCCCGCGGTTGGTCCTGACGTAACCAACGGTACGGGACCAGGAGGTCACGTTTCGTCTACAACTGCGGCAAATGCAGCGCAGTACTGCTATACGGCCATCATGGGCGGATCGGACGGAGGGGCAGGAAGCCCCCTGGTGTTTAACGCCGCCAGTTGCTACACGCAAAACGCCACCAATCCGCCTAATCCGCCTACGAACCTCAGCGCGACCGTTTCCCTCGCCAATTAAGGAAAACAGCCGGTGCTCTCGATCTTGTTCCATTTGCTAGTTCCCGGCGAGAAAGACCTGTGAGCCCTAACACCCGTGGCTTTTGCTTGAGTTCTCTTGCCCCGATGCGAATGGCTCGCCGCGCACGCCCGTGGCGCGAGCAACGATCGACGTACCGCCAAATCCCAGGGTAGCTGCTTCCGCCGCCGCTACCAAGTCGCCGCATCCGCTCATCTAAGTGTGCGACGATCAACCGAAAGCGATGACGGTCGTACGCTCGTCCACCATTACGGGGGTAGTATGTACTCCCCACCCTAACAGGTAGCTTAATTTTTTTGTGACAGCCCCAACGATGGAACGGCGCAGACAGCAAGCCGAATAACAATAAATTGGTGCATCTCCCGATTCCAGGGTCCGCTCGGTAGCGAGATGGGCAGGCTCACCTGGTGCGAGCTGTATCGGGCAGGGCGACCAGGGGCGGTACGATCAAGCTCTTGCCGGTCAGGGCAAGCGAGCCGTCGCTGATTGCCTCGCCCAGTGGTGAGCGATGTGGGTCGACTTCCTTGTCGGGCAGATTCACGTCGAACTCCGCCATTGGCAGCGGCGCATCGAGGACAGGACCGATCCGGTTGTTGCAGGTGTTGTTGGAGTGCCTGCGGCATGATCGGGCGGCCACGAACACGCGGGTTTGGACCGCAGCGGGGTGACCGATCTGCGACGGGGTTTCACGAGAGGCCCAATGAGACGCAAGTTTGCGCTACTATTCCCCCTGATCTTAGTTAGTTAGCGTCAGCGTTCTTTCCCAAGCACCGCCTCACGACATGGGTAACTGAAAAAATTTCAATGTGCCCAAGCTGTTGTGAAGCGGAATCGACTGAGCCCGGTAGCCGTTAGAAACCAAAGTGCTCTTAAAAAGGAAGTACAAATGCCGACAAAGAAGAAACCACCAAAGAAAAAACCGAAACAGCCTCCGAAGCCTTTAGTCCGTAGGTTTCCGCCAGCGAAGCCCGGCGACTTTATTCACCCCGACCCCGCATCAATTCCAGCAAAGCCGCAGTGTCCTGGATTGCTGCGTTCGCCTCAGGACGGAGCCCGTACAATGAAAAAACTCTCCCTCATTTTCCTCTTACTCGCGTCGCCGTGTTTCGGCCAGAATTGGTCGAACTTTCTCGATCCCTCACGAGCGATTGATTGGCGAAGCGGAGTTGGATTCACCATTCCCAGTTACACGACTGCATGCCGGACACAGCCAACTCTGCAAACGGGATCGTCTAATGCGGCAGCAAACGCTTCAGCAATTCAGACCGCACTCGCATCATGCACCTCAACGCAGAACGTGGTGAACCTTCCCTCGGGCACATATTACGTGACCAATTTCAACTTTGGTTCCAAGGGCCATCAGGTATTGCGCGGAGCAGGTCCGAACTCCACTTATATCTACATCACCGCATCCTCGGGTTCGCTCTGTAATGGATACGGCGGCGCGGTCTGCATGACCAGCGGCTCAGCCTATTACGACGGAAGCGCTGCCGTGTTACCGGGCGGCTCGAATGCGTGTTCATGGACTGCGGGATACGCACAGAGAACAACGAGCATTACCCTTTCCGGTTGTGGAGGCAGACCGCCGGTCAATCAGACGATCATTCTCGATCAAGCCAACGATACGAGCGATACCGGAGGCGTTTTCGTTTGTGACGATTCGGCCCCTGGATACACATGCACTTATAAAGGCAATGGTGCTGGAAACAAGAATGGGCGTGTCATAAACGGCATTACTCACTCGCAAAAACAGGTTGTCTACGTCACTCGGGTGACCTCTCTAGGCGGTGGTTCGTACACCGTTACCATCACTCCTGGAATCTATTTTACCAATATCCGCTCCGGGCAGTCGCCAGGAGCGTGGTGGCCGGGGTTCGTTCAGAACGACGGCCTGGAGAACCTGACAGTCGATTACAGCCAAAGCACGGCTGGAGCGACTAACGCCGCAGCCATCTCGATGTACAACTGCTACCAGTGCTGGGTGAAGAACATCCGCTCCATCGCCGCTGGACGCAATCACGTCTACCTGCATCAGAGCGCAAACGACATAGTTCGGGACAGCTATTTCTACCAGTCGCAGTCGCACTCCTCGGTGAGCTATGGGGTGGAACCGGAAGAGGCATCAGGAAGTCTTGTCGAAAACAACATCTTCCAGCAGGTGACGTGCCCTATTATGTCGGGACAATGCTCCGGGTGTGTCATTGGCTATAACTTCGGTGCGGACAACATCTACACGACACCATCAACTTACCTGCTCAGCACTTTTGCCGGTCACAATGCCGGAAACCAATTCGACTTGTACGAAGGAAATATATTCTCTTGGATTTGGGTAGACGATGCTTGGGGAAGTAGCGACCAGACCACAATGTTCCGCAACTCCCTCCCTGGCTGGCAGAATGGAAAGACATCAGGCACAATCCCCCTGCTCATTCGCGCGTGGAACCGAGATTACAATTACATCGGTAATATTTTGGGACAGCCAAGGTACCACAACACGTATCAAGTGTATGCAACCTCTGGAAGGGGAGGGGTGAATCTCGGAAACGAAAGCACGGCTATTTACAGCATCGGGACCGCCAATGGGGGAGGCTTGTGTACCTCACAGCAACCAGCATGCGATGCCCTGAGCTGGACGACGCTGATGCGCTGGGGCAATTATGACACGGTGAATGGAGCGACACAGTGGAATGCGACCGAGGCATTTCCCGCTGCCAACAACTATGTGAACGCGAATTTCACATCGTCTTACTTCTCTAGCCTGTCGCATACGTTGCCCGCTTCGCTTTATTACAACGCAGCGCCTTCGTGGTGGCCGAGTGGGAAAAACTGGCCACCCATTGGGCCGGATTTATCGTCGGGGAACGTCGGGATGTGCAGTACTGGAAGCACCTATGCTGGAGCACAGGCAACGTCATCGAGTCAGTGTACGGGAGGCACATTGACTTCCGCCTGGGCAAGCCATGTAACCTCGATTCCGGCGCAGGACTGCTATCTGAGGACGATGGGCGGGCCGCCCGATGGGAGCGGCAGCGTCCTGAGTTTTGATGCCAGCGTTTGCTACGATCATCGGGGCGCCCTGCCCTCCCGACAGGATTGACTGTAACGGTGAATTGAAGGCACGGCTCCCAGAAGCCGATCGCGAGGTGGGCTGGTAACTTTTTTGGCTCGCTCTCGGTGGGTTGGCGGCTGGCTCATTTTTATCTTCCTAGGGCCTCGGCGGCCGGTCTTGTGTCCTTGCGAGGGGCCAACTCACGCAGAAGACTGGCAAGCTGGCGCAGCGGCATCAGGCCTCGATGAAAAAGGATGACCGCGCCCACATAGAGTGTGGTAAACAGGGTTGAAATGAAGATGATCGCCAAGAGTGCGGTAATTGTGTCTGAAGCGGTGCCCCAGAATACCGTGCGTCGGATGATTCCGGCAGTTATCAGCCCCGCCACCAGCGCCGCGGCAACGTACTTCCAGATGGCGGCAATCAAAGCTGAGACACCAAACCCAATCGGGCGGCCAGCATACCAGAAGCCGGGAATTAGGAGGGCCCAATAGGAAATGCTCCACCCTGCGGCAACTCCGGAAGGCCCCCAAGGCAACGCCCCCAGAAACAGGGCGGCAGTGAACCCAAACTGCACGAGAGTCCAGCGAAGCCAGCGCCCCGGCTTCCCGATGGAAAGATGAATCCAGCCAACAGTACTACAGAGCAGCATGACGCCGATTCCCGGTCCGAACACCTCAAAAATTCTGCCGGATTCCGACCATTTTGGTCCAAGCACCAGCCTCACAACGTCCCTACCAACCAAGGTAAGATCGGCGCTCATTGCCATGCCAGCGAGCGCAATCATACCTAAAGAATTGGCTAGGTACCTCCGCAAGCGAAGATGGTCCTGATTCAGCCGACTCCACGCTGCCAGTGCAACATTATTGAGCGGGCCAGTGAGCTGAGCGGCTGTAAGCGTGAATAAGTCAAAGGCTTTTTTGTAGAATCCGAGGGCCACTGCGCCAAACCGCCAGCCAACCAGCAGATTGTCGATATTCCAAGTCGAGTAGAGCAGGCAGAACTGCCCGTAGACTTTAGCCGCGAACCGGACCATGGCACCTGTCTTACCCGTTCGGCGCGGGAAACTTGGAATCCATGGGCAAAGGAACCAGGCTCCGACTGTCACGCTGAGTTGTTGCGCAACGATCCCTGCCACCAGGGCCCAGTATCCCCAGCCTCTGAAGGCCAACAGGATCGAGACCGCCGTACTGACCACACGGCTGGCGACCGAGGTGGTGGATATTCCCGCAAAGCGCATGGCCCGCTTCAGGAGAGCCAAGTGTATGACCGAGGTTGCCGAAATGAAGATCCCGACCGACACGCCTACGGCGACATTTGCCACCAACGGATTTCGGTAGAATTGGGCCAGCAGCGAGCCTGCCGCAGCAAACGCAATTGACAGTACCAGCCCAGCACCTGAGTTGAGCCAGAACAAATTGCTGGCGGTGTTATGGTCTATTTGCTCAAACTGGATGACCGCCTCCGAAAATCCATTGAGGCCGAAGTTGGCCAAGAGGAGGCTGACTGTGGTGACCATGGTGACGACGCCGAAGTCGGCAGGTGTCAGCAGTCGGGCCAAGATGACTGTACTGATCGTTTGGGCTGCGAGAGATAGCGCCGAAGCGGATATTGTCGCTGCGGCGCTGCGAACAGCGACGCGCCGTAAATCGTGGCTTCCAGCTCTAGGGCAGAACGCACCACTGGCGTCAAATGGGATCATTTTGTTCTTTTTGGTTGAAAGCTTGCGCGACCACAATCATCAACAGCCTAAGCAGATTTCGGCTTTGCCACGAGCACGATTTCCTTGACCGCAGCCAATGATTGATCTTTTGGCGCCGAACGTTCACGAACGCGTAAAATCACCGATCCGTTGCTTTTTCAGTGCTGATATAGCCCCGAAATCACTACACCTTGAAGATCGACTGGCGTATGGCCAAGTGCCGACTGCGTGAGCTCTTACAAACTACCCCACTCTATCCTCGAATGCACGAACGGTTGCCCGGCTGGCATGAGTCAGTGGTGGCGGGGATCGCCTCGCTTCTACGAGGATTGGAGATGCCCGGCATCTCGCTACCGAAGATCCCTGCAGCTATGCCGCTCGCACTGACCATCGCCAATAACAGGAAAATCCACATCAGCGAGACCATTCTGAATCCAGCTTCCGTGAAGTTGTAAAAAACCGAGGACATGATGTATGCCAGCATCAGTCCACCTAAAGAAGGATTTCGCCGGAATGCTGCCGTAGCTCGCTTGTAGCCGCTTATGAGAATCCATAAGATCAAGCCAACACCCACGAGGCCAAGATTTACGTAGACTTCAAGATAACCGTTGTGCGATTCGTTAAGGCCCTCAGGATGGTACCAGTTTCCAGCTTCAAGAATGTGCTGGAACGTCAGCACGTTCGGACTAATCCAGAAACTCTCAAATCCGGCGCCCACGATTGCGTTCGGCGCTGCTTTGATCAGGGCAGCCCAGATGTCCGTCCGCCCCGAGAAATTTGCATCCCTGCCCATGGCACGCGC
>Ga0074046_10002683_pt1 | contig 15251 bp, 11 predicted proteins | sample BogForMeECP23OM3_FD_94441 | JGI IMG/M metagenome (GOLD analysis project Ga0074046, IMG submission 94441) | Bog forest soil microbial communities from Calvert Island, British Columbia, Canada - Bog Forest MetaG ECP23OM3 | ecosystem: Environmental > Terrestrial > Soil > Wetlands ...
CACGCACGCTCCGGATCAGACAGATGGACGGCCTCGAACTCTCCACTGATAAACGCGACCTCGCCGCTCCTGGCCGTTACGATCCTACCTCGAAGTGATTTTCATGAGCTTTCGCGGGCCGCATGGCCCTAAGGGACAGATGGATATCAGATATCAGCGACCAGAAAGCAGGAAGCAAGCGGGCGAGCAGAGTTGGGAGGCAAGATGCGCGCGTCGCCAAAAACCAACGCACCTAGGAACGGGGATATAATCGCGGGCATGGACAACAAACAAATCGCGCGGATCCTGAGGGAGACCGCACAACTGTTGGAGATTGATGGAGCGATCATCGGACGCTACCGGACTTATGAGAAAGCGGCGGAATTGATTGAAGGATTGCCGCAGCCGGTGGAGCAGTTGGTGACGACACCGGAAAAGTTATTGGAATTGCCCGGAATTGGCCAGGGAATGGTGGAGCACTTGACGGAGATTGTGAAGACGGGGGATTACTCGCTGCGCGTGAAGTTACTGAAGAAATTTCCGCCAACGCTTCTGGAATTGTTGGCCCTGCAATCGCTAGGGCCGAAGAAGGTGCTGTTTTTGTGGAAGCAGTTCAAATGCTGCACAGTGGCGGACGTGGAGAAACTGGCGAAAGAGGGGAAGCTGCGGGACCTGGCGGGGTTTGGGGAAAAGAGCGAACAGAACATTCTGAGAGCAGTGGAAGTTTTCAAGAAGGGGTCGGGAAGATTTCTGATCAGCACGGCGGAAGAGGCAGCGAGTGAGATTGCGGAACACATCAAGAAGGTGGGGAAAGTGGTCGAGAGCGTGACGCCGGCGGGGTCGTTGCGGCGGGGGAAAGAGACGGTGGGAGATTTGGATTTGCTGGTGACGATGGCGGAGGAAAAGAAGCCCAAGAGCGGAACCCGGCAGGATGTAATCGATGAAGTGGCAAAACACATTCTGACGTATCCCCGGATCGATCAGGTGCTGGCGCACGGAGAAAATAAGGTGAGTTTCACGTTGTCGAGCGGGCTGCAAGTGGATGTGCGGCTGCTGGAGAAAGAGAATTTTGGCGCCGCCCTGTTGTATTTCACGGGATCGAAGGAGCACAACGTCCGGCTTCGTGGTCGCGCAAATGATATGGGATGGACGCTGAATGAATATGAGATGGCAACGTTGGGCGAGGAGGAGAAGGAGCAGATTGAGTCAGACGCCGATGATTCAAAACGCAAGAGCGCCGGGGCGAAGGTGAGCGTTTCTTTAGGAAATCCGCTGAAGGCTGCGGCGGCGAAGAAAGGCAAGAGTGCCGGGAAGAACGTTGGCACAAAAGCCATCGAAAAAAATCAGGAACCGATCTCCAAGAACGCGGGTGGTGCACCCAGAACCGGCGCCGTATCAAGGGGAGTGCGAGTAGCAGGGAGGACGGAGGAGGAGATCTACGAGAAGCTGAAGCTGGAGTTTGTGCCGCCGGAGTTGCGGGAGAACACCGGAGAAATTGAGGCTGCCGAGAAGCACAAGTTGCCCAAGTTGGTAGAACTGCGGGACATCAAGGGCGACCTGCAGATGCATACCACGGCAAGCGATGGAAAGAACTTGATCGAGGAAATGGCAGCGGCGGCGAAGGCGCTTGGACACGAATACATTGCGATCACGGATCATTCGAAGGCGGTGACCGTGGCGAATGGTCTGGATGAGAAGAGAATGACTGCGCACATCAAGGATTTGCGTGCAGCGGATGCGAAAGGACTGGGGATCCGGGTGCTTGTGGGCTCCGAAGTGGACATTTTGAAAGATGGGAAGCTGGATTATTCGGACGAGATGCTGGCCCGGATCGATGTGGTGGTGTGCTCCATTCATTCGTACTTTAATCTGGAGCGCGCTGAGATGACGGAGCGGATGCTGGCGGCGATTGAGAATCCGTATACCCAGATTATTGGGCACCCCACGGGGAGATTGTTGCTGCGACGGGATGAACTCGGATATGAGGTCGAGAAGATTCTGGATGCCTGCGCGAAACACGGCGTGGCCATGGAGTGTAATTCGTATCCAGACCGGCTGGATTTGAAGGATGTGTATTTGCGGATGTGTAAGGAAAAGGGCGTGAAAGTGGTGATTTCGACGGATTCGCACAGCACGGCGAATCTGAAGTTCATTCACTACGGGGTAACGATGGCGAGGAGAGGGTGGCTGGAAAAGAAGGATGTGATCAATACGTTGCCGGTGGGGGAGTTTCTGGCAGCGTTGCGGGGCAAACCCGGGGAGAAGAAGAACGCGGCGAAGCGGTAAGAGAAGAAGGAAGGTCGCCCGCTGCTCTTAGAATGACGTTTCAGTGCCAGGTTTCAGACCGGAGTGCGGCGGCAAGCCACCGCACTCCAAAGGGAACATTTTGGGGTAGGGATGCGTTCTAGGTTATAGGACTTAGAACGGAGGATTAGATGGCGATGAGCAGACTTATGACGGAACGTGGCTCCCTGGCTCAGGGTGCGATTGCACGGAAGATGGCGGCTTTGGGAGTGCTGGGGGGCCTGTTGGCGCTTGGGGGCGCCGTAGCTACGCAGGCCGAAGAGGTAACCAAGACATTTACGGTGAGCGGGCACGCCCGGGTGAAGGTAGAAACAGATGATGGGGCGGTGCGCGTGTCTACGGGCGATATCAAGCAGGTAGAGATTCGCGTGGTATATAGCGGATATAAGTTGGACCGGGATTTGCGGGTCAGCACCGAGCAGAACGGTGACTCTGTGGACGTGGTGGCGAAAACCTCGGGCGGCAGCTTTTTTAATTGGGGCGTGAGGCACAGTAGCTTGCGCGTGGAAGTCCACATGCCAAAGGACGCGGACCTGACGGTCCGTAGTGGCGATGGATCGGTGGAAGCGGATTCGATCAATGGGAACGTAGACGTGACCACGGGAGATGGCAGCATCACGGTGCAAGGAGCTAAGGGGAATATCCATTTCCGCTCGGGAGATGGGCACATTGAGGCGCGAGGGTTGGATGGGACGGTGGATGCGTCAAGCGGCGACGGCCATATTAATTTGGAAGGGCGGTTTGACGGGTTAAGCATCAAAACCGGAGATGGCAGCGTGACGGCAAGAGCGACAGCGGGATCGAGAGTGGCGTCGAACTGGTCGATACGAACAGGAGATGGCAGCGTGGACCTGGAAGTTCCCGGAGACTTGCAAGCAAACTTGGATGCGAGCACACACGACGGACACATCAGCTTGGGTTTGCAGGTGACGGTGGAAGGGACGTTTAGTTCATCCAGCATCCATGGGAAGTTGAACGGGGGCGGGCAGTCGCTGTCGATTCATACCGGGGATGGATCGATCCATTTGAGCAAGACATAGGCGGTAACTCGAGAAGAAGCTAACCGAGGCGCAGGGTTCGCCGCAGACCCGGACAAGAAGTCTATACCTCACCCTTGGAGTGCGAGTGAAGCAAGCACTGCAAAGAAGGCAAATGGGTGACACAGTGACTCTGTTTCCGTACAGAGAAATGGTCAGGCTGTGGCGTAAGTCGTTGAAAAACCGTGCCAGTGCAATTGGTCCTTCTCTTGCAAGTTAAGGGAAGCGTAGGGAGGATCAGAAGTGATTGTCATTATCCTGTGCATAGCCGTACTAGCACTTTTTGTGATCTCCGTGACGAGTTCGTTTTTGGGAAACCGCAAGCAAAGATCGTGAGTAGTTCCTCTCTTGGCTTTACCCTGATAAACATCGAGCAGGTCAGAAGTTGAGATTCTCCGTAGGCGCAGGTGTGGGAAACGGAGCCGCCATACCCTGAAGACCTACTCTCAGACACTTGAGACGGGACACACGCGTTGGCGTGTTCACTTCTGAGAATGGGCGTCGACGGAATCCAGGGCGCGTAGGGAGTAGATGAGGGCTACACCGGCATTCATGGCCATGGCTACGCCGAGACCTTCGGCTATTTCTTGTTTCGTGGCGCCAGCTTTGAGTGCGGCATCGGTATGAAAGGTGATGCAGCCGTCGCAGCGGGTGGTGACGACTACGGCGATGGAGATAAGCTGACGAACTTTCTCGCCGAGGAGAGAGTTTCGGGAATTGGCAGCGGAAAGAGTTTGGTAGCCCTTAAGCGAGTCGGGTGAGAGTCTGGCAAAATCGGGAATTGCTTTGGTGAGTTTCGGCTTGATAGTTATTCCAATCGAAGATCAAGGTGTCCTCCTGAAGTGAGATGCAGGGGTGGGAGGATGGCAAGCCTACAAACGACAGTTCACGGTTAGCGGTCTCGGAGAACAAGCCCAAGACCCCAGCCCTCTAATAAAAGCGAGGACGAGGAATTTCAGAGATAGCGTACGATGTGGTAAAGTTGGCGCTTCGCTATCGCTCCGCGAAATCTCAGAAACATATTGCTGGAAGTTTCTGCCTTCGCATTTTCAAACCGCAAAAGGTTGAATCGTGGATCGCCCTCGTGGGCGGTCGGTATAAAACACACGGGAAGAATCGCAGGGCTCGAAGACTCGCCTTGGGCTACAGGGGACCTCAGACATGAAAACGACGTACAACGGGGTGGCAGTGCCGGCGGATGGGAAGGCAATCGGGTATGCGAATGGAGTGCTGCAGGTTCCGGACAATCCGATTATTCCATTTATTGAGGGAGATGGAACGGGGCGCGATATTTGGAAGGCGTCGCGGCGGGTGTTTGATGCGGCGGTCGAGAAAGCGTACGGCAAGAAGCGGCGGGTATCGTGGTTTGAGGTCTTCGCGGGGGAGAAGGCGTTCAATACGTTCAAGCAATGGCTGCCCGATGAGACGGTGGAAGCGGCGCGGGATTTTCGTGTGTCGATCAAAGGGCCTTTGACAACACCGGTAGGTGGGGGAATTCGATCACTGAACGTGGCGTTGCGACAGATTCTAGATTTGTATGCCTGTGTGCGTCCGGTGCGGTATTTCACGGGAGTTCCCTCTCCTGTTCGCGAACCGGAGAAGATGGATGTGGTGATCTTCCGCGAGAATACGGAAGACGTGTACATCGGCATTGAGTGGAAAAGCGGGACGCCGGAAGTGAAGAAGTTGCTGGACTTTCTGAACAAGGAAATGTTGAAGGATGGGAAGAAGCAGATCCGTTGGGATTCGGGCGTGGGGATCAAACCGATTTCGCCGACGGGGACGAAGAGGTTGATGCGGCGGGCGGTGAAATATGCGCTGGAGAATGGGCGGAAAAGCGTAACGATTGTGCACAAGGGGAACATTCAGAAATTCACGGAGGGCGCGTTTCGGGATTGGAGTTACGACCTGGCGCGGGAAGAATTCCGCGGGCAGACGGTGACGGAGCGGGAAAGCTGGATTTTGGACAATTTGGACAAGAATGCCGGGCTGACGGTGGAGCAGAATGCGGCAATGATTGAGCCAGGGTTGGAATCGGCGACGGAGGATTTCAAGAAGACGGTGCATGCGGAAGTGAAGGGCGTGCTTGACGCGATTGGTGGGTCGCATGGGAAGGGGCAGTGGAAGAAGAAGCTGATGATCAATGACCGGATCGCGGATTCGGTGTTTCAACAGATGTTGCTGCGGCCAAATGAGTATAGCGTGCTGGCTACACCGAATCTGAATGGGGATTATTTGAGCGATGCGTGCGCGGCGCAGGTTGGAGGATTGGGAATTGCGCCGGGATCGAATATTGGAGATGGGTATGGGGTGTTTGAGGCTACGCATGGCACAGCGCCGAAGTATGCGGATAAGGATGTGATCAATCCGAGTTCGGTAATGCTAAGCGGGGCGATGATGTTTGAGTTTATGGGATGGAATGAGGCCGGGAAATTGATTGAGGACGGGATTGCGAAGACGATCCAGCAGAAGCGTGTGACGTATGACCTGGAACGATTGATGACCGGTGGTACAAAATTGGGGACGAGCGCGTTTGCCTCGGCGATTATTGAGAATATGTGAGAAGAGAGATATCAGATATCCGCAGTCAGATATGAGGAACCAGAGAGACTGATTGCGGATTTGGGGTTTGGTTGGGATTGCAAAAGCGGCGGAAAGCCGCCGCACTCCAAAGGAGATCGTGATGAGCCGGAAGAAAGTTACGGTGGTGGGTGGTGGATTTGTGGGATCGACCACGGCACAGCGGATTGTGGATCGGGAGCTGGCGGACGTGGTGTTGACGGATATTTTGGATGGACCACCGGCGGGAAAAGCTCTGGATATGGTGGAGAGCGGGCCGATCACGCGGACGGATTCGTTTGCTGCGGGCATTTCAACGGCTAGCGGGGACTACAGCGCCACCGCGGGAAGCGATGTGGTGGTGATCACGGCGGGATTTCCGCGGAAGCCGGGGATGAGCCGGGACGATTTGCTGAAGGCGAATTACGACGTGGTCAAGGGCGTGGTGGAGCAGATCGCCAAGCATTCGCCAAATTGCATCATTGTGATGGTGACGAACCCGTTGGATGCGATGGCGCAGGCGGCGTTGAAGATCAGCGGATTCCCGAAGAACCGAGTGCTGGGTATGGCGGGGGTGCTAGATTCGGCGCGGATGAGCGCGTTTGTGGCGATGGAATGTAAGGTGAGCGTGGAGAATGTGCACTCGTTCGTGTTAGGCGGACATGGCGATGATATGGTGCCGCTGCCGCGGTATTCGACGGTGGCGGGGATTCCGCTACCGGATTTGTTGCCTGCGGACAAGATTGAGGCAATCGTGACGCGCACCCGCAAGGGCGGAGCGGAGATTGTGAATTTGCTGAAGACGGGGTCGGCTTACTACGCGCCGTCGGCGGCGGCGGTGGAAATGGTGGAAGCGATCCTGAAGGATAAGAAGAAAATTCTGCCTTGCGCGGTGTATCTGGAAGGCGAGTACGGCATTCATGGGTTGTTTGTGGGCGTGCCGGTGAAGTTGGGGGCACGCGGCGCGGAGGAGATTATCCAGATTAAGCTGACCGCGGAGGAAAATGCGGCGCTGCAGAAGAGTGCGGCTAGCGTGAAGGAGTTAGTGGGGGTATTAGGGATTTAAGAAGCAGCCGGTGGTCGGTAGTTTGTAGTCGGGAGTGAAGAGGGGATGCAGCGATGCGTCCCCTTTTGTTTTGGGCGCGTTGTGGTTGTGATCACGACGTCGAGGGGTTGGGATTTCACCGTAGAGGGCACAGAGGTCCACAGAGGACCCGGAGAGTTTGGGTAAGGGACTTGTTCGCAGGGGAGACCCAAGAGCGCTGGCATGAAAGCCAGCGCTACAACGGCTCACCCAAGGCCAGGCTGAGGCTATGCTACTCAACCCAAGATGCGGGCCTGAAGGCCCGGCGCTACAACGACTGGAAGTGCTAGAAGCCGAAGAAGTGGCCAGCGGCGACTACCAGGACCAAGGTGAATAGGGCTATGGCGATTTCGCCGATAAAACCTACGGCGAAGGGGCGTAGGCCTTGTTTGCGCATTTCGCGGAAGTTGGTGCGCAGGCCCACACCGGCGAAGGTTAGGAGGAAGGCCCAGCGCGAAAGATTAGCCAAGGAGGTGTTCTGGTCTTTGGTAAAGAAGCCCACAGTGGCGAGAAGTGAGATCAAGAGAAAACCGAGAACGAATTTGGGAAATTTTTGCCAGAGGAAGGCGGCTTTGTTGCCAACGGCATGGGCTTGGCCTTTGCTGGCCCAATAGATGGCGTAGGCGAGAACGACGAAACCGATCAAGGCGTTGCGGGTGGTTTTGGTGAGGACGGCGAGTTTGGAGGCGGCGTCGGAATACAGAGCGCCGGCAGCGGTGGCCTCGGCGGTGTTGTCTACCGCAAGACCGGCCCAGATGCCGTAGGCGTGATCGGACAGATGGAGGGCGTGACCGATCAATGGGAAAGTGAAAAGAGCAATCGCGCCTAAGGCCAGGATTGCGGCTATTGCGAACGAGGAATCTTCTTCATCAGCATCAATGGCGCCTTGGGTGGCAATGATCGCGCTCACGCCGCAAACGGCAGACCCTACGGCGAGCAGGGTGGTGAGTTTGGGGCGGAGGCCAAAGAGGCGGCCGAGGAAGGTCATGAAGGCGAGAGAACCGGCGATTTCGATGGCGACGAGGAGAAGACTGACGCCGCCGAGTTTGGCAACGTCGCCGAGCAGGAAGCGCGACCCGAGAAGGACGATGCCGGCTTTGAGCCAGAATTCGTAGGTGGCTACGCCAGGCTTGAAGATTTCGGCGAGGCCGAACACGTTCGAGATGACTAGGCCAATGAGGATGGCCCAGAGGACGTATTCGATGTTGGGGAAGGGCGTATGGTGTGCTTTGGTATAGGCGTTGATGTTTTTTTCTAGGAATTTGCCAGCAACGCCAATGACGGCAAGGAGAGCCACGCCAGGGAGCAGACGAAGAAATTTCGTGCTTAGGGAAATGCTGGGACTCTGAGGTAGTGCGATTGCGTCAGCCATTGTTTTTCCTTGGTTTTTAGTTTTTGGTTCGAAGTGAAATCAGAGAATCAATTCCTCAGGGGCTAAAGCCCCTTCCTCGCCGGGGTTTAATGTCGGAGCTGAAGCTCCGACCCCCTAAGGAGAAAGCAAACCCAAGAGCGCAACCCAAGACTGCGGCGTAAAGCCGCCGCTACAAAGGCAAATCCAGGAATCGAGAGGCAAAAGTCGCCTGTGGGGCATACGGAATCAGACCCAACAGAAACCGAAGACACAGGCTGAAGCCTTACCAGGGGACATGGGGGATTGCGCCCAGGCGAATTAGGACTGCGGCTAGTAGTGCAAGCAGGACAGCCCAGCTATCTAGCGAGAGCTTGCGCTTGGCGACTCCATTGGTTGGTTGGCCGGACATCGCGTTTCTCCTTTTCACGAGACCGAGATTCTTTCGGGAGCTTCGGAAGATCGTTTCTGGAACGAATCCGCAGCGGTGGCGGTTGCGGCGTAGTGTGATTGTGACACAACGCGTCCGAGTAAAAGAAGCGCAGGCGCGGGAAGCGGGGCTTCGCCGGCTAAGGCAGCGACGGAGGTGAGGCGGCTTGATTGATCAGATTGCGAGGCTTTGGAGATGACGGCGCAGGGAGTTTCGGGGGCGAGGCCCGAATTAATCAGCCAGCGAGAGACTTCAGCGTAGTTGGGGCCAGGCATGTAGACGACGACCGTTGTGTCCGGGGCGATCGGGAGACCAGAGAAGGTGCGGGCGTCTTCAGAGCGGGAAAAGGTGGTGAAAAGGACGCGGGAGGCTAAGCGGCGGTCGGTGAGAGAAACTTGTGCGGCGGCAGCAGAGGCGAACGCGGCCGAAATGCCGGGAACAATTTCGAAGGGAATATTGTGGGCGCGGAGGGCTTCGATTTCTTCGGCGGCCCGGCCAAAGAGAAGAGGGTCGCCACCTTTGAGGCGCACAACGATCGGATGTTTTGTCGCGGCGTCAACGAGGAGTGAGTTGATGTCGGATTGCGTGAGGAGACGGAAACCGGCACGTTTGCCGACGTCGATGCGTTGGGCAGTGGCCGGTATCAGGGCGAGGATCTCGGGGCTGACAAGGGAATCGTGGAGGACGATGTTAGCAGATTGGATCAGACGAGTGGCTTTTACGGTGAGAAGATCGGGATCGCCTGGGCCAGCCCCAATTAGGAAAACTTTGGAGTGATTCGTCGGGGCAGATGTCGGTGCGTTGGAGTCTTGGAGGAAGCGATCAAACGAAGCACGTGAGGCTAGTTCGTGGAGTTTGAGTTTGGTGGCTTCGGGATCGGTGGACTGCGCACGGAGTTGTTCGCGTGTGGCGCCTAAATGATCTAGCCACGCGGCATATTCGGGACCGAATTGCTGCTCGAGCTCTTTGCGGAGACGCTGAGCGAGGGCGGGGCTTTTGCCGTTAGTGGAAATGGCGATTTGGAGGTCGCCGCGCCGGACGACGGAGCCATAGTAGAAATGGCAGTGGTCGATGTCATCGACCGTGTTGCAGAGGATTTGGCGGCGGTCCGCTGCTTCGAAGACCGCGGCGTTAAGCTCGGCGATGGAAGTGGCAGCGATGACCAGAAAATTTCCGTCGAGATCGGAGGGTTCGAAAAGTTTGGGGAGCCAAGCGATTTCGCGATTGCGGACGGGGTCGGCGAGATGCGGGTTTAGCTCGGGAGCGACAACGGTAACAAGAGCGCCAGCTTCTAGCAGTGACGGAATTTTGGATGCGGCGATGGCGCCGCCACCGACTACGAGGACCCGCCGTTCGTTGAGTTTTAGGAAAGCGGGGAACAAACTCATCGGTCCTCCACGGAGTGAGGGGCTGCGGCAACAGCGAGGTCGCGTTCGGCAATTTCGACCGGGCCGCCAGCCAGGACGTTGCGCAAAGACTCTGTCGAATAGCGGGCCAGGAACTTTTGTAGAGTCTCGTTTGGTTCGCGCTCTTCGTGGAAATAATCGAGGAGGCGAGCTATTGCATTGGGAACTTCGTCAGCGGGGCAACGGTATCCAACTGGACGCGCTATCGTGGCGATCTGGCCGACGCTGCCGCCAACGCAAAAATAATAGGCGTCGATCATTTTGCCATTCGATTTGATTTTTTTGCCTTCAATGCCGATGTCGGCGATCCAATGCTGACCGCAGGAGTTGGGGCAGCCGGTGATGTGGAGGCGAAGCTGTTCCTGATAGTTGGGGAAACGATCTTCAAGTTGCTCGGTGAGCCACCGGGCATAGGACTTGGTTTCGGTGAGAGCGAGCTTGCAAAATTCGGAACCCGTGCAGGCGACGGTGCCGCGAGTGAAGGAGGAAGATTCGACCGGGAGCCCGGCGCTGGTGAGTTCGTTTGTGACGGTAGAGACATGAGCCTTCGGAATGTTGATGAGGAGGAGATTCTGCATTGGTGTGTTGCGGACGTGACCATCGCCATAACGTTCGGCGAGATCCGCGGCGAGAGTGAGTTGCGCGGGAGTGACGCGGCCGCGGATAACGGAAGCCCCAATGGAGAATTGGCCGGGTTGCTTTTGGGGAACGACGCCCAGATGATCACGGTGAACTTGGGGGGGAGGTTGGTTGGGTTCGGCGGGATCAAGAGAGTACCCGAGCCGCGATTGGAGGGCGGCGAGGAAGGAGTCGGCGGTCCAGCCGTGTTCGAGGAAAAGGTACTTAAGGCGGGCTTTATCGCGGGACTGGCGGAGGACGTCGCTTTGGCGGAAGAGTTCGGTAATGGCGCGGACTACGGGGATGGCTTGATCCCAACGGATGAAAGCGTTGAGGGGAACGGCGAGATGGGGTTGTGTGGAGAGGCCACCGGCCACGCGGACGGAGAAGCCGATCTCGTCGGGAGCGTGGTGCGTGAGGGAAGGGTCCGGGTTAGGTTGAGTTGGCGGACCGCCTCGGAAGGCGGTCCCTAGAACCCCAAGAGGGTGGCGTAAAGCCGCCGCTACAGAGCGGTTCGGGGAGGCGGCACGGCGGGTGGCGATAAGGGCGATATCGTTGATTTCGGGGTAGGAGCACCAGTCGGGGCAGGCAGTCAGGGTGATTTTGAATTTGCGAGGGAGATTATAGAACTCGGGATTGCCGCCAAGTTCCTTGTCGAGAGCTTGGACGAACGGGGAGACGTCGGCTAATTCATGGGCGTGGACTCCGGCCAATGGGCAGCCGGTGATATTGCGAGCGACGTCGCCGCAGGCGCCAGTGGTGCTGAGACCGATAGCGTGGAGACGATCGAGAATTTCGGGGATGGATTCGATGCGGACCCAATGGAGCTGAATGTTTTGGCGCACCGTGATGTCCGCGACACCGTTGCCGTGTTCGGTCGAGAGATTAGCGATGGTGCGGAGCTGGTGGCTGGTGAGGAGGCCGTTGGGAATGCGGATGCGAACCATGAAGAAAGGGGTGGACTTACCTTCTCCGCCGGAGCCGCCGACCACCCCCAGGCCGTCGCCTTGGGTGTAGATGCCCCAGGGGCGAAAGTAGGTGCCGAGCCACTCGTGGGGAATCGAGGAGTGGCCTTGACGGGCGAATTGGCGAATTTCATCGAGATGGTCCCAGGCGTTTTTTTCGCGTTTGAGGCGTTCGACGCGCTGGGCTTTGGTTTCCTTGACTTCGGGCATATGGCGCAAACCTCTTTAACAACGAGAGCCCTCCCCCAAAAGGTGGGCGCTACAAACGATTTAAGCCGGCCGGTCTAGAGACCGACCACTAAGAAACCAAAAAACAATGCCGAAAAAAGAAAAAGCCCACGTTGCCGAAACTCTGGCAGGTGGGCTTCGAAATCGTCGATTAGATCGAGTTACATAAGGAAGCACCGGTTGCCAGAGTGAGCAGGCCGACAACAACAGCAGCAGCAGATGGCTTGCAGGAGAGAATTGGTCTGGCAGAGGTGCGACATATCCATATGAGGCTACGCACCGTTGGGTGAAGCGTCAATCGGTACGTAGCCTCAAAGATTGGATGCAGGTTATCGGGGGATTGGATACATGGGGCAGAGTATCGAAATTGGAGAATGGATACTCGGCCGAGGACGGCGGCAGGGTGAACCCCGCCCCGTCTCGGGATTCCGGCGTCCCTACCGCCGAGACCTAGAATCAAACGCGGCCCTTCGAGGGTTTGGGCAAAGAGCCTCAGCAGATGTCATAGCACGCGGCCACAACGTCATGGCTTGGGCTTGGTAGCGGTGGCGGCGGGCTTCGCTGACGTGGTCGATGAGGTGCCACCGACGATGGTGGCGGACTTGATGGTGTCGAGTTTGGGGAATTTCGAGGCGATGTACTGTTCGCCGCCCTTTTCCATGTTGGGCTGCTCACCACCTTCGGCCGGATCAGGATATTGGTCGTAGAACATTTCTACGATGTTAATGCCCTTGTCGTCGACCACGGCGAAGGGTGCAAAGCCTTGAGAGTCGAGGCCGGTGTTGTCCTTGAGATTGATGAAGATTTCGGTGGTACGGGTATTGGGCTGCGAGGTTTTGGCAAAGGTGAGTGTGCCGCGGACATTCTTCTGGGTGACGGGATCATCTTTAATAGTGGCCTTGTTGGCCCAGGCGGCGTTTACGACCGGGTAGGCGCTGATGCCGAATTGTGCGACGAAGTTGGGAATGACGCGGTAGACGCGGGCGCCATCGTAATAATGATGTTTGACGAGATTGTAAAAACGGTCGGCGCCGTTGGGAGCCCAGGCGCGGGTGACCGTGACAGTGAACTCTCCGCGAGTGGTGACGAATTTGACCTGGTAGGTTGCGGGAGCAGTGTCTTTGAGGAGAGACGGTTTGAGGAGAGTACGGTCGTAGGTAGAGGGGGTGGGCTTGGTGGTGGTTGTGGAGGTCTTGGGTTTCGCGGGTGTGGTGGTGGAAGTCTGGGAAAAGGTTGAGATTACGGAGAAGACGAGCAGCGTTGCTGCAAATGCGACAAACCTGGTGAAGCGCATGGTGGTGAAAGCCTCCGAGGAAATTAATGATGGATGGAACAAATTGATTCTAACGCGGAATCTGGAGAGAGGGAGTGGAGGAATTGAGAGTGGAGCCTCAGGAGTAAAAACCCAGCAGCGGGAAGGGAAAGTCTGTGGCATTAGGTCGTGTCAGCCGTTGGCGAGATCGAAGAGGGATTTCTTGCCCGAAGCGGGCTCGGAACGAGTAGACTGTGGGGTTGAGTACGTAAAAGGCGGCGGCCGTTCGAAGTTCTGGGGCAAGCAAACCGCCGCGCTCCACATTACTTGTTCAGATCGTGGGAGACGCGTTGAACTTCAGAGAGCACCCTCAGGGTGTTTTCGCCCAGGATTTTGCGAATGTCGGATTCGGAGTAGCCCTTTTTGAGGAGGGCGTCGGTGATCTGGGGCAGGTGAGTGGCGTCCTCCATGCCGATAGGCATGCTGGCGCCATCGAAATCGGAGCCGAGGCCGACGTGATCTACGCCGGCAATTTTCACGGCATGGTCGATGTGGTCGACGATTAACGTCCAATCGACCTTGGGGAGTTTGCCTTCGTTCATCAGGTCGCGCACGATCTGATCTGCGGCGACGCTGGTGCAGGCCTCATTGTTGCCACAGCGCTTCATCACTTCCTCGTTCACTTGTTTTTCGGCTTCGGGGTGCGCGGCTTCGAAATCGCGGAACTGTTGGCTGAGGAAGCCGACATAGTAATTGATCTGGATGACGCCGCCGTGTTTGGCGAGATCGCGGATCATGTCGTCACTCATGTTGCGCGCGGCGTTGCAGAGGGCGCGGCAGGAAGAGTGTGAGGCGATCATGGGAGCCTTGGAGACAGCGAGTGCGTCGTAGAAGGTTTTGTCGGACACGTGGGAAATGTCGACGATCATGCCGAGACGATTCATTTCGCGGACGACGTCTTTGCCAAATTCGGTGAGGCCATTGTGTTCGGGCCGGGCGGTGGAGGAATCGGCCCACTCGTTGTTCTGCATGTGGGTGAGTGTCATATAGCGAACACCGAGAGCGGCGAAGGTGCGGAGGACAGCGAGGTCGTCGCCCATCATGTGACCACCTTCGACACCCATGAGCGCGGCGATTTTGTGCTGCTTTTTGGCTTCACGAACATCGTCGGCAGTGGTGGCAAGGATGAAATCGTTGGGATGCTTGCGGACCATTTCGCGGACGGCATCGATTTGATCGAGTGCCAGGCGTACGGCATCAGGGCCGAGGATTTTGCCGTCGATGTAAATGGAGAAGAAGAGAGCGGAGAGTCCACCATCGCGCATGCGGGGAAGATCAATGTTGCCGTCGGTGTGGGGGACGGTGATATCGAAATGGGGGTCGAGCAGGCGTTGGGTGGTGTCGTCGTGGGTGTCGATCACGATGGAGGAGGAGTGGAGCTTTTTGGCTTTTTCGGATACGGCATCGGATTGAGCGGTAACGAACATGACGGTGGCCCCCAAGAGACACACGAAAAGAAAAATGAGCGCGCGAAACATTGATCCCCCAGCAATTGTGAAAGCGAGCGTAGGTAGAGTAGCAGATTTGAGAGGGATATCAGATATCAGCGACCAGATATCACGAAGCGGGCGGCGCAAACGAGAAGATGGAGACAAGACGCGAGGGTTGAGATCCTTCGCTTCGCCCGCCTGCGGTGGCAGGCTCACGATGACAACAGCGATTACAATTGCCTTTCATAATCCAGCACTTGTTGGAATCCCATCTCTAGCAGAGCTTCGGTCACGCGATTGACGTTGGAGCGGGTGTGTGCATAAAAGGTCGTGTACTCATCATGGTCAGCATAAATGGCGAACGATTCGGGCTCGGGAACGAAAATGAAATCGATCCATTCTCCCAAGGCTGCGCACAGGAGCGCCTCCATCTCCTGGTGGCCCACCGCTGTTAAAGAAACGCCCCTTTCATATCGCGATGGCAACGAATTCGCGTGCAGGAGAGCGATTAAATCTCCGGGATCAAATACCACTTGTTCAATGGTGAGACA
>Ga0074046_10002684_pt1 | contig 15246 bp, 11 predicted proteins | sample BogForMeECP23OM3_FD_94441 | JGI IMG/M metagenome (GOLD analysis project Ga0074046, IMG submission 94441) | Bog forest soil microbial communities from Calvert Island, British Columbia, Canada - Bog Forest MetaG ECP23OM3 | ecosystem: Environmental > Terrestrial > Soil > Wetlands ...
CGACGGCGCGACATGCCCAAGCTCAACACTCCCGCCACCATCGAGCTTGGCGAGGCGTCATATCCGTGGGAGACCACCGACAATTACCGAAATAAAGTGGTGCTGGTCCGGGTCGGCAAGTGAATAATCCCTCGCCCGAGTTAGGATGTAGCGTTCCGCGCGACTTCTTACTTGCCTCGCCCGCTTTAGTTGCGGGAGAGGCCGCGCCTCTGGTGCGGGTGAGGGTGCAGATGTCACGGGAGAGGTTAGGTGAGGGCGCAGGGGAGGAGGCCGCGACCTCCGCTCACAATCGCATCGGCATGACGACGTACGTGTACTGCCGATCCGACTCCGTCCTGATGACGCCCGGGCTAACGTCATCGCTGAGCCCGAGCTCGACGGTCGAATCGTTACCCGGCGGAATTACGCCCAGCGCGTCCTGCACGTATGCGGCATTGAACCCGATCGCGAATTCTTCGCTCTTGAAATCGACGTCAAGCGACTCGCTTGCTTCACCCGTTTCCGGACTTGTCGATGAAACGGTCAGCGTCCCGGCCGATAGCGCGAATTTGACGCCGTGATAACGTTCGCTCGAGAAAATTGCCGCGCGCTTGATCGCGGCGAACAGCAAATCCCGCTTGACGACAATCTTGTACCTCGACTGCTTGGGAATGACGCCGCGGTAATCGGGGAATTCGCCCTCGACCAGCCGCATCGAGATTTCGGTCGCCCCGCGCTTCAGGTATGCGAGCTGGCCTTCGAGGTTCAAGCGCACTTCGGCGTCGCCGCTCTGATCCAGAATTTTGCGCAGCTCCGAGAGTCCCTTTCGCGGAATGATCGCGCCGGTCTCCATCCTGAATCCCGGTATTTCGCGCTCGATCATCGCCAGCCGATGGCCGTCCGTTGCGACCATCCGCGCCGATCCCGGAGCGTTGGATTCAACGAACACGCCGCTCAAATTGTAGCGGGCTTCATCCGGACTGACCGCGAAAATCGTCTTGTCGATCATCCCGGCCAGCACCGCGGCCGGCATCGTCAATTCGGCCTTCAGTTGTTTCTTGGCCGGCGTTGAGTCCTTGCCGGCGCTCTGACTTGGCATGGCAGGGAAGCTGCGCGGGTCCAGGCCCATCATTTTGAACTTCGCCCGGCCGCACTTCAGCTCGACCCAATCGCTGTCGAGCGACGTCAGCGCGACTTCATCGCCTTCGGTCTCGCGCACGATTTCGAAAAGCTTGCGCGCGTTGAGCGTGAGGCTTTTTTCCTTGCCGGAACACGCGACCTGCGTGCGAATTCCGACTTCGAGGTCGGTTGCGCTCAAAGTCAGCGCATTTCCGTCGGGTTCGATCAGGACATGGCCGAGTATCGGAACCGTCGTGCGCCGTTCCACGATGCCCTGCACCAGTCCCAAACCGCTAAGCAGCGAAGCGCGCTCGATGGAGAGTCCCATGAATTGTTAGCCCGTCTCCTATTCCTAAGATCTTAGATCTCTAAAAAAGAATAGCAGTAATAGTAGGAGTTGTGGATTTGTTGATTGATCGCGCAAGCGCCCGAAAATGAAAGCCGATCCATCGCTGAAAAGCTGTCAGCGAAAAAGCGGCTGACCGACAGGGCCGGCCTGATGCGCACCGGCCCTGTCGATATCGATAGCCTTATGCCCACCTCCTCCACAGCCTCCACCACATCGACTCACGCGGCATTGGCGCGAATCGATTTAAGCTCGCGCTCGATTTTCTCGATCGAGAGCCGAAATGCCGGATCGCTGGTGACGCGCCGCATGATCAGGTTGTGCGCGTGAATCACCGTCGAATGGTCACGCCCAAAATGCTCGCCGATCGTCGGAAACGAGCTGTCGGTCAGCCTGCGGCACAGATACATCGCTACTTGACGGCAAAACGCGATGTGCTGGGTGCGCTTTTTCGACTTCAAATCCGCCAGGCGGATGTGGAAAAAATCCGCAACCGTCTTCTGGATCGATTCGACGTCGGGCTTCGCGTCGGGACTTCGAATCAGATCCTGCAGCGCCTGCCGCGCGAAGTCCACGGTGATTGCCGACCCGTTGAGCGAGGCCAGCGCCGCCAGCCGCGTCAGGCATCCCTCAAGCTCGCGCACGTTCGACGAGACACTCTGCGCGATATACATCGCGACTTCCGGCGCCATCCGCAGATTATCGAGCACCGCCTTTTTCTGCACGATCGCGACGCGCGTCTCGAGGTCGGGCGGGGCGATATCCGCGATCAATCCCGACTCGAACCGATTGCGCAGCCGGTCCTCGAGCCCGGGGATTTCGCGTGGAATTTTGTCCGAAGTCAGAATGATCTGATGCCGCTCGGCGTGAAGCGCGTTGAAAGTATGGAAGAATTCTTCCTGGGTGCGCTCGCGTCCGGCCAGGAACTGCACGTCGTCGAGGATCAACGTATCGACCCGGCGAAATTTCTCGCGGAACTCGCCCATCTTGTCGCGGCGCAGCGAATTGATCATCTCGTTCATGAAAATTTCGGCCGGCATGAACAGCACTTTCCTCGGCCGGTCGCCACTGGCCCAGATATGGTGCCCGATTGCGGTCACCAGGTGGGTCTTGCCCAGGCCGACCCCGCCATAAATGAAGAGCGGGTTGTATTTCTCGCCCGGCTGGTTGGCGACCGCCTGTGCCGCGGCATGCGCGAACTGATTGGCCGATCCCACCACGAACTCCGCGAAACTATAGCGCGGGTTCAGGCACGGATGCCGATCTCCACGCGGCGCGGCTGCCGCCGTCGCACGATTCGCCGCGGTTGCCTTGCCGTTACCATTGCCATTTGCATGGCCGTTGGCATGGCCATTGGCCGGGCGTTGCTGCGGCGTCGCCACGGCAGCATTTTCGCCGAGCGTCAGCCGCACCTCCATTTCCTCGCCTGCCTCCTTCGACAGCGCCGTGCGCATCAGGCTCAGGTAACGTTCGTTGATCCAATCGCGGAAAAACCGATTGGGCGCCTCGATTGTGACGGTCGATCCCTGATGAGCGACAAAATTGAGAGGCCCGATCCAAGTCTCATAGCCGACCTGACCCAGCTCATCGCGGATGCGGTCAGAGGCCCTTTGCCACAAACCATTCATATCGTTTCCCCCTGCCAAACCCGGACCGTCCACCTCGCTCCGGGACTAGTGCGCGGCATCAAATAGCGCGCGAATTACGCACAAGCTTATCCACATCTGTGGATAAGCCCCATTTCCTTTGTTGCAGCCGACAATTTGACGGCGCTCCACGCCGGACTATCAACTTGTCCGGGTTACTATCGGTTCTGTTGGGCTTAAAAATCTGACCGAGAATGCGAGCGATATACACGCGCTTAAAAGCCATATCCAACGCGCCGCGAATAAACCCTTGAGCGGAAAATGGTTCTTCAAAATAAGAAGTGTGCGGCCAAGTGAACGTGATAAACTTATTTCACGATGAGGACAAGCGCGAAAAAAATTTTGGCGCTATGCGGGCGGATTGAAAAGGAAATTTCGCGCGCGAGTGATCGCGCGCCGCGTGCACGAAATTTCGCGCGGATCATGCGATCGCGCTGGTCCGCTCTGAAAGCCATCGTACGCGATCTCAATTTTTCGCGTCGCGGCGCAATCCGGTCTTATTATGACGCGTGCAATCGAATTTTTCTTCGCAATCGCAAAATTTATTTTCGATCGCGCTGAATCCTCAGGAGAATTGCGATGACCTCCCGCAAAAAATCAGATGAACTCTTCAATCGCGCCAGTGTTAAGATTCCTGGTGCGGTGAATTCTCCCGTTCGCGCGTGGAAGGCCGTCGGTGCCAATCCAATTTTTATCGAAAGCGGCCGCGGCGCCACCTTGATCGACGCCGACGGCAACAGGTTTCTCGACTACGTATGCTCCTACGGCCCCGCGATTCTCGGACATGCCCATCCGCGCGTCACCCAAGCCATCGCCGAGCAGGCGCGGCTCGGTCTGGGCTTCGGCGCACCGACGCGCCTGGAGGTCGAGCTCGCGGAATTGATTTCATCTGCGATCAAATGTGCACAAAAAGTCAGACTTGTCAGTTCGGGAACGGAAGCTGGCCTCACCGCGCTCAGAATCGCGCGCGCGGCGACCGGGCGTCCGAACATAATCAAGTTTGACGGATGCTATCACGGGCATAGCGACTCGATGCTGGTGCGGGCCGGTTCCGGCGGGATGACTCTTGGTCAACCCGACAGCGCCGGCGTTCCATCGGCGCTTGCCGCGATGACGATGGTTGCGCGATATAACTCGATTGAGACAGTCGAAGGATTATTCCGCGCCGCGCCTGACAAAATCGCCGCCGTGATCGTCGAGCCCGTCGCCGCCAACATGGGCGTCGTAAATCCCGACCCCGGCTCGCTGAAAGCTCTCGCCGAAATCGCGCACCACAACGGCGCTTTGCTGATCTGTGACGAGGTTATATCCGGGTTCAGGCTCTGCTTCGGATCGGTTGCTGAAAGTATGGGCATCGCGCCCGACCTCATTATGCTCGGGAAAATTATTGGCGGCGGGATGCCGATGGGCGCCGTCGCCGGCCCGGCTAAGATCATGGACTTGCTCGCACCGATTGGTCCGGTCTATCAAGCGGGAACGTTGTCGGGAAATCCGGTTTCCGTTCGCGCCGGACTCGAAACCCTTTCTATTCTGAAGGAAACCAATCCGTACGCCGCGCTCGACGCCGCCGGCGCGCGCCTTGAAGCCGGACTGCGCGCCGCGGTGAAAAAAAATGGCGAGCCGGGATGCGTCAATCGCGCAGGATCGTTGCTGACGATGTTCATCGGTCCAGAGCGTGTACGCGACGCCGACGAGGCTCGCGCGTGCGAATCCGCCAAGTTCGCGAAGTTCTTCCACGGGATGCTCGATCGCGGGATAAATATACCGCCGTCGCAGTTCGAGGCCATGTTCATCTCGATGGCGCATACCAATGCCGACATCGACCGCACGATTGCCGCCGCCGACGAATCTCTCCGCGATCTCGCGCGAAGGAAATCTTAAGACCGGGATGGCGCTAAGCACCGGTAGAATGATGCGGTTCGCCGCGATCGGCTTCGAGTTCGCGTGGCCGATGATCGCGGGCGCGATTATCGGGCATTACCTTGATCTTTACTTTCGCACCGACCCCTGGCTGACGCTCGTGATGTTCCTGCTCGGAGTCTTCGCCGGCTTCTACCGGCTGATCCAGGAACTCGCGCTCTTTCAGCGCGAGAACAATGAGTCTTGATTCCATGTGCTCGTGGTCAATACCGGCGATTTCGTCGATCCAGCGCACCAACGCCGTGCTCGTCGTGGTCAGCGCCGCGATTCTCGCTTTGTTCGCCTCGACGTCCGCAGCGGTGGGATGCATTCTCGGTGGCGCAGTCGTGATCGCGAATTTATGGATCTTGTCGGCGCTCGGCGGCCTAATTCTGGCTGCGTCCGGCGCCGGAATTTCCGGCGTGGCCGCCAAGTTAGGCGCGCTTGCGCTTCCGCTGAAGCTGCTGATCGTCGTCGGACTCGTCTATCTTGTTTTCACCCGCGCGCGAGTTGACGGGATGGGCTTTGGCTTCGGTGTCTTGACTCAGATGGCGGCTATCATTATTGAAACCGGGCGGGCTTCGGTACGCGGCGCCGCCTGAATCAGCGGCGGCGGAGAAATCTCATTGCAAAAGTCGGTAAATTTTCTCGAACTGATCGGCGGCGGCAGGATTCCCGAGGTGCTAATCGGCACCTGGATCGTGATGGGCATCCTCATTGTCTTTGGATTTATCGCGCGAGCCTCGATTGCCGGCGCCGCCGACCGGCTAGTCCCTGACGAAGGGATCAGCATCCGCTCGGTCTCCGAGATGATCGTCGAATGGCTCGACGGTTTCGTCAGTGAAGTCACCGAGATGCACGGATCGCGCGCGATGGTCCCGTTCTTCGGATGCATCTTCATGTTCATCCTGTTTGCCAACTTCTTCGGATTGATCCCGGGGATGGAGCCTCCTACCGCCGACTCCGACCTGACCTTTGCGCTCGGCATCGTCTGCTTCGGCTATTACATCTACCAGGGCTTCGCCTCGAAGGGCGTCTGGTATCTGAAAAGTTTTCTCGGCCCGTACCTGCCGTTGGCGGTGCTGATGACGCCGATCGAGCTGGCCGATAATCTGTTCCGTCCTTTTTCGCTCGGCATTCGTCTTTACGCCAACATGTTTGCCGACCATACCGTGCTCAGCATTTTCACCGGGCTGACGCGGCTCGTCGTGCCGCTTGCATTCTATGCGCTCGGCTCGATCGTCTGCGTAATCCAGGCGATCATCTTCGTGGTTCTTTCGATGAGTTACGTTCGACTCGCCGCGAGTCACGATCATTAGCAAAAGATTTTTCGTGCCAGGGATTCCGCCCGGAATTTGTGGTGGTAGAGGAAGAGATGTGGCCGGCTGCGGCACCCGGGGCGCGCGAAAAAGAAGGAGGATCGACAAAATGTTACGACGGATTGGAACTGTAATGACGATGGCCGGAATGGCCATCCTCGCATCGCCGCTGCTCGCGATGGCGCAGGAGGCGGCAGCCGCCGCAGGCTCAGGCTCGCCGCTTCGCGGCGGCTTGATCGCGCTCGCCGCGAACATCGGCATCGGTATCGCGGCGTTCGGCAGCGCGCTTGCCCAGGGCCGGATGGGGGCCTCCGCGATGGAGTCGATAGGGCGCAACCCGAACAGCGCCGGTCAGATCTTCGTGCCGATGATCATCGGGCTGGCGTTCATCGAAGCGCTGACCCTGTACGCGCTCGTGATCGCATTCTTCCTGCAGGCGAAGATCTAGCGATTACGCACGCCGACAATGTCGTAGTGACAGCGGGGCCCGACCGGGCCCCGTTTCTTTTTCTAAGGCGCCAGGGCGTCGGCGATGGTTGTGAGAGGTAAGATCAGTTTTGTTGAATCGTCTAGAAGCCGCATCGCGCCGAATCGCTCGTACCAGGCAGCGGCTCGTTCATTCTTGGCATCAATTGCGAGGGCCACACCACCAACCTCGACTGCAACTGAAAGTGCCCGCGCTCCGGCTGCAAGCAAGAGGGCCGCTCCTAACCCACTGCCCTGGATCGACAGGCTAACCGCCAGCCGTGCCAGCCGGAACACCGGGATTTCGTACCGGCCCAGGCGTCGAGTCAGCGCGGCGGGAACCTTGGCGAATTCAATCGCGCCGGGACTGATCGAGTAGTAGCCAAGGATGCGGTCAGGATCGGCGAGAGGTACGGCGACAAAGGTCTTGGCGCCGCCGGACTCGTGATTCTGCCGCGCGTAGCGACGCAGATATTCATTAAGCTCGGCGGAGCCGCAGTCGAAATTCTTGCGGTCGTGGCGCTTGCTGATCGCCTCTTCGCGCCAGACGATCGCGCTGCTCACGCTTTCGCGCGACGCCTCGCAGCAGCGATAAGCGCAGGAGTAGGTCTGGGCGGTTTCTCCAATAATTTCAGAACGCGCTTCGAATCTCGCTCAGAGAGGACAATGCGCTCGGAACGATTTACCACCTCACGAGCCACCGGGAGAATATTGCGCATGATGAACCGCGCCACGTCGAGCTGCTGGTGAGCGGCAGCCTCAGCGATGAGACGTCTCTCGTCACGGGTCGCCCGCAATTCAATTCGATCATTTCGCGCGGCTGCACCAGCCATCTTCGCATTCCTCGTCTCGAATAATACCATCCAGATATACCACGTACTGACTCTGTTGGCACGGTGCGCGAAGCGACCGTTTGCCTGCTATCCGCGGCGCTTGGCGCCCTGCAAAATGTCGAACGGCGCGCGGCTTTTTTCCAGCTTCAACAACACGTACGTCGCACCCGCGCCGCCGTCGGCCGGCCGCGCGCTCGTGAACGCCAACACGTGCCCGCCAATCGCGCCATGCGACAGCCATCCTGCCGACGCGTGCTTGAGCACAGAATGCCCGCCGGGTGATCGCAGTCCGCGTCCATGCACGACCAGCACGGTGCGCAGCCCCTTGCGAACCGAGGCGATGATGAACTCCTTGAGCGCTTCCTTGGCGGCGCCCTGGATCATGCCGTGCATATCGAAATGCGCCTGCACGGCGAACTCGCCGCGGCGAAGCTGCGACACGAGTCGCGGGTCCAGTCCGACGCGGTATCCCTCGAGGTATTCGTCCGACTCGGTGATATCGAAGGGCGCCTGTCCCGATACCAGGTCCGACAATTGCGCGATTACCTCCGCGTCCTCATCGACGATCGTGTGAGTCACTGGCGGTTCGAGCGGGATCCGCGACCTGCGATTGCCTTTGCTATTGAGCGGGCGCACGCCCTCGAGCGCGCGGCGCAGGAAAGACTCGTCGTCGAGCAGCTCGTCATGCAAGTCTTGACGTAAATCTTGCGCGGATTTTTCGACGACCGGCGCCGCCGGCGTAGCGGGCTTGGGCTTGATTGGCGGGGGCGAAGGCGCCACCTCTCGCCCGGCGAGCATTTTCTTCAGGTCTTTGAATGGCGACGAAAAGACCCGCTCGGGCGCCGGCGTCGCCTTTCGTTCGCCGTCTCGTTCGTCATCCTGGCGGCCATGCTTTCGCTTTTTTGCCATCGGAGGGGGTCGCAGGTCCCGGATACGTGCACGACTAGACAGACTACGCCGGGGATGCAATGCGGTTCAAACCGCGGACGCGATCTGAAGCGATCGGACAGGAAAATCGTCTGGGTTAGTGATGCGCGTGCGGCGCGCTTCGACTAGACTTGCCGGGATGCCGCGAATTACTTCGAAGTTGCCTGATGCGAGGACCCTCATATGCGCCGTGTCATTGTAGTCGCCGCAGCAATCGTCGGAGCCGTCGTGATTTTCGCCGGCGCGATCCTCTTCTATGCCGCGACCAACCTGAACTCGATCATCGCCGAGCGCCGCCAGACCATCCTCGACAAGGTCAGCACCGCGCTCGGCCGCAAGGTTCACGCCGACGACATCAAAGTGAGCCTCGGCTGGGGAATCCTCGCCGACGTGACCGGGGTCCAGGTGGCAGACGACCCCGACATCTCGAAAAAACCGTTCATCGAGGCGAGCAACGTTTACACCCGGCTGGAACTGATCCCGCTGCTGGCGCGCCGGATCGAAGTCACCGAAGTCGTGCTCGACAAGCCGGTGATCAGAATCGTTCAGACTCGCGACGGTACTTTTAACGTCTCCACGCTCGGCAGGAAAAAAATCGCCACCGAAGAGGAGTCGGGCGAAGGCAAGCGCAAGCAGGGCAGGGGCATTCTCGGCGGCTCGCCGATGGCCGAATCGGGCCGGGCGCCTGCGGCGCTGGGCTCGCTGTTCGTGCAGAATTTCACGGTCAATGATGGCACTTTGGAATTTGAGACGGAGGGTGCGCCGCAAGCCGCCACCGTCAACGCGATCGACCTCAAGGTCCGCGATTTCGGCTTTCAGGAGCCGTTCACCGTCGCGCTCACCTTTGCCGCACTCGCCGACCAGCGCAACTTCGATCTTTCCGCGACGATTGGGCCGCTGATCAACAACGGCGCCATCGACATCGATGCGATTGCGCTGTCGGGCACGGCCAAGGCCGGCCCGATTCTACTGACGCAGCTCGAAACGATCCCGATGCTCGCGAAAGCCATCCCGCCGAAGCTTTCGATTTCCGGCCCGGTCAGCTTCGACGCCGCGGCCGACGGCACTGTTCAATCGATCAAATTCAACGTCTCGAGCGATTTGAGCGCGCCCGCAATCGCCTTCGGCGACACGTTTAGCAAGCCCGCCAGCCTGCCGCTCAAGATATCCGCCGAAGGTACGCGGACCGGCGCTGCCGTAGGCGTGACGCTCGCCAGCGTCACTCTCGGCGACCTCGAAGCGAAGGCGGCCAACATTAAAGTCGGCGGCGCCGCGACCGCGGCCCGCATCGATACCAACAACTTCGATATCGCTTCGATCGCGAAGATGATCCCGGCTCTCGGCAAATACAGCCTCGAGGGCAAGACCGAGATTCATGCCGACGCGGTGCTCGAGCGCGGCAAGCTGTCGGCGGACGGCACCGTCGCGCTCACCGAGGTCGGATTGTCCATCCCCGATCAGAAAGCGCCGCCGCTGAGCCATCTCAGCGGTAACCTCAAGCTCACGGGCACCAGCGCCGACATCGGCCCACTGACCTTCAACCTGGGCGCGTCGCAGGCAACGTTGAAGTCGCATGTCGATCAGTTTCAGCCATTGGTCATGAGCTATGAACTGAATGCGGCCTCGGTTCATCTGGCCGATCTCGCGCCCTCGCGGCCGCCCGACGAAGTGATCAACCAGCTTTTTGCCAAGGGCGCTGTCTCGATTGCTTCGCTGGCGGGTCCGGTCGTCGATGCTGAAATCACGTCGCCGTCGGGCAATCTCGCCAACGTCCCATACCAGAACCTGAATCTGTCGCTGTCGCTGGCGGGCAAACGCGCCCGGGTGGCCACGCTCAAGGTAAAGGCATTTTCGGGCGAAATCGTCGCGACCGGAGACACGCGGCTCGAGGCGGCGGCGCCGATGACGGCGTCGATCAGTTTTTCCAATCTCGACGTTCAGCAGGCACTCGACGCGCAAAAGTCCAAGGCCGCCGGGACGGTTCGCGGGTCGCTCGGCGGAAACATCGACGTCACCGGGAAGACCGGCAGCTTCGACGAGATGAAGCCGACGCTGAAGGGCAGTGGCAAGCTGATGCTGACCAACGGCAAGCTGGTCGGCGTCAATATCGGCGGTCAGGCGCTCAGGAAGGTGCAGAAACTGCCCGCGATCGGCAATCTGGTTCCCGATGCGGTCGTCAAGAACCACCCCGAGCTGTTCAGCAACCCCGACACCGACATTCAGCTTGCGAGTCTGAGCTTCGTGCTCGCCGGTCCGCGAATCACGTCGCACGACATCAAGGTGCAAACGGTGGATTACAATCTGCTCGGCGACGGATGGTTCGACATGGACAAGAATATCGACCTGGCGGCGCGAATCGTGCTCTCGCCGCAATTCAGCAAGGAGCTGATCGAGCAGAAGCAGGAAGTCGCGTTCATCGCGAACAAGGACGGACAAGTCGACGTCCCGCTGCAAATCGTCGGGCAATTGCCCAAGCCGAATGTCCTGCCCAACGTGACGGAACTTGCCAATCGCGCCGGAAGTCACGCGGTCCAGGAGCAGGGTCAGAAGTACCTCGGTAAAATTTTTGGCAAGAAGGGACTTCCGGGAGGATTGGGAAAATTTCTCGGCGGCGACTCGGGTGGAAATAACGGCTCCAGCGGTAGCGGAGCACCCGCCGGCGGGTCCAACCCTGCGCCCAATCCGCTGGATCAGCTGAAGAAATTGTTTTAAATAGCCTCTCCCTGACACCAGAGCTTTGCACAACTAACGCCGGACGCCGAGCGTCCGGCGAGATTCTTCGCTACAGCAGCCTTCGCTCAGAATGACACCCCGCCGCTCGCTTTTCTTTGTGTCATCCCGAGCGGAGTCCGCGGAGCCGAGGGACCCCGGATCCGAACGCTCGACCCCGCTACAAATTCATCTGCACGATCGTCGCGCCCGCGCCGCCGTGGTGCGGTTCCGCGCCCCGAAACGACGCGCAATACGGCGACGTGCCCAGGTATTCCGTCACGGCTTTCCTCAGCGCGCCCGATCCAATCCCGTGGATAATTCGCACCTCCGCACGATTGGTCAGGAAGGCGGTGTCGAGAAATTCCTCGAGCTTGCGCAGCGCGTCCGTCGTTCGCATCCCGATCAGGTTCAACTCGTCGCGCTCGCCACGCTCGGCACTGAAGGTGACGGTCGCCGCCTTGGTCCGCGCGGGGCGAGTTTCGGACGCGCTCGCCGCCGACCTGCGCAGCCGCTCGGGCGCGACTTCGATCCTGAGGCCGCCGCGGCTGATCATGGCGCGTCCCGATTCGAGCACAATCAATTCGCCGCGGATGTCGCCCACCTCGACGCTGTCGCCGACCTTGAGCGGCGCATCGGACTCCGGCGCGGTTTTGTCGTCCGCCGCCGGCGCGAGGCTATCGAGTTTCGCCGCCGCTTTCGTGATGAACCCCTTCAAGTCGGTGCGCGATTTCGCCTGCGTTTTCAGCTCATCCATCAGCGCCGCACCATCGCGCCTGAGCGCCTCGATCAGGTCCGCGACTTCGGCGCGCAGCCGCTTGCGTTCCAGCTCGGCGCGCTCGCGGGTTTTTTCATCGCTCTGAACAATCTCCTGCTCGACGCGGGCCAAACTCGCCTCGCGCTCGCGCAACTTTTCGGCCTGCGCATTCAGCTTGGCGCGCTCGGCGTCCAACCTTTTCAGCGCGTCGGTGAGCTCGAGGCTCCCGGCGCCCATCGATTGTTCGGCCGCGCTGATTATTTCCTCGGGCAGTCCGAGCCTGCGCGCGACCGCGAGTCCGTAACTCTGCCCGATCGTATGCGGCTTCAGCCGATATAACGGCGTGAGGCGGTCGGCGTCGAAATCCACGGCGGCGGCCTCGAACCCGGCTTGCGAGTATGCGTGCAACTTCACCGCGGTCGAATGCGTCGCGATCGCCAGCATGCAGCGCCGCGTCCCGAGATGGTTCATCAGGCCGATCGCCAGTGCCGCGCCCTCGGCCGGGTCGGTGCCGGCGCCCGGCTCGTCGAGAATCACCAGCGCCGGCTCGACCAGCGATCTGACTATCTCCGACAAGTTTGCGATATGCCCCGAAAAGCTCGACAGGTTGGATTCGATGGACTGCTCGTCGCCGATGTCGGCGAACACGCTGCGAAAAACCGTCGCCTTGCTGCCGGACAGCGCCGGAATCAGCATCCCCGCCTGCGCCATCAGCGACAGCAGCCCGACCGTCTTGAGCGCGACTGTTTTTCCGCCCGTGTTCGGCCCCGAGATGACGATCCCGCGCTGTCCGGCCCCGATTTTCACGTCGATCGGGATCGCCTCGCGCCCGCTGGTCATCAGCAGCGGATGCCGCGCGCCGATAAAGTCGATTCCCTCGTCCACCAGCTCCGGCTCGACGCATCGAAATCGCTCGGCGAAAATCGCGCGCGCGTTGAGCGCGTCGAGCGCCACCATCGCGTCGAACGTCAGTTGCAATTCCGGCGCGTATCCGCCGACCATCGCCGTCAGCCGCGCGAGGATTCGCGTTTCTTCCGCCTCCGCTTCGCGCTCGAGCATCATCAGCCGGTTGTTCAGCTCGACGGCCCACATCGGCTCGACGAACAGTGTTTCGCCGGAAACGCTGCGGTCCTGCACGATTCCCTCGAACCGTTCCGCGTAGTTCAGCTTCATCGGCAGCACGAAGCGCCGATTGCGAATCGTCACGATGTAATCGGATACAAATGACTCCATGCCCGCCGCGTTGAGCGAGCGCAGCAGGCGCGCTTCAAGTTCGGCGCGCTCCTCGCGCAGCCGGCCGCGCAGACGTTTCAGCTCGCGGCTCGCGTCGTCCAGGATTCCACCGTCGTCGGCCAGCGCACCGAGCATCGCGTCGGCCAGTTCCTTCGGCGCGAGCAGGTTGTGCACCAACGCCGCGACGTGCGGGAAGCGCTCGACGCGCGAGCGCATAAACCCGCCGACGTGGCGCGACCCCACGATAAAATCGCGCACTTTCACCAGCGCTTCACCGCCAAGGATCGCACCCGCGCGCGCCGCCGCCAGCAGGTACGGCCGCTGATCGGTGAATTCGCTTAACGGGATCGAGCCGGCATGCGATCTCAGCGCGGCCATCTCGGCCGTCGAATCAAGCCGGCGGCGCACTTCGACCGCGTCGATCGACGGGCGCAGTTCGGTGGTCGCCTCGCGCCCCGGCTCGGAGGCGCAAAACTCCATGACGAGGTGAATCACCTTGTCGAACTCGAGCGCTTTCAGATCGCGTTCCCGCATCGCATCGGAGCCGCCCGGCTTTTTGCCTATTGGCCCGGCCCTCAGGCTAATATCTAGCCCAACTTTGGTCCGCAGGCATCACGGATTCCCAACAGGCATCAAGGACACTCAAATGGATCGGATAGAATCCCGGCTCAACGCCAACTCCGAAGAGTTTCGCCGCAACCGCGACGCGATGGACGCGCTGGTCAAGCGCCTGCGCGGCGAAATCGATCGGATTCGCCAGGGCGGTCCCGCTCCCGCTCGCGAGCGCCACGTCGAACGCGGCAAGTTGCTCGCGCGCGATCGCGTCAAAAAACTTCTTGACCCCGGCAGTCCGTTCCTCGAGCTGTCGCCGCTGGCCGCGTTTGAGATGTACGACGGCGACTCGCCGTCGGCCAGCATCCTCACCGGCATCGGTCGAATCCATGGCCGCGAGACCGTCGTCGTTGCCAACGACGCGACCGTCAAAGGCGGCACCTATTTTCCGATGACCGTGAAGAAGCATCTCCGCGCACAGCAAATCGCGATCGAAAATCTGCTCCCGTGCGTTTATCTCGTCGATTCGGGCGGCGCCTTCCTGCCGATGCAGTCCGAGATTTTTCCCGATCAGGATCACTTCGGGCGCATCTTTTACAACCAGGCGCGGATGTCTGCGATCGGCCTGGCGCAGGTCGCGGTCGTGATGGGCAGTTGCACGGCCGGCGGCGCGTACGTACCCGCGATGTGCGACGAGAACGTCATCGTCCGCGGCCAGGGAACGATCTTCCTGGCCGGACCGCCGCTGGTCCGCGCCGCAACCGGCGAGGAGGTCAGCGCCGAGGATCTCGGCGGCGGCGACGTGCATACGCGCCTGTCCGGCGTGAGCGATCACCTGGCCGACGACGACGAGCACGCGCTCCAGATTGCGCGCGCGATCTTCGAGAATCTTGGGGACCGCACCGCCGCTGCGATCGAGCAGGACACCCCCGAAGATCCGCACTACGATCCCGCCGAACTGTACGGCATCATCCCGGTCGATACGCGCCGGCCCTACGACGTGCGCGAGGTGATCGCGCGGCTGGTCGACGGCAGCCGGATGCATGAGTTCAAGGCGCGGTACGCCACCTCCCTCGTCACCGGCTTCGCGCGAATCTACGGCTATCCCGTCGGCATCGTCGCCAACAACGGCGTGCTGTTCAGCGAGTCCGCGCTGAAGGCCACCCACTTCATCGAATTGTGCTGCGCGCGGCGCATCCCGCTGCTCTTCCTGCAAAACATCACCGGCTTCATCGTCGGCAAGCGCTACGAACAGGGCGGCATCGCCAAGGACGGCGCCAAGATGGTCAACGCGGTCGCCAACGCGCAGGTCCCGAAGTTCACCGTGATCATCGGCGCGTCGAACGGCGCCGGAAATTACGGGATGTGCGGACGCGCGTACTCGCCGCGATTGCTCTTCATGTGGCCCAACGCGCGGATCTCGGTGATGGGCGGCGAGCAAGCCGCCAACACGCTGCTCACG
>Ga0074046_10002685_pt1 | contig 15244 bp, 17 predicted proteins | sample BogForMeECP23OM3_FD_94441 | JGI IMG/M metagenome (GOLD analysis project Ga0074046, IMG submission 94441) | Bog forest soil microbial communities from Calvert Island, British Columbia, Canada - Bog Forest MetaG ECP23OM3 | ecosystem: Environmental > Terrestrial > Soil > Wetlands ...
CGAGCACCTGGTGCGGGCGGTCAGAACAGATCCTGCTTCATCCAGTGGGCTGCGAAGCGAGAAAAATTCCAGCCAGCGGAGGAGTGTTTTTTCTTGACTTCTACCTTTATAGAACTTATCAGGGCTTGACCCCCGAAATCGTTAGTGATGAGTGTTATGGCGATTTTCTGACAATTTTCGCCCTATGATTGCGTTGTTCTGGTCCTATGGCACATCCAGAACTGGAAGCATTATTTAACACGCTCTTTCCATTTGCCCAGAAGTGAGGTCCCTGCTGTAAGAAATTTTGGACGAACCTCTAGCTGGTACTTTTGACAATTACCTCACCCATTCCTTAAGCCCAACATTGAGCCCTCTCTGGATTCAACTGGACCTACCCGGCTCAAGAATCGGTCGCATTTTTCTGACTGAGCCCAAAAGGGGGTTGTGCATGAATTGGGACGGGAAAGTGACCCTCACGTTGGCGACAGCGGCCGCGCTTTTCAGTGCTGTTGGCGCACCCAATGTTGCCGCGCAGCAGGTTACCGGCACGCCAGGATCGCCCAGCGCCACGACAACCATCGATGGCAAGCAGCTCCCACCGCCACCTCCGAAATTCGGCGGCGTCATCAAACAAGATGCCAAGGATTCCGCGACGTGGTGGCCGCCTCGCATAGTCCCTCCAAAGGGCGCGCCCAATGTCCTGCTTATCATGACTGACGACCAGGGCTTTGGCGTCTCGGGCACTTTTGGTGGGGTCATACCGACCCCTTCGCTGGAACGAGTTGCCAATGCCGGGCTGCGCTACACGCAGTTCCATTCCACAGCTCTTTGTTCGCCCACGCGGGCGGCACTCATCACTGGCCGCAATCATCATTCCGTGGGATTCGGCGTAATCGGTGAGTTGTCCACGGGTTTCCCGGGTTATGACTCCGTGATTGGTCCAGAAAGCGCCACCATCGGCGAAATCCTCAAGGAGAATGGATACGCCACTTCGTGGTTTGGAAAAAACCATAACACCCCGGGTTTCCAATACAGCAGCACGGCAGGGCCATTCGAGCAATGGCCATCGGGAATGGGTTTCCAATACTTCTATGGATTCCTGGGAGGTGAAACCGATCAGTGGCAGCCGTATCTTTTCCGTGATCATACGCAAGTCTTTCCTTGGGTCGGAAAGAAAGACTACAACCTCACGACCGACATGGCTGACGAAGCCATCAAGTACCTGAGCAATTTGAACGCGTCGGCGCCGGACAAACCCTTCTTCCTGTATTACGTTCCCGGCGGAAGTCACTCGCCGCACCAGCCAACCCAGGAATGGATCGACAAGTTCAAAGGCAAGTTCGACATGGGTTGGAATGCCATGCGCGAGCAGATCTTCGCCAACCAAAAACGGCTCGGAGTCATCCCCGCAAACGCGCAACTTACACCCTGGCCGGATGATCTGCCAAAATGGGATTCCCTCTCCGAAGTCCAAAAGAAGTTATATGCGCGTCAAGCCGAGGTATACGCGGCCTACACCGCCTATACCGACTATGAAATTGGCAAGGTCATTCAGCAGGTCCAGGATATGGGCAAGCTCGATAACACTCTGATTGTCTACATTGTCGGCGATAACGGCACGAGCCCGGAAGGAAGTCTGTCTGGCACTTACAACCAAATGACCGCCTACAACGGCGTCATGGACGTGCCGATACCCCTGCAGTTGCTGCACTACAAGGACTGGGGCTCGCAATTCACCTATCCTCATATGGCGGTGGCTTGGGCTTGGGCCTTTGATACGCCCTTCAAATGGACTAAGCAGGTGGCGTCTCACTTCGGCGGCACTCGACAGGGTATGGCGATTTCGTGGCCAGGGCACATCAAAGATGTGGGCGGAATTCGCACCCAATTTCACCATGTGATCGATATCGTGCCGACGATTCTCGAAGCCGCCGGCATTCCAGCCCCTGATACCGTCGACGGGATAAAGCAAAAGCCCATTGAAGGTGTCAGCATGGCCTATACGTTTGACAAGGCGAACGCCAATGCGCCGTCCAAGCGTGAGACGCAATATTTCGAGATGGTTGGTAACCGTGCCATCTACCACAACGGTTGGATCGCTGCTACAACGCCACCATCACCACCATGGCTCATGGGAACAGGCAAAATGCCGCCGATGGATGAATACAAGTGGGAGCTTTACAACATCGCCGAGGATTATTCGGAATACAACGACCTTGCGGCGCAGCAGCCCGCAAAGTTGAAAGAACTGCAGTCATTGTTCCTGACCGAAGCGGCGAAATACAACGTGTTCCCATTGGATAATTCAGGCTTCGTGCGCTTGCTTGCCCCGAAACCGAGTGCTGTCGCTGGCCGGACAGTTTTTACCTATGCCGGTGAGAATGCCGGAATACCTGTCGGTAACGCTCCGAGCATTTTGGATCGGGACTACACCATTACCGCAGAAGTGACTATTCCAGAAGGCGGCGCGCAAGGGATGATTGCGACTCTGGGCGGCCGCTTCGCCGGCTACGGCTTCTATCTGAGTAGGAGCTTCAATTGGTGGTTCCACGAAAGGTTCTTTAGAAGAATCGGATGGGTCGTACTTGTTTTGGGGCTGCTATTTACATGGCTCGGTCAATACAAGAAGTGGTCCAAAGGGAAAATGCGGTTTTGTCACGGACTCTCGCTCCTTGGTTTGTTCGGAGTAGTTGCAGTGTTCTTGATTGGTCTGGCAGGAATCGGCAGAGGCAAGCCAGTTTTCCTCTACAATTTCTTGGACCTTCAGCGATTCAAGTGGTCTGGCAGCTCACTCAGCGCTGGCAAGCACACCATAGTGTTTGACTTCAAATACGACGGCCCTGGTCCCGCTAAGGGAGGTACTGGCGTCCTCTCAGTTGACGGCAAGGAAGTCGACCGCAAGACTATCCCGCACACAATCCCGTTGCTCATGTCCGTAGACGAAACCTTTGACATCGGTAGCGATACGCGCACGCCGGTGGATGATTTTGAATACGAAGTGCCGTTCCACTTCACGGGCAAGATTGACAAGCTGACTTACAACCTCGGGCCTTCTCAATTGTCGGCAGCGGACCAAGCGGATGCGGAGAAGAAACTCGCCGCCGCCAAAGATTAGGTGAGCCTGGCACAAAGCGGATAGCTCGTCTGGCCGGGGAAGTTGAGGGTAACGCAATTGAAACCTTTGCTCGTCGCAGAATCTGCCGTTGTAGGGATGGCCGGATTGGCATTCTTAGTGATTCCCTCGGCGGCTGCTTCTATCATGTTCAGCTCTTCGCTAAACAACCCTGTGGGCACCTTTGTTTGCCGGGGATTCGGAGCGATATTACTCACATTGGGAATCGTTTGTTGGGTGTGGCGCAAAACAGGCCAGCGCCGCACAACGACCGGCCTGATTGGGGCGATGTTGCTTTATGACATCGCAGTCGTAGTTGTTCTGTTGTCCGCTCATTCCACTGTCGGTTTGTATGGCGTCGGGCTATGGCCCGTAGTTGTGATTCATCTTCTGCTTGGGATTTGGTGCTTGGTTGGTCTCATCAAGGTTCCGGGCCTGTCGTAACTAGTGTAAGACCTATACACGGTCGGTAACGCTGAAGATCAGGGCGAAGGAGAAAACGAAATGAGTCAGAACCACTTTACGATTGGTTTTCCTTTGAAATCGCCCGCAGACGCGAAGGCGCTCGCGGAGCAATTGCCACCGCTCATGGCGTCGATGTTTAAGGCGGAGGATTCCATCGGCACGATTCATTACTCACGATTCACCGTGTTGAGCGATAAGACGTTGCTTTTTCTCGGTGATTTCGACGGCGAATTTGCTGCGTTGATGGCAGATCTCGCAAGGCTCGCGGGCCCAGTTTTCGACGTCGTCTTTCAGCATGTGGATAATCCACCGCCATCCCTGGTGGCCTCCAATTCAGAGGCGTTCGTGGAATGGGCCGCGGGGCATCTAGTCCAAGCGGTGAATCTGTACACCGCCTACCCAGATGTGACCGCCAAGGAAATCAAGGCGCTCGCATCCGCCGCGGACATCACTGGGGCGGGCGAACTCAATCCGTTCCTCGTCATCCTGCCCATGAAATCAAAGCTCGCTTTCATTGAGGTAGAACTGATCCTGCGCGCGCGAGGCAGCGGAACGACAAAAGATCTCGACAAAGTTGGAACACCCCACTTCGCACAGTTCGTCAAACTGGAAGACAACCAAATCGGATTTTTCACCGTGTACGACGGCTCGTTCGACAAGTACATCGCCGATTTCACCAAAAATATTGGGCCGATTTTCGATCTTCTCTTCAAGTTCACGAAGGGTGCGCCTCCTTCGCCTTGCAGGAAGTACCTTCAGGAGTTCATTGACTTTGCGGCGGGAGCTAATCGCACCCCGATCGGCTTCTATCAGGCGTATCCCGGTCTCAGTGTCCAGGATATTCACGCGTTGATCGCCGATAGCAAGTCGCAGTCAGCCTCTGCTGATTAGCGGAACGATCAGGCGGGCCGAGCAGCGAAATAGCGGATGCGTGCTCACGAACAAGAATTGAGTGGGAGACAGAGCGTGAGTCAGGACGACAAACTACAGTTGGCAAAGGCGAAGGAAGGCGGCGGCCTTCTCCGTCATGTATTGGGCCTGGGTGTGCACGGGAAGCCTGGGAACGACGCTCAGTCTCAGACAACAAAGAAGTCCTCACTCGACCTCGCTGATATTCAGGGATTCATCGTGCGAGGCTACCGCATGCCGCTGGTCCGCCATTTCTTATTGACCGTTGGCGTCCCCGCCGCGGCGCGCAAATTGCTTGGACGGCTCGTCAGCGGAGACGAAGCCGACACCCCACAAATCACCACTGCCGAAGATTGGCATGTGGGTTTTGAGCCCGGGCCCAACGACAACACCGCGGAATCGCCGCGCCGGAAGCCCGACTATTGCTTAAACGTCGCCTGCACCTGGCCGGGAATGCTTGCGCTGGAAATCAAGCAACATGTACCGAACATTTCGTTCAAATCATTCGGCGCGTTCATGGAAGGGGCCGCCGCTCGGGCCAAACTAGTAGGCGATACCGGGCCAAGTGCGCCCGAACACTGGATCGATGCTTTCCAAAACGGCACCGACCACGTGATGGTGACTCTGCATGCCATCCGTCCTGAGGCCATGAAGACTTACACCGATCGCCTGACTTCTCTCTTTGCCGAGGCGGATGGCTTCCGGGAAATCTGGCGTCAGGACGGAATGGCGTTAATCGAGATGATAAATGGCCAGCCCACGCCGACGGCCAGAGTCCATTTTGGGTATACCGACGGCATCAGCATGACCACCCTTCGCGGCGGCCCTGAAAAATATCACCCCGATCATCAACAACCCTGCGAACCGTGGCTATTCGTCTTACAGGAAGAGGCTGAAAATTATATCGTTCCTGAGCCGCGGGAGCTTGGCCGGAATGGCAGCTTCGCCGTTTTCAAAAAGATCGAGACGGACGTTGTCGGATTCGAGAATTTCCTGCAATCGAATAAGGACAAGATCGATCCGGAACTTCTCGCCGCCAAAATCTGCGGGCGCTGGAGGAACGGCGTCCCTCTCGCTCTGTCACCAGATACGGACAGCCCGCAGGGCGGGATTGCTCCGGACCAAATGAACAATTATGAGTACGTGAACGCGGACGGATCGGGAGATCCGAAGGGGCTGCATTGTCCTGTTGGTGCCCACATGCGCCGCATCAATCCGCGCGGTCAACCCGTGACGGGACAAGGCGTGCCGGGCGGCAGTAACAATACCCACCGGTTGATTCGGCGGGGGCTGCCGTACGGACCGGCTTACGACCCGGCCAAACCCCACGATGGGCTTGAGCGAGGTCTCCTCGGTTATTTCATCAACTCCAGCATCGAGAATCAGTATGAATTCGTCTTAGGGCACTGGGTAAACGACAGCGAATTCGCCGGTGCGGTCCGACTGAATCCCAAGTCAAAAGACCCAATGATCGGTACGCAAGATTCCGCCGAGAGCATTTTTGTAATTCCGCAGGCGAATGGCGCAGTCCCGCTCAAATTCACAGGTTTTTCCAGCTTCGTGAAAACAAAAGCCGCCGCCTATTGTTTTCTGCCCAGCGTCACCGCCATCAAGTTCATCGCCCATCTGGGGTCAGGCTCGTGAACCAACGTCCATCAGGAACTCGCTTATGCTGTTTCTAACCCGACGATTCGGCGTGACCGTGAATGACGCTGAGCGGAGCCTTGACCGGGAACGGGCTGACATTCAGGAGATCGTCGAACATGTTCTCCTGATGCAGGCCAAGTCCGCCACCCAACAAGCTCGGCCACTTGGTCGTGGCACTCATGCGAAAGGTACTTCCGCCCGAGCCCAATTCGAAGTCTTTGACGTTTCCACCGGCCGCGAACCCGGACTTGCGAAGCGGCTGGCGAAGGGAATTTTCGCGAAGCCCGGCGTGTATCCCGCCATCGTGCGTTTCGGAAACGCGGATCCGAAAGTGAACTCAGATTTCAAGGCCGATGTTCGCTCACTGTCTTTTTCAGTCGACCTCACCTGTGAAGGTAAAGCTGTACCGGATGACAACTCGCGTCGGCAGGATTTTTCCTTGCAGAACACGACCACCCTCCCAATCAACGACGCACGCGGATTTGTGGCGATTATGAAGCTTCTTACGGCATCGAACCCGGCTGCCGCTCTATGGTCTCTGCCGTTCGAGGATAAGTTGCGCGTGTTGCGGATTCTCACACTGGTGCAAATTCAAGCCCACCAGAAAATCAAGCCGTACCAGTTACTGCGCTACGGGAGCAACGTGCCGTTTCGTCACGGCCCCGTGGATGTCGTCAAGCACTCGGCTACTCCCAGGCCAGACAATCCAGCGCGTCCTCTGCAAAGAAGCAACGCAAACGCCCTGCAGGACGAATTGATCCGTCACCTCAACGAAGATGGCCGGATGAGCAGCTTCAACTTTGGAGTCCAGTTTCTCGACGCAGACAAAATGACCTATTGGGGAAAGCACTACGACAACAGTTTCTGGACAGAAAACGCCAGCCTCGAATGGAATGAAGCCGAAGCCCCCTTTCACACCATCGGGCGGCTCACTCTGCTGCCTCAGTCGCAGTTTCAAGCGGCGGCTGGGGAGACCACTTATTTCGATGTCACCGCCCATTCGACCCCTGAAAGTACGCCCGTCGGGAGCATAAATCGAGCCCGCTGGCAGGGTGAGGCGGCCAGCAGAAAAGCCCGGATTCCGGTCGAAGAAGGAGTCAACAAAGTTCTTGGTAGATCAGCATAAGGCCCTTCGGTAGCAGGTGGATTCGAATCTTCTAAGGAGGAAGAGATGATAAAACGTTTTTATCCCTGGATTGTCGGACTGGCAGTGTTTTCGATTTTGATCGGATCGGTGACTCTGCTACGCCCAGGTGGTGCCCAAGCGAAGCCGCCGCAGCAATACCCGATCATGGACAAGGTCGCCGATAAGATCATTTTGAAATACCAGCAGTCAACCTGCGAGCAATTGTGGATAAAGAAGTCCGAAAAGGCTCCGCCAAGCGCTGAAGAACAAAAGGTCGTTGCATTTCTGAAGAGCGACCCCCAGATGCGCGCAGCATTTATCACCAGAATCGCACCGCCGATCGCCAACAAAATGTTCGATTGCGGGATGATTCCCTAAGGCGGTCAGCCGATGAGTTCGGGCATTGAATCGAGGAAAATCATGAAAATCCAATTCTACAATTATGCAAAAGCTTTGCTGAAATCGCTGCTGGCTCTTTCGATTGTGGCGGGAGTTGTGAACGCGCAAACTGTCGCGCCACCTGCAAAAAAGAGCGCAACTAAGAGTACGAAACTGCCGGCTACGCCGCCGAAACCCGATTTGGAGCCCAAAGCAATTGAACTCCTAAAAGCCGTGAGCAGCCGCTTGGCTGCCGCACACACCTTGTCGTTCACAGCGGTGCAAATCTTCGAGTCCCCGAGCCGCCAGGGCCCTCCCCTAGCCTATGCAAAGAAGACAGAGGTCACTCTGCAGAGGCCTGACAGGATGCGCGTGATCATTTCCGGCGACGGTCCCGCCTCGGAGTTTTACTACAACGGTAAAACCATGATGGCCTTCGCACCGGCCGAAAACCTACTCGCCGTGAGCGATGCTCCGCCTACGATTGACGCCATGTTGGAAGCCGTCTACCACTCCGCGGGGATCTTCTTCACCTTCACCGACTTGGTGGTTGCCGATCCTTATAAGGATATGTCCGAAGGGCTGACGCTTGCCTATTATGTCGGCCAATCCCATGTGGTCCTCGGAACGACGACGGACATGGTGGCATACATTGACAACGGCGTGTTCATCCAGATGTGGATTGGAACGGAGGACAAGCTCCCTCAGATGGTCCGGGCAATTTTTCTCGACGATCCAGAGCGTTTGCGCAGCCAGGTCGAGTTCTCCAACTGGCAACTCGACCCTACCGTTTCCCCAGATGCCTTCGCGCTTTCGAACGCCCCCAACGCGAAGCGCATCCCGTTCGCTGAGATCAAGACGCAGGCCGCGTCAGGCACTATGCCGTCAGCGAGGGCGAATTCACCCAACAAGAAACCATGAACGAAGGGGGATACATAATGAAAACAATTATAGTTGGTTTGGTAACTCTGGTATTCACACTGCTCTCCTGCGGGACGGCCCGGGCCCAAGCACACGCTAACCGCTACGGCGGCGGTTCCACCTCCCACAGTGGAAATTCCACCACGCGCACCAACGCTTATGGTGGCAGCGCGACCCACACCGCCGGGCAAGGAACCACTGCCTCCAACGCATACGGTGGCTCTGCATCTCATGCCGAAGGGTCTGGAACGACCACTGGCAGCAATGCCTATGGTGGCAGCGCGACCCACACTGCCGGACAAGGAACCTCCGCCTCCAACGGCTACGGCGGCTCTGCCTATCATGCGGAAGGGTCTGGAACCACGACTGGTACCAACGCCTATGGTGGGAGCGCGACACATTACGCAGGAGCTGGCACCGTCGCTACAACTCCCTATGGCCAGACCGCGGCGGTATATCATCCGCCGACTGCCTACTATGGATACCATCCGCCGACCACCGCCGCGTACTACGGAACAAGCTGCTACAACTGCAGCTCCGGCTCAACTGCAGGTGCTGCTGCGGCGGGTTTAATAGTCGGAGTGGCTGTTGGGGCCGCGGTTGCCTCTTCCAATAACAACTCTCAATCGGCGAGTTCTTACAACGCGGGCTATACCGCAGGCGCAAGCAATGCGAGCACTGCGAACGCTAACGCAGCTGCGGCCAATGCGAATCAGGCCGCCGCCAATGCGAACCAAGCCGCGGCGAACGCCAATGCCGCGTCTACGAACGCCAGTTACGCCACTGCAGGCACCGCGACCAGCGTTACGGGGGGCACGTACCAGATGGGTGCGGTTTATGCGGCGCTGCCTGCTGGCTGCATCAGTCCCAGTGTCTCGGGAGGTGGAACCTACTATTTGTGCGGCAATACCTGGTTCAGCCCTTCCTACAGCGCGAACGGGGTGATTTACAGAGTGGTGCCCGCTCCGTAAGAAACGAATCGCTCAAATTTGTAAACGTTATTTCGGAAATGGTTGACCCGGTCCAAGGAGAATTCTAATGAATCGCAATGCCGCAATTTTGCAAGGGTGGCAGACCGCCACCACGATTTTGTCGCTGATCAGTAAGAGATGCAGGGTCGTTCCTGTCGTAGCCCTTCTTGCAATTGCACCAGCGATCGCTCAGAACTCGGAAATGCAGGAAAAACTGGCAGCCGTAAAGGCGGTTGCTGCCGAAAACAAACAGCAACTCCGCCAATATCAATGGACCGAAACAATCCAGCTGACATTGAAAGGAGATCCGAAGCCCCCAACCAGTAGCCTGTGCCAGTATGGATCCGACGGCCAAGTTCAGAAGACTCCGATTGGTGCTCCCCCACCAGAACCCAGCGGTGGCCGGTTGAAACAGAAAATCATCGCCAAGAAAAAGGCCGAGATAAAGGGGTATATGGAGCAGGTTAAGGCCCTTCTATCCATATACGTGCCTCCCGATCCTCAGAGAATGCAGGAAGCCTATCAAGCGGGGAAGTTCTCGTTGAACCCTATGCCAGGCGTGTTGAGATTGGTGTTCACCGATTATGCGCAACCCGGCGATCGGATGAGCATCGCTTTTGATACCACGGCAAAGAAGATCACTTTATTGGACGTAGATACCTACTTGGATGAAGAGAAGCATGCAGTGACGCTCCATGTTCAAATGGCCACCCTCCCGAATGGCCCCAACTATGCGCAGAAGACCGTTCTCAATGCCAGCGCCAAGGAACTTGTCGTGACTACGACAAATTACAGCTACCAGAAGCTCGGCGGTCAGTGAAGCTGCGCGCGGGGACGATCTAATTTCGGATAGCAAGGTCGATCCAACTGAAACATTTTGTCTGCAGAGATTGCTACCAATTGACATCAAAAAGTGCGAAGGCTCAGATCATCTACATGGCGAAATCCCTGGCAGGGAGACCGACCGTGAGCTTGCGCACATCTCGCGATTTCTGCGGAAAGATGCGGTAAAAGAGCTACTGCGTTTTTATGACAGCGTCTCTAAGACTTGCAGACTCTGCCGAGAAGCCCTTTCCCCACAGAAAGTTCCGCTCTACAAACTTCCACTTCACTTCCAAGAGCATTCGGGCCATATGGCCGGAAACTTGAACGCATCATGGGTGCGCTGTTGAATCTATAGAATCTGCATCTCTCGATTTCACCGATACAAATGCGGCCATTTCCCCGGAATAGCCAGATAAGGACCGTTTTTACTTTTTGGTCCGTAGCAGGCGAGTTGAAGGAAATTCTTAGGTTTAAAGACTTTTTGTCTCTTTGAGAGACACATTTTCCTCTGAACACACAGAATAGATATCTATGGAGGAAGATCTTGCTCCGATCTCTTCTATGGAGGTTACAGAATGAATCGACCGCCATCACCCGCCACTCCCTGCACGAAGCGTACCCGCCGACCGGGACAGAACCTGGCGTGCCTTGCCCCAAGACCCAGAGGAGCAGTTCTGCTTCCGGTCATCCCTAAGATTCCGCGGTCACAATCGAGGATTTTGGTGAAGCGCACAGACGTTTCCGGTGAAGGTGGTAAGAATTTCATCCCGCACTGCTTTCTTCTCGAAGTCCTTCACCCTCCTCATCGACCGAACCAAGGAAAACAAACGCAATTAGTTGATCTCAACGCAGAAAAGCACCGGAAATTGAAGGACCGAAACGGGCGGGAGCGACCCCACTTTTTCGGCTTCCAGCCGCCCAAAAAGTTTTTGGGGTCGCTCCCGCCCTTTCTTTGCAGAGTGCGACCAAAGCCGGGTCGCGGTCCTGATCCCACAACACCGGCATATCGCACTATTCGTAGGAACACCCAGCTTTCAGCCTTTCAACCGGCCGTGCCCCAGTTATTTTCATGTTCCTGCGACACAAATTTCGTTCCAAACACTCAACAGGTAATTAGAGGCACAAATGTTTTGTCATTCCGATGTGGTTTCAAGTGAACGGGGCGTCAACTACGCGGTTCGCCTGGTCGTTCACCGTGCCGTCACTACGGCGGCCAACGCAAATTACACATGGTACGTCGGATGCGCAAAACGCAATGGTCACCTTGTACCTGTCCAAATCACTCAACTGGGCTGGAGGGACCCCACTTTGTTGCCACCGAATACGTGACGGTCGCTCCAGCCCAGTTTTTATTTGCCACGGCATCCACGAGACTGGGGATAGCAGTAAACCAGGATTGTACGGTAATGGAATCATCCGGTTTGCATAAATCTGGCCATACATTCTCGCATTCTCGATTTACGTTCGACCTAATGCGTGTCAGACCGTCTGAAACCCAAAAATTATTGGCTCCGATGAAAAGGGTCTCGACCCAGGGTTATCCTTGACGGACGTGCCTAGCTTTAATATATGTGAATGAATTTTGCCACGACAACATACCTCCGAGGGCACTGATGAAACCTATCCAGTCTACTGACGCCGGGAAATTGCACTATCCCTCACTTCTCCCCATGTCTCGATTGAACGTGCTCATCGCCATCACCCTCATGGTGCTGTCGGTCTCTCCGACGCGGGCTCATCAAGATCCAACCGGGGAGCGGGGGCAGCAAGGAGTGACCACTCACAATGTTCGCCTCCGTACAGCTCCTTCAACCGACAACAAAGCGCTCATGGTCCTACGGCCTGGAGAGGAGCTACAGCTCTTGGAGTCCACCCCAACAAACGGCTTCTATCACGTGCAAACTCAGGAAGGAGATGAAGGATGGGTCTCGGTCAGGTACGTCAGTATAAAACCTCAAGGGGTCTAAGCGTTGGCGCTATCAACCGCGAGTTCGCAGCCCACGAATGCCGTCTCAGAGACTTGGGATAAACCTGCCGCCAACAAAACCACATTCACAGGACCGGACGGAAGTTGTCCCTGGAACGGCAACGGCTCAGATCCAGACACGTATGTCAGAAAGAATCGGAGCGATATTCCTGACATTAGCGAGATACATGACGTTCTCTGGTCGGCCGTCCACGATCTGCCATTTCCAGACGATAAGCCGCTACGGGCCAATTGGAGTCCAGAGCACCTGCAAGAAATCGCCAGATATGAAGGGGAGGCCGTTAGAACTATTGGTTATCTGGTAGCAATTAAGCCGCAGAATGGACATGGCGAGGGCACGAATTGCGGGTTCACCCTGTCCTCAGAAACGGACACGCATCTTGCACTGGTGGGCGAAGTAGGGGACGCCGAGAAGAACTCCGTCGTTATCGAGTTCACCCCACGCTTTCTGAAATCACATCCCCATTGGACCAAGGCGTCTCTGTCGAAATATCTGGACACCGACGCCCCTGTACGCATCACTGGTTGGCTCATGTTTGATCCAGACCATCGTAATCACCTCGGCAAATTCCGGTTCACTCTCTGGGAGATTCATCCGATTACGAAGATCGAGGTCTTTGAAGACAATACCTGGAAGGACCTCGACGCGCTCTGAGGCTGCCCGAACACCTGCATCGGGAGCTTCCTAGTACATACAGACCTTGGCTATCCATGCGATCGCCAGAATTTTGAAAACTCTTGAAGTTCTTGCGACTCAAATTCCTTTTCACACACTGAATAGATGGATAGAGGGATAAGTGTCCCGCTATTCCGAAGTACGACCTGGTCGGAATGCCAATTACTTATCACACGCCAAGCCTGAGGGCAGAGGGACGAGCGGCCGATGCAAATCTCAATGCGTTACGCCGGGGGACAACGTCGCTCCTGCCCACCAGTGCGGTCTGCCTGGCGACTGGTGACCGGCTAACGCAGGATGTCGAGCTTGATGTGCCCAGGACGGCTGCGATGCAGCGCCACAGGGGGAGGAGAAAAATCATGCCTGTTCTAAAATCACCGCCGAGATTACCCAGGAGCGCGACAATACAAGTCCGCGTTGAAGAAGAAATCAACCTCCGGCTCCGAAAGTATGCGGAGTTCATTGGCGGTTCACCCGCCTATGTCGTTTCTGAATCACTGAGGCTCTTGTTCAACAAAGACCACGAATTCCGCGACTGGATGGCACAGCACGGCGAGAAGGAAAGTCCGATCCAACCAGAGACGAAAGCAACTGCATCCCCTGCAAAGAGTTCGTGAACCGGGAAAGCGGTAAAGTCGCGCTTGATGCGAGCTGATGCCTTGTCACCAGTCTTCATAAAATTACATTAGACGCAATACAATTTGTGAGGAAATCGAAATGCAACTCGCAACACAGATTGAAAATGCATCGGTGGCTGAGCGTCATTACGCGGTGGCCGAAATCGCAACATTGTGGAATCTGAGCACTGATAAAGTTCGCGAGCTCTTCGAGCAGGAGCCCGGAGTGCTTGTGATTGGGGACAGAAATCCTCGTGGCAAGCGACGTTACCGCACACTGCGAATTCCAAAGGCCGTTGTGGACCGTGTATATACGGGTTTATCATTGAAGGGCGCAGCAGGGTAGGGAATCGAGAAAATGCTGACGATCTATCGACGACATCGAAAGAGTTGCAAGCAACGCCATGATGGCCGCAGCTATCGCCGTTGCCTCTGTCCCATTTGGGTGGACGGATTACTGAATGGGGTTGAACTTCGGAGGTCGCTCAAGACACGAGATTGGCAATCAGCGCATGAGCTCGTACGTCAGTGGGAAGCGGACGGAAGAAGGGAAGAGCGCCCTCAACCGATCACCGTAAAGGATGCCTGCGACAAATTCATTTCCGATGCGGAGGCGCGCGGTCTCCGTGAGCCAACCGTGTATAAGTACCGACTGCTGTTTCGTCAGCTCCAGGACTTTGCTGCAGTGTACGGCCTCCCCTTGATGGTGAATTTTGATGTGGATTGGGCCCGGCGGTTCCGCGCTTCGTGGCCGAACAAGAATATTGCTGCGCGGAAGAAGTTGGAGGCCCTTCGAGCGTTCTTCCGCTTCGTACATGAAAGTGGCTGGATCCCGACAAATCCTGCCAGCCGCCTGAAGCCACCGAAAATAACTGAACCGCCCACTGCACCCCTCATTAAAGAGCAGGTAGACAGCATTCTTAAGGCGTGTGATGGATACCCAGACAAAGCCAATGCAATTCGTCTCAGAGCGCTAGTGCTTTTGCTTCGCTACAGCGGTCTGCGAATCAGGGATGCGATAACGCTTCCACGTAATCGAGTCCAAGGAGACAAGCTCTTTCTCTTTACTGCAAAGACTGGAACGCCGGTGTATTGCCCATTGCCGCCGATTGTAATGAATGCACTCAACGCAATTCCCGACAGCACGTATTATTTTTGGACGGGACTCTCGAAACCAAAGAGTGCAGTGGGGGATTGGCAGCGAAGTCTGAAACGGCTCTTCGAGCTCGGCGGAGTTCCCGACGCGCACGCTCACCGATTCCGGGACACATTTTCTGTTGAGCTCTTGCTTGCAGGAGTGCCAATAGAACGCGTCTCGATCCTGCTAGGACATCAGAGCGTGCGGATTACCGAGAAGCATTACGCGCCCTGGGTGAAGGCGCGGCAGGAGCAGCTGGAAGCGGATGTCCGGCGGACCTGGCCGAAGGAGAAACGGCAACGAGAGGTACACGGCGGGTACACGGGAGCACCCACACAAATAATCCCTTTCAAATCAAGGCGAAAGAATGGTGGAGGCGGGGGGAGTCGAACCCCCGTCCGAAAAGCGCTACGCCACGGAGCCTACATGCTTATCTCAGTTCCGTTTGGTTCGCCCTCCGCGCTTAGAACGAGCAAGAAACGCAGCTGGC
>Ga0074046_10002686_pt1 | contig 15240 bp, 14 predicted proteins | sample BogForMeECP23OM3_FD_94441 | JGI IMG/M metagenome (GOLD analysis project Ga0074046, IMG submission 94441) | Bog forest soil microbial communities from Calvert Island, British Columbia, Canada - Bog Forest MetaG ECP23OM3 | ecosystem: Environmental > Terrestrial > Soil > Wetlands ...
CACATTCTGATGGTGCCCGAGAACTTCAAGGACTGGGCGAAACCCGTCGGGACCGGCGCCTTCACCCTCGGGAAGTTCGATCCGGGCGTCAGGATCGTCCTCAAGAAGCGGCCGGACTATTGGAAGGACGGACGGGGCTGGCTCGACGGTGCCGACGTGACCGTCATCAACGACGGCTCTGCGCGCCTCAACGCCCTGATTTCCGGCCAGGTCGACGCGATCAACCGGGTCGATCACAAGGCGGTCGGGCTGCTCTCCAAGTCGCCCAAGATCGAGGTGGTGCGGGCGCCCGGCGGCTGGCACACGGTTCTTGCGATGGAGATCGACAAGGACCCGTACACCAACCCCGACATCCGCCTCGCGCTGAAATACGCGATCGACCGGGAACAGATCCTGAAAGCGCTGTTCAGCGGCTACGGCACGCTCGGCAACGACCATCCCATCCCGCGCACCGATCCCTATTTCAACAGCGAGCTTCCGCAGCGGCCGCACGATCCGGAAAAGGCCGCGTTCCATTTCAAGAAAGCGGGCGTCTCCGACCCGAAGATCGTCCTGCAGGCTTCCGACGCCGCGTTCAACGGCGCGGTCGACATGGCGACGCTGCTCCAGGCCGACGCGGCCAAGGCCGGCATCAAATTGGAGGTCAAGAAGGAACCGGCGGACGGGTTCTGGGACAACGTCTGGCTCAAGGGGCCGTTCGTCGAAAGCTACTGGGGCGGGCGGGCCGCCGCGACGCAGATGCTCTCGGTCGACTACGCCGCCGGCGCGCCATGGAACGAGACGCACTGGAAAAACGAGAAGTTCGAGAAGCTGCTCGCGGACGCCCGCGGTGAGACGGACGAGGCGAAGCGCAAGACCTACATCTGGGAGATGCAGGCGATGCTCAACGAGGACGGCGGTGCCGTCATCCCCGCCTTCCGTGACTGGCTGGACGCCCACAACAACAAGGTCGGCGGCCATACCCCGCACGGCGGCTTCGACATGGACAATGGCATGATTCTCGATAAGGCTTGGCTGAAGTCGTAACAGCAGACTCCCGACGGGAGTCAACTGCGCCGGGCCTGTGCGCGCCCGGCGCGACTTTGCTGGAGACGGAGGCGGGTCCAGAGTGGGAAGGCTGATCCTTCAGCGGTCGATTCTTGGGGTTCTGACGCTGCTGGCGGCGTCCGCGCTGATCTTCATCGGTACCGAAATTCTGCCGGGCGACCTCGCTTCCGCCATCCTCCAAAACCAGGCGACGCCCGAGACGCTCGCCAAACTGCGCCTCGACCTCGGCCTCGACAAGCCGGCGATCGTCCGCTACTTCGCGTGGTTATTCGGCGCTCTAAGAGGCGACTTCGGCCATTCGCTCGCCAACGGCCGGGACGTTCTCGAGGAAATAACGCCGCGCTTCGCCAATACGATGTTCCTGGCGGCTTACGCGGCGGTCGTCGCCGTGCCGCTCGCGGTGGGCCTCGGGCTCGCCGCCGCGATCCGTCAGGGCGGAGTCTTCGACCGGACTGTCAATGTCCTGACGCTGATGACCATCTCCGTACCGGAGTACTTTCTCGCCTATCTGCTCATCAAATACGTCGCGGTCGATCTCGGCTGGTTCCCGTCCCTGGCGAACGTGTCGTCCGATACGCCATTCTTCGACCGCCTGTACTATGCGTTCCTGCCGATGCTGACGCTCGTGCTCGTCATCGTCGCGCACATGATGCGCATGACGCGCGCTTCCGTGCTCGCCGTGATGGCGAGCCCCTATATCGAGATGGCGATCTTGAAGGGCCTCACCAAGACCCGCATCGTCCTGCGCCACGCGCTGCCCAATGCGCTGGCGCCGATCATCTCGGTGATCGCGCTGAACCTCGCCTATCTCATCGTCGGTGTGGTCGTGGTCGAGACTGTGTTCGTGTATCCGGGACTTGGGCAATTGATGGTCGACGAGGTTTCCAAGCACGATGTCCCGGTGGTCCAGGCGTGCGGCCTCATTTTCGCGGCCACGTTCATCGCCCTCAACATGCTTGCCGACATCCTGTCCATCCTGTCCAATCCGCGACTGCGGCAGCCTCGTTAGGGTCCGCCGATGCGCCTCCTTGGACACAAGCTCAGCATTCCTGCCCAAATCGGATTGGCGATCATCGCTCTCAACCTTGTCATGGCCATCTTTGCGCCTCTGATTGCGCCCTACGACCAGGCCGCCGTGCTTGGCGACGCCTGGGCGGACCCGGATCGGCAGCATTGGCTCGGCCTCGACAATCTCGGCCGCGATTTGCTGAGCCGGCTCATCTATGGCGCGCGGATGTCGATCGGCCTGTCGTTTGTCATCACGGCGCTGTCCTTCTTCATCGGCATTGTCACGGGTTTCGGCGCGGCGGTGGCCGGCGGCTGGGTCGACCAGGCGTTGTCCCGGCTCGTCGACCTCTTGTTGTCGATGCCGACGCTGATCTTCGCCTTTGTCATCCTCTCGGTGGTCGCTGCGGGATTACAAGAGCACATTGTCACCATAGCGATTCTCGATTCGACCAAGGTCTTCCGTCTGGCGCGCTCGGTCGCGGTCGGCCTCGTCAGCCTCGAATTCGTCGAGGCCGCGCGGCTTCGCGGAGAGGGCTGGTGGTGGATCATCACGCGCGAGATCTTTCCCAACGCCATACCGCCGCTGATCGCAGAATTCGGCCTGCGCTTCTGTTTCACCTTCCTGTTCATCGCCGCGTTGAGCTTCCTCGGTCTCGGCGTCCAGCCGCCCGACGCCGACTGGGGCAGCATGGTCAAGGACTACCGCGACATGATCAACTTCGGCTATGCCGCCCCGATCTATCCCGCCGCCGCGATCGCGATCCTCACGATCGGCGTCAATTTCGTGGTGGACTGGATGTTGTCGATCCACTCTCGCGGTCAGGGGGAGGGCGCGTGAGCGTTGCGTCCGACAAACCGATCATCCTCGACGTCCGGGCCATGCGGGTCGCGGTCAGGACCGATCATGGCGACGGCCCCGTGCTCGTCGACGACGTCTCGCTTGAGTTGCGGCGCGGCGAGGTGATCGGCCTCATCGGCGAATCCGGGGCCGGAAAATCGACCATCGGCCTCGCCTCGATGGGTTACACCCGGCGCAACTGCTTCATCGTCGGCGGGCACATTTTGTTTTCCGGCGCTGACCTTCGCGCCATGACCGCCGACCAGCGGCGGGCCTTGCGCGGCCTCAAGCTCTCCTACATCGCCCAGAGCGCCGCCGCCTCTTTCAATCCGGCGATGACGCTGATGGACCAGGTCTCCGAAGCGCCGATCCGCCACGGCGTGATGAGACGCGCCGAGGCTGAGGCCGCCGCCGTGCAACTGTTCCGCGAGCTCGACCTGCCGAACCCGGAGACGATCGGCTCGCGTTATCCGCACCAAGTGTCCGGCGGGCAGCTGCAGCGCGTCATGGCCGCCATGGCGATGGTCGGCAGACCGGAAATCATCGTCTTCGACGAGCCGACGACTGCGCTCGACGTGACGACGCAGGTCGAGTGTCTCGCGGCGTTCCGCCGGCTCGTGCGCGAACATGGCGCCGCCGCGCTCTACATCACGCACGATCTCGCGGTGGTCGCTCAAATCGCCGATCGCATCATGGTGCTTCGTCGCGGAAAAATGGTGGAGTTCGGCGACGCCCGGCTCATCCTCCAGGAGCCGCAGCAGGACTATACCCGCCGGCTGGTCAGCGAGAGAATTGCCGGCCACGCCTTCGTCGCCAAGCCTGAAGGGGCGGCGCCGTTGCTCACGGTCGAGCATGTGACGGCCCACTACGCCGGCAAGCCGAAGGTCATCGACGATGTGAGCCTCGAAATCTTCCGCGGGGACACCCTGGCCGTGGTCGGCGAGTCGGGGTCGGGAAAATCGACGTTGGCGCGAGTCGTGACCGGCCTCCTGCCACGCGCCTCCGGCGACGTGCGCTTCGACGGCGTGAGCCTTCCGCCGCGACTCAAAGATCGCCCGCGCGACCAGCTTCGGCGGGTCCAGATGATCTACCAGATGCCGGACGTCGCGCTGAACCCTCAGCAGACCCTGCTCGACGTCATCGGCAGACCGGTTTCCTTTTATTTCAGGCGCTCTCGGGCCGAGGTTCGCGCGCGTGTCCTCGAGCTCCTCAAGCAGATGGACCTTCCCGAACACTTCGTCGACCGCAAGACCTCGGAGCTTTCCGGCGGGCAGAAGCAGCGGGTTTCCATTGCGCGGGCGCTCGCGGCCGAGCCGGATCTCATCATTTGCGACGAGGTCACGTCCGCGCTGGATCAGCTGGTCGGCGAGGAAATCTTGCGCCTTCTCAAACGCCTCCAGGACGAACTCGGGGTCGCCTACATGTTCATTACCCACGACCTCGGGACGGTTAAACGGATCGCCAACAAGGTGGTGGTCATGCTGCGGGGACAGACCGTCGCCAGTGGCGACACGGCCTCGGTATTCGCCCCGCCCTATCATCCTTACACGGAGCTGCTCTTGTCGTCGGTTCCGGAGATGCGGCCCGATTGGCTCGACGGCATCCTGGCTCGCCGGGGCGCCAATAGGAATATTTAGAAAGGGAAGGGCGTCTTGCCGGGCCTTCAAATCATTTCTATACGGCCCAGACGCCGAGCGACGGACGGGCCTCAGCGCGCGGACCGGCGGACGGCCCGCATTCGGCCCGTTCATTGCATGACGCGTGACGCCGGCGAGCCGTCGGACGAGAGAAGAGGACGTTTTTGAATGCGCGCGCCGGGCGGACCCCGTCTGTTGCTGCGGCGGCTTCGCGAGGTCATGGCGGAGCCCGTCACCGCGCAGGCGCGCCTCGATCGGATCGTCGTACTCATCGCCTCGAACATGGTGGCCGAGGTCTGCTCGCTCTATGTCGTGCGGTCCGACGGCGTCATGGAGCTGTTCGCCACCGAAGGCCTGAACCGGGAGGCCGTCCACCTGACGACGATGGAGCCGGGCGAGGGTCTGGTCGGCCTGATCGCCTCGAGCGCAGAGCCGCTCGCCCTTTCCGACGCGCAGCACCACCCGGCCTTCTCGTACAAGCCTGAGACCGGCGAAGAGATTTATCAATCGTTCCTGGGCGTTCCCGTGCTTCGCGGCGGGGCGACAATCGGCGTCCTGGTCGTTCAGAACCGGGCTCGCCGCACCTATTCGGAAGAGGAAGTCGAGGCGCTCCAGACGACGGCGATGCTTCTCGCCGAAATGATCGCCTCGGGCGAGCTTCAAGCGGTCGCCGCCCCGATCGCCGTCCGCAATCCTATGGCGATGAAGGGGCTCGGCATCGCCGATGGGCTCGGACTCGGCCATGTCGTGATGCATCAGCCGCGGGTGGCGGTGTCGAAGATCGTCGCCGACGACGTCGACTCGGAGCTGCAGCGGCTCGAAACCGCGATCAGCGCCATGCGGGCCTCGGTCGACGACCTGATCGACCGCAACGACGATGGCCAGTCGGGCGAGCACCGCGACGTGCTCGAGGCGTTCCGGATGATTGCGCACGACCGCGGCTGGCTGCGCCGGCTGCGCGAGGCCGTCAGTTCCGGACTGACCGCGGAAGCTGCGGTCGAGCGGGTCCAGAACGACGCCCGCGCCAAGCTTCAACGGCAGACCGATCCTTACCTCCGCGACCGGCTGCACGACCTGACCGACATCGCCAACCGCCTGCTGCATCAGCTTGCCGGGCAGAGCCTGGTGCTGCTGCCGGAAGAGTTGCCGGAGAACGCGATCCTGGTCGCGCGCTCGATGAGCCCGGCCGCGCTGCTCGATTACGACCGGTCGCGTCTGCGCGGCCTGGTGCTCGAGGAGGGAGGCGCGTCGAGCCATGTCGCGATCGTCGCCCGCGCCCTCGCCATTCCGGCCGTCAGCGACGTTCCCAACGTGACCGAGATCGTCGAGCACGGCGACGCGATCATCGTCGACGGCGATTCCGGCGAGGTCTATCTGCGTCCGCCGCCCGATGTCGAGGCGGCCCTCGCCGAGAAGGCGCGGATGCGCGCACGCAAGCAGGCGCAATATCGCGCGCTGCGCGACGTGCCGACGGTCAGCCTCGACGGCGTCAAGGTCGGGCTTCACATGAACGCCGGCCTTCTGGTCGACATGCCGCATCTCTTCGAGACGGGCGCCGAGTCGGTTGGCCTCTTCCGCACCGAGCTGCAGTTCATGCTGGCCACGCGTTTCCCGAGGCCCGGCGTGCAGGAGCAGATCTACCGTTCGATCTTGGAGGCCGCTGGCGACAGGCCGGTGACCTTCCGCACCCTCGATATCGGGGGCGACAAGCTCTTGCCCTACATGAAGGGCCTGGAAGAGGAGAATCCGGCGCTCGGCTGGAGGGCGCTGCGCATCGGCCTTGATCGCCCGGCGCTCCTGCGCATGCAGTTGCGCGCCTTCCTCCGGGCTTCGGCCGGGCGCGATCTCAGGATCATGGTTCCGATGGTGTCGACCGTCGACGAGTTCAGGCGCACGCGCGCGCTGTTCGATCGGGAGATAGCGTGGGGCGCGAGCCACGGCCACGAGCCGCCGCGTTCCGCGAAGCTCGGGGTCATGGTCGAGGTGCCGTCGCTCTTGTGGCAGCTCGACGAGATCGCCGCAGGGGCCGATTTTCTGTCCGTCGGCTCGAACGACCTGATGCAATATCTCTTCGCTGTCGATCGCGACAACCGAAGGGTCGCCAACCGGTACGATCCGCTGAGCGTCGGGTTTCTGCGCGCCCTGCGCTCGGTTGCCGAGGCCGGGGCGAGGACGGGAACGCCGGTCACTCTCTGCGGCGAGATCGGCGGGCGCCCCCTCGAAGCGATGGCGCTGACGGCGATAGGCTATCGCCACCTCTCCATGTCGGCGACCTCGATCGGCCCGGTCAAAGCGATGATTCTGACGCTGAACGTCAAAGAGACGGCGCGCTCGGTCGAGGCGATGCTGGCCGAAGGCCGCGCCGACGTCTCTCTGCGCGAGCCGCTGCGCGAGCTCGCCCAGCGTGTCAACGTGCGCCTGTAGCGCCGCCGCTGAACCACGCTTATCCTCTTCGGTTCCGTAAAAATGGCCGCCAACGACAATTTCGATCTCATCCTGCGCCGCTACCAAGAAATCGGCGCGCGCCTGACCGAAGGAGTCGCGGGCGCCGAATATTCCGCGCTTTCGCGCGAGCTCAGCGACCTCGATCTGGTCGTCGGGGCGATCAAGGCGTTTCGCGACAAGGAGAAGGAGCGGGCGGACCTCGCGACCCTGCTCGCCGATCCGACCCTGGACGCCGAGATGCGCGCCATGGCGACCGACGAACTTTCGGCGGCCGAGTCCGACGCGGAGGAAATGGCCAAGGCCATCCGGATCGCGCTGCTGCCCAAGGACGCCGCGGACGAAGGCGACGCGATCCTCGAAGTGCGCGCGGGCACGGGAGGCGACGAAGCGGCGCTGTTCGCGGGCGACCTCTTCCGCATGTACGCCAAATACGCCGCGTCGAAGCGCTGGACGGTCGAGGTCCTCTCGATGAGCGAGGGGACGGCCGGAGGCTACAAGGAAATCGTGGCCCAGATTTCTGGACGCGGCGTGTTCGCCCGGCTCAAGTTCGAGAGCGGCGTCCACCGGGTGCAGCGCGTGCCGGCGACAGAAACTCAGGGGCGCATCCACACCTCGGCCGCGACGGTCGCGGTCCTGCCTTTGGCCGAGGAGGCGGATCTCGTGATCAACGAGGCCGACCTCAAGATCGACACCATGCGGTCGAGCGGCGCGGGCGGGCAGCACGTCAACAAGACGGAATCCGCGATCCGCATCACCCATATCCCGACCGGCCTGGTGGTCGCGATGCAGGAGGAGCGCTCGCAGCATCGCAACCGGGCGAAGGCCATGGCGCTCTTGCGCTCCCGCATTCTCGACGCGCGCAACCAGAAGCTCGAGGCCGAGCGGGCCGAGGAGCGCCGCTCGCAGGTCGGCTCAGGCGACCGGTCGCAACGCATCCGCACCTACAATTTCCCGCAGGGGCGGGTGACCGACCACCGTGTCAACCTGACGCTCTATTCGCTCGACCGGATCATGGAGGGCGAGGGGCTCGACGAGATCGTCGACGCCCTGACCGCCGAACGTCAGGCCGAGCTTCTGGCGCAGCAGGGCGCGGCGTGACGCTGATCGCCCGCCTGCCGCCGTTTACGCCCGGCATGCGCATCGGGCTGCTCGGCGGCTCATTCAATCCCCCGCACGAGGGCCATGCGCTGGTGACGCGTCTCGCGCTGACGCGCCTCGGCCTCGATCGGGTGTGGTGGCTGGTCACGCCGGGCAATCCGCTGAAGTCGCAGGCGGAACTGGCGGCGCTCGCCGAGCGCGTTGAGGCCGCCCGACGCCTGTTCGGCGGCCCCCGCGTGAGCATCACCGACATCGAGGCTCAGATCGGCGCCCGCTACACTTACGACACCCTGGCGTGGCTTGCGCGCCGCGCCCCAAGAGTCCGCTTCGTTTGGCTCATGGGCGCCGACAACCTGCGCCAGTTCCACCTGTGGCGGCACTGGCGCGCCATTGCCGACCTGACGCCGATCGCGGTCGTCGACCGGCCGGGCTCGACGCTGAGCGCCATGTCGAGCCGGGCGGCCGTGGCGCTGGGCCCCTGGCGCGTCCCCGAACGCGATGCGCTCCGGCTCGCCGACCTCCCGCCGCCGGCCTTCCTGTTCCTGCACGGGCCGCGATCGGAACTGTCGTCGACCCTGCTCCGCCGCAGCGCCCCGGCCGCTGGCGACGAACCTCCGCCCGATCCGTAACAGCTGCTTCGGAAAAACCGTAATTCGTGCTAGGGTTCGTCAGGTCGGACTCCAGCGGTCTCAAGGCTCAGGCATGCAAAACTGCACGATTACGACGTGTTTTGGTGGCGCCGGCGCTTCTCCTCCCTTGCGCGTCAGCGCGGGGGAGAGGACCACCCGAAGGGGGGGAGGGCGTCCTCGCCGAAGGCCGGACTCGTTGGCGGTTGAATTTTTATTGCCAACCTCCGGCGCAAGCCTTTGGAATCGCTCGATTCACGGTTGAATAAGGGGCTCATTCCGGCGTCCGAACGGGCGCCGAGCGCATGCCGAACGGGCGTCGAACGCCCGCCGAACGGCTGCTGAACCGGCGCTCAAGCCGCCTTCTCTGAGCTCCCTCCGTCGCTCCGGAGATCGCTCGTCAATCGCCGGCAGCCTCGAGCAAGGTCGCTGGCCTAAGCCTCGGTAGGACGCGTCCGTCCCGCGAGGCGCCTTGATGACACCGGTGAGATCCGACCTTCGCCGCTTCGCCGTCCGCGCGGCCGTCGCGGCGGCTTTGGTTCTCGCCGGCGCCGCGCTCGTCGGATGCGAGACGTTTGGCGACACGACCGGCTCGATCCGGCCGGCGGCGACCGCTGCTTCGCCGTCGACGGAGACGGACCTGCGCGCCTATGCCGAGGCCTGCCACGCCCGCTATGACCGCGATCCGGGCGAGAAATCCGCCTCGATCGAATACGCCCAGGCCCTGCGTTCCCTCGCCCGCACCAGCGAGGCGGTCGCGGTGATGCAGGCGGCGGCGGTCAGGCCGCCGAAGGACGAGGAAGTTTTGGGCGAATACGGCAAGGCGCTCGCCGACGCCGGCGAGCTCGCCCAGGCGAAGGACGTGCTCACCCGCGCCGACACGCCGGACAATCCGAAATGGGACGTCCTCTCGGCGCAGGGCGCGGTCGCCGACCGGATGGGCGACCACGAGGCCGCAATGCAATTCTATCGGGACGCCCTGAAGATCGCCCCCGACGAACCCGGCGTGCTGACCAACATGGGCCTCTCGCTGGCGCTGGCGAAGCGATTGCCCGAGGCGGAGCGCGCGTTGAGGCAAGCCGCCTTGAGCCCCAAGGCCGGCGCGACGACGCGCGGCGACCTCGCGCTCGTGCTGGCGCTCGAAGGCAAGTACGCCGAGGCGGAAAAAATCGGCGAGACCGATCTTTCCCCCGAAGCGGCGCGGGCCAATGTCGAGGCGGTGAAACGGATTGTCGCGCGCGGGGGCGTTCCGCGCGAACTCCCGAGGGGGTAAACAATTGCGCCGCATGGCGCCTCCACCGCCCTCCTCACTCGTCGTGATCGGCGATGGACGATGTCGGGCTTGGATCGACGCTGTAGCCGGCGCCGGCGGGCAGAACCGGAGGGGCGGGATCGGTCTCGCCGACCGCGGGCGGCAGCGCGGCGTCGGGCCCGGCGCCCGGTCCGTCGAGCGGCGCGGGCGGGAGCGGGGCCGGGACCAGCGCTACGGCGCGCGAATCTCCCGCATGGGCCGGGTCTCCCGCATGGGCGATGTCGAGCGGCTCGTCGATCTCAGGCGCGGGCGGCAGGCCGTCCGGGGCGGCCGGCGGCGGCAAAAGGTTCGGCTCGGGCGTCGGCTTGCAGATATGGCGCGGGCCGGTGTTGGTCGCGCCGTGGTTGGCAAGGTCGAGATGGATGTGGTTGTAGTGGAACAAGTCCGCGCCGGGCCCGAGCACCGTGGTGAAATACTGGCAGGCGCCGGCGTGGGCCTCATGAAGAAAAGCCGCCTCCTGCGTGCCGGAACTCTTCCAGTCGCGCACGTATTGCAGCGTGCGCCCGTCGGCGAGGGTGAAGCCTGCCACGTCGACCGCGTTGCCGAAGGCGTGCTCGGAGAGGCGCGCCCCAGGCTCGTTGTCGATCGGACGGCACGAATAGGCGCCGAACACGTTGACGGTCGCAACCTTCCGGCCGAAGCGCGCCTGAGCGTCCGGCTGCACGATGTCGCTGAGCCACGCCTCGAGCGCCGGGATCATCGGGCAGTCGATGGTCAGCACCTTATCGACGCCGACCTTGCCGTCGTCGAGAGCGGAGACTTTCAGCGGCCGCGTCATGCCGCAGACGCCCGGTCCGTCGATTTCGTGCGACGGGACGATAAATTCCGAGAGCTTGACCAGATTGCGGGCGAAGCAGGCGTTCTCCGCCTGAGTCCGCCATACCGGCCGCTCCGGACGGCCGAAAAAGCCGCAACCCGACACGGTCAGGGCGGCCAGAGACGCGACAACCAAAGGCCGAACGCAACGCGCCATGCTCGCAGCTTGAAGCGATTGTTTTAACAATCGCTGAAGGATAGCGGCCGGCGCCTCGTCCCTCGATGGGTCAGCATGACGACGCCGGCCTCGACGAACGCCTTGAAAGCCAGACGCCTATGGCGTCGTGCTGCACAGCGTGAGGCGGTCCGATCCGGATTCCGGATCGGCGCTGTCCGGGCCCGCGCGTCCAAGCGTCGCATCCGGCCGCGCCCGCCGCCATCGGGTCGCCGCACTTTGCCCGCAAGAGGCGCCCGCGGTAGGTTCGATCGGGCTGCGGAGCAAAGATTCGTTGGTTGGTTTGCGGAAATCGGGAGGGACGGCCGCGTTCGGACTGGCGCTCGCGCTCGCCGCCGCCGCGCCGGCGGCCGCCCATCCCCACGTCTGGGTGACGGTGCAGAGCCAGCTCACATTCACGCATGACGGGAAGATCGCCGCGGTGACGCACGACTGGGTGTTCGACGAGATGTACTCGTCGTTCGCGACGCAGGGCCTCGCCAAACCGGGAGAACTGGTCAAGCGCGAGCAGTTTGCTCCGCTCGCCAAGGAGAACGCCGGCGGTCTCGCCGACGTCGGCTATTTCACCACGCTGAAGAACGGCGGCAAGACGGTCGATTTCGGCTCGGTCACCGACTACTGGATGGAGGAGCGGCCCGACCACCTCGTCCAGTTTCACGTCGTTGTTCCGCTCAAGGAACCGATCCTGCCCTCCAAGTATGTGACCATGCGCGTCGCCGATCCAGAATATTTCATCGACTTCGAATTCGACGACAAGACGCCGATCGCCCTCGTTTCGCCGCCCCTTGGTTGCTCGGCCTCGGTCGCCAGACCCAAGCCGCTCGAGACGGGCGACAAGGCGAAGCTCTCGGAATCCTTCTTCACCAACCTCTCGCCGGGAACCAATTTCGGGTTCAAGATGGCGAGCACTGCGATCATCGCCTGCCCATGACGAAGGCCGCTCGAACGACCGTCTGGGCCCTGGCGGCCTGGCTCCTGCAAGGCGCCGCCGCGATGGCGCAATTCGCCCATCGTCCGTTCGCGGTCGGCGGCGGCGAAGGCGGCGGCGGCGCCGAGGGCGGCGTCACGGGCTTTCTGATGGCCGAGCAGTCGCGCCTGACGCATCTGATGGCTGAGCAGGTTCACGCCCTGCACGGCGACCCGTCTGCGCTCTGGGGGCTCGCAGCGTTCGGGCTCGGCTACGGCGTGTTCCACGCCGCCGGGCCGGGACACGGCAAGGCGCTGATCGCCTCCTACATGATGGCCAACGAGGGCTCGCTCAGGCGCGGGATCGTCATGGCGATGCTCGCCGCCCTTTTGCAGGGGGCCGTCGCCGTCGTCCTCGTCGGGGTCGCGGCGCTGATCGTCAACGCGACGTCCTCGCAGATGAACGCGGCCGCCGACTGGCTGGACATCGCAAGCTGTGCAGGCGTCGCCGCCATCGGCCTGTGGCTTTCCTGGCGCAAGGGGCGCGCGCTTCTCGCCGCTCTCCGCCTGCGCTTCGAGCAGCGCGAGGCCGTCGCCGCGACGCCGGCCTTCGCCGGGGTGGCCTGGAGAGCGCCGCCGCGCACGCTTTCGGCGGCGGCCTACCGCGCGGCCGAACCGGGCGCCGCGGGGGATCTCTGTTGTGCGCCCGACGCCGCGACGATTGCGGGTCCGCTCTCCTGGCGCGACGCGGCGGGAACGGTGATCGCCGCCGGATCGCGGCCCTGCTCGGGGGCGATTCTCGTGCTTGTCTTCGCGCTCGCGCAGGGGGTTTTCCCGGCCGGGATCGCGGCGACCTTCGCCATGGCCCTTGGCGTGGCGGTCACGACCGGCGCGCTCGCCGCGATGGCGGTGTACGCCAAAGCGGTCGCGATGCGCTTCGCTTCGGGCGAGGATACGCGGACGGCGCTCGTCGCCCGGGCGTTCGAATTCGCCGCATCGCTCGCGGTGCTCGCCTTCGGCCTCGTGCTGCTGCTCGGCGCGCGCGGCGGGGCATAGCGTCTTCTTCTGCCGGCAAGCCGCGAAAATCTTCGACCGTTCGCGAAGCCCCTCAGCTCCCCGCTTTCGCTGGGCGCGGGGCTCAGCGGGCGAAAAGTCCGATGAGTGTCGCCTTGGCGAGCGCGTGGGCGCGCGCGGCGGCGTCGAAATCGGCGGTCGAGGCGGTCGCCGCGAGGCCGAGCCGGCCGATGTCGAGCGCATACACGGTGATCACGTAATGGTGCGGCCGGCCCTTGGGCGGGCAAGGTCCGCCATAGCCGACCGGACTGAAGTCGTTGCGCCCCTGAACCGCGCCCCGGGGCAGGCCCCCGCCGCTGCCCGCGCCCTTTTTGAGGCCGGTCGAATCGGCCGGCACGTTGTACACCCACCAGTGCCAGAAGCCGCCGGCCGCCGGGGCGTCCGGGTCGATCATGCTGACGGCGAAGCTCTTCGTCCCCTGGGGCGCGTCGGACCAGACGAGCTTCGGCGAGACGTTGCGCCCGGGACAGTCGGCGCCGTCGAACGCCTGCTCCTCGGCCATGCGGCCGCCCCGCTCGAAGTCGGGGCTCGTCAGCGTCAAGGCGACCGCCGGAGCGGCGCCCAAGAGCGGGGCCAGGGCGAAAACGAACGCAAAGGCGCGCATGGGCTGAAATCCATAAGGCTTTCACTTCCTCCGGCGCATCATCGTTCCCGAGCGGCGGCGGCGCAAGCGCAGTTGGCGACATAGGGTAGAGGGGTATGCTACAAAAAAACATGACCCACACGGTCCGCAACAAGCAGAAGCTGCTCGGGCGCGTGCGCCGCATCCGAGGCCAGATCGAGGCGGTCGAGCGAGCGCTCGACGAGGAGGCCGGCTGCGAAAAGGTGATGCACCTGATCGCCGCCGTCCGCGGCGCGACCGCCGGCCTCATGGCCGAAGTCGTCGAGGACCACGTGCGCGCGCATCTCGTCGACGAGGAGCGCTACCCCGGCGCCCTGAACCTCGACGCGGCCGACCAACTCCTCGACGTCGTGCGGACGTATCTCAAGTGAGGCTTGCCTGATGAGCGACGCCGAAAGCGCAGCCTTCGAGGCCTTTCACAGCCATGTGTTCCTCGGCGAGGGGCACGAGGCAAGCGAGCGCAGGACCTGGGTGGTGATCGCGCTCTGCGCGGCGATGATGGCGATCGAGATCGTCGGCGGGTGGCTCGTCGGTTCGATCGCGCTGATCGCCGACGGGCTGCACATGAGCACCCATGCCGGTGCGCTCTTGCTCGCCGCGCTGGCCTACAGCTTCGCCCGGCGCTACGCGCATGATCCGCGCTTCGCCTTCGGCGCAGGGAAATTCGGCGATCTCGCCGGCTTTGCCAGCGCCATCATTCTGGCGATGATCGCGCTCCTCATCGGCTGGGAGGCGGTCGGGCGCCTGTTCGCCCCTGTGCCGATCCGGTTCGCCGAGGCGATCCCGATCGCGGCGCTGGGCCTCGCCGTCAACCTCGCGAGCGCCTGGCTGCTGAGCGGCGGTCATCATGACGGCCATTCCCATGGACACGGCGACGCCGCGCATACGCACGACGCGTCGAAGCGGATCGACGCCCCCGCAGGCCCTGTCACGCTCGAGGTGTGCGAGGATGGCGTCCCTCCGCGCTTCCGTCTGGGCCGCGCGGCGGGCCCGGCGCTGTCGGCCGCAGCCGTCTCCATCGAGACCGTCCGCCCGAACGGGGCGCGGCAAGAGTTCGCCTTCGTCGATCGCGGCGGCCTTCTTGAGTCGCTCGACGAAATCCCCGAGCCGCACGAATTTCTGGCCAACGTGACCGTCGACGGGCGCACGTTTTAGGTCGCCTTCGAAGAGCACGAGCATGCTCACGGCGCCGCCACGCAGGACAACAACATGCGCGCGGCGATCGTCCATGTCCTCGCCGACGCCACGGTGTCAGTCGCGGTCATCGGCGGCCTGATCCTCGCGTGGCTGTTCGGCTGGCCCTGGATCGACCCCCTCGTCGGGATTCTCGGCGCGCTCGTCATCGCGAGCTGGTCGGCGGCGCTGATCCGCGATACGGCTGGTGTCCTCCTCGACATGATCCCCGACCCCCATATGGCCGACCGCGTGCGCAAGGCGATCGAGGCGGACGGCGACCGCGTCGCCGACCTGCATCTCTGGCGTCTCGGTCCGGGCCACCTTGGCGTGATCGTCTCCGTGGTCACGCCGTCGGCGCGCGGCGAGGCCGACTACCGCGCCCGTCTCGCGCGCTTTTCCGCGCTGTCGCATGTGACGATCGAGGTCCGGCGGGCGGCTTGAGGTCGCAAGGCTCAGTGCG
>Ga0074046_10002687_pt1 | contig 15239 bp, 9 predicted proteins | sample BogForMeECP23OM3_FD_94441 | JGI IMG/M metagenome (GOLD analysis project Ga0074046, IMG submission 94441) | Bog forest soil microbial communities from Calvert Island, British Columbia, Canada - Bog Forest MetaG ECP23OM3 | ecosystem: Environmental > Terrestrial > Soil > Wetlands ...
CATCTGCTGGAACGGCGTTCCATTTTTCAAGTCGGCAGTGGAAGCCTTGAACTCATCCACAATATGGCCCCGGTCGCGGAGCAGTTGCGCCTCGAGTTGCACGACGGTATCTTCGCCGCCCCAGCCCGGGGAATAGTGGTTGTGCACCTGAAGAACGCGCAGTTTTCCGTTGCCTTCAGACATGAAGCCTACGCCGTTGCCGCGACCTTCGACCGGATTGTGGTCAGTGCGGATTGCAGGGAGAGCGGGGAGCGCGCCACGCGGCACTGGGCTGCGATGTCGCGGTTTCCCCAGAGTGTGTATCGCCTGAGTTGCAAATTCGGCCTCGCCGAAAGCGATTGCGGAACCGCATTTTTGCCCGGCCGGACGGTCATACCAAGGTGAAGGCTGGCGTCTCGCGCCGCCTGGACAATCTTCGTCGAGGTATTGCCATTTGGATATGCAATCACCTGCGGGAGCCGCCCGGTCATTTTGCGCAGCGACTCCTGGGCGTTCTGAATCTGCTCGCACACTTCATGGGCGGGATAGTTGGTGAGGATGGCATGATTCCACGTGTGGTTCCCGATCTGGACAAGAGGATGACGGGCGAAATCTGCAAGCTCCCTGGGAGTGAAGGGCCGGTCGAGATCAGAAACGGTGCGAAACGCCGGACTGCCGAATTTAGAGATAATCTGCTCTTCAGCCGCATGCGTTCGCAGACGTTTCAACGCGGCCCGCTCTCGTTCTATTCTGTCGCCGGGCCAACTGCGTTTCCTGGCTTCGCGGTAGAGGACATCCCACCAGAACGGCTTTCCGGTCGCGACGTAGTTCGCCGCGATACAAAAGACAGCCGCGGCGCCGAATTCCTCCAGCACGGGCAGCGCCCGTAAGTTGTTCGCGTATCCGTCGTCGAACGTGATCATGGCGTATTGCCCGGGCGAATGCAGACCAGCAACGATCTGGTCCGGCGAAACAAAGCGGTAGCCGTGTTCCTGGAAGTCCGCTACGAAGGCCCGAAACATTCCCGTGGTGATTGCCTGCTGCGGGTCAAGCACGCCTTGACGGGCTTCCTGCTCCGACTCGAACAGGCTATGAAAAGTGAAGATGAGAAGTCCGGAAGCGGACGGAAAGATTCGCAGCCATATGGGCGCGAGTCTGGCATCGCTTTCGAAAGCCAGTTTTCGGAAGAGGTTGGGGGTCACTTGAGATGGCGGCTTTGGCATTTCGCGATGAACTGCAGCAGCGAACTTTACCGCGATCGGACGTTAAGGAAGCTGTACTCGTCTCCGCGCGGGGACACGTGAAAGATCCGGTAGCCGGCATCGTTAAGGTCCCGAATCGTTTTCTTGGTCAATTCGATTCCGACTTCGCGCCAGCGATGGTGGAATTCAACAAGGATTTGGCCGACGCTGATTGCTGAGTCCAAAAGATCGCGGATCACGTCGTATTCCGCTCCCTCAATATCCATTTTCAGAACGTCAATTCGTTCGTGCCCAAGCATCCGCAGAATCGTGGACAGACGATGGACGGGCAATTCAATCGCCGGCCACGGTGTGTCTCGAAGAATGAGACTGTGTGAAACATGGGCCGGGTTGCGTGGCGGCAAGAATCTGCACGTTCCATCGAGCGGCCCTACGCCGAAAGGGTGGAACACAAACCCAGCGGGAATTGTCTGCGTTTTGATCCATTCGATTGAGCGTGGGGTCGGGTCGAAAGCGTGTATCGCCACTCCGAAGCGCTTGATGAGTGCCAGGTCAAACGAGATGTCCTCTCCAACACCGAAGGAATATACGGTGCTGGTCGGTAGAAGAGTGGAATGGCAGATCGTCCAACTCGCATCCTTGGCGCCCAGAGTCAATGTCGCGGATCTTAGCTGCCGCGTCTGCCACACATCGCGGCCTGCAGCCGCGCGCGCAAATCGTTTGAGGCCGCGGATGGATTGAACAACCGGATTCATTTTGTTGGGGCGGACTGTTGTTTTCCGGAGATTCGCCAGATCTCTGGCCGCGGATGCTCCTGTGTCAAGGCCTGTTTCGTCGCCCTCGTGAACACGAGTTGGCCCAGCAGTCTCGTGCAAACAGTCGGTTCCATGATTCGCGCCAGCCGACCCCGCAGTGGAGATTTCGCTGGGAATACGTGGGGATCGATCTGCAGAGGCCTCACGCCCTGCGGCAAAACGAAAGCAGAAAGCTCGTCCGCAAGTTCGGCGCATGTGAAGCGATGAAAGAAGATGCCGTTTGCGTGAAAGCCATCCGGCGGCCTTTGAAGAACTCGTTTCACGAAGTTGTAGTGGTACGCGGTGATCAACAGGGAGCCGGAAGGCTTCAGTCCGGTACGAACCTGGTCCAGGAGCACGCCTCTCTGCTCCTTGGAAGGAATGTGCTCCAGCAGTTGCGCGGAAATTACAGTGTCGAAGAAAGCGGGGGTGAGCACGAACTGGGTCACATCGCACCAAACAAGCCCAAGTCGCGTCTCCCCGCACGTGGCCCTCTTTGCCAGATTAAGCAAGGATTGCTCGGAGAAGTCTGCCGCGATCACGGCGTTGGCAGTTCCGAGCAATCGTACGGTCATGCGTCCGGTGCCGCACGCAAGATCGAGCACTGTCTTTCCGCGGAACACCGAATCATCCGCAAAGACGGCGCCCATTTCGACCGCATTGGACCATTCGGAAAAGTGGGCATCGTAGCGATCGGCGCCTCGATCCCGCGCATTCTGCTCTTCACGGGTGACCGAACTCAGTGGCTTCTGCAGCGGCAGCAAGCGCAGGATACCGGCGCGAATCTGGCAGAGACTGCCGCAGGCGATGCACCTGACGGTTGCTTCACTGACAAACTCGCTGCCATCTCCGCCGACGATTGCAAATCGTTGTCCATCGTTTGGACACACTACCGCATCAAGGAGTGCAACCGGAAAGCCCCGAAACTCCGGCGCTGCGCTTCTTTTTTGGGGGTCTAACTCCTTGGCAAGCATCATGTGGCTACTGCGTTCTTGCGGGTTGCGCTTTTCCAAGGACAGGCGCCCGACGCTCCTGCCAGCTAGAGCTACGAGGGCAGGGATGCCCAAGACATGGCACGTGCGCCAGGCGGCGGCAAGAATGGGGTTTGCAAAACCGGTGGCGCGGAACAGCGGTTCAACCTTCCCGCCGAACTGAGCCTTATAGAAGGATGCGCCCCACATGAGATGAAAGCACTTGAGATGCATGCTGATGAGGTGTTTGAAAGTCAACCATAGAACCACGCTGCCCAAGTTCAACCGGTCAAACTCCGGATCGTGAGAAAGAACGATAAGATAAGCGCTTCCCCCCTGCAGAAATGAAAGCGTCCCGGCAACGAGCTTTTTCCCGGTGTACACCCCGTACAACAGACCGCGCTCTTGCACGATGGGCCATCGTTGCTCGACGAGTTGAGGAAGCCAAGCTGATTCCCTGCGGCGCTGCTTCATACGTTTGCGATTCAGATCGAGCAATTCTTCGTAGAGTTCGCGCGTCACCTGGGGTCCGAAAAGAGGAACGAACGATGCCGCGTCACCCCATTCCCTCCGCAGTCGCCGAACATAGTATGGAAGATGTTTGCGGGTACTGCTGCCTAGATTTTTCAAGTAGCGCTCAGTGCTGGCGGGCAGTTGAATCGGGAAGTCCTCGGCTGATTGTCGGACGCTACAGAACAGCTTTACCGCTTTCATGGTTTGAATTTCGACGCCCCTCAACCACGGGAGATGAATCAGTGCAGGCTTCCGTGTTTCGATGAGATGCCGGACGACGGGGCTGCCTGGAGCGACGCGTCCCTGTACATGGATTGCCTTTAACACACTCCAGCGACGCACTTCACGATAGAAACAAGCTTCGACGATTCTTCCATGCTGATTTGTCAGGAAGCACGCACGGTCAGCCGGGGGGAAGCAGTATGTTCCGGCGAAACTGAGCGAGTGGAACCAGTCGTCTGCAGCGGTTTGGTCGATGAGCCTCCGTTCTTCCGCACTCAAAGAAGAAATGGGGACATCGCAGAACGAACCTGGGAGATGACTTCCAACGGTTCGCTCTCCCGCGAAAAGCTCTTCTTCCAAGCCGGTCTTTGGAGCGACGACGGGGTTCGGTAAAGGGGGCATAGTTCAAGCTCAGGTGTTCAGCAGTCTGAATCCGCGACCGATGTTTTTCTCGCCCTTTCCTGCTTTGGCAGCCGCGAGTTCAAGACTCTTACCGGGCCGCGGTTCGCGCCTAGAACGGCTGAGTAGTCTGTGATGTGGCGCGCGGCGATGGCTTCCCAGCTGAATTGTTCCCGCATGCGCCGGGTCCCTTCTGCGCCAAGTTTTTCGCGAGCCTGGGCGGCGCCGAGCACCCGGAGTGTCCGCGCCAGATCATCCACATCGCCTAGCCGGTATTGCAGTCCGGTGCGGTTCAGGCGCTCCGGAGCGTGCATGGTGTCATTCGCAACTAGCGGCAGCCCACACGCCAATGCGTCAAGCATGGACATTGATTCCTGGGTCGGCCACACTCCGATCTCGCAGGCGCGATAGAACGCGCCCAGCTGACGCATGGGTACGAATGGGTGCGTTACGCACCCGACGCACCGGCCAATTTCTTCCGCCTGCGGGCCGTTGCCAATGAAAAGACCTCGGAAAGGTTCTCGGGTTGAAACCAGCTGGGCGATGGCGCGCGCCAACAGAAGCGGATTCTTGTCGGCACCGAAACGTCCTGAATAGACGCAGACGATGTCTCCATCTCGAAACCCGAGACGATCGCGCAAGGCGATTCGTTCCGCGCGTTCCTCGGCACTGCATACGGGATGGAAGATTTCTGTATCTACACCCAATGGGCACACTTCCAGCTTGTTTCTTGGGACGCCAAAGAATCGTTCCGCCACGTCCATGCAATCGGGAGAAATCGCGTAGTACTTCTCGGTTGCCCAACTAACTATGCGCCCGTGGAGTCCGCGTTGCAGGTAACACTTCACGCGCTCGGGATGGAAAAATGTTGAGACTTGCTGCGCCAGAGGAAAGACTGAAGCGTGGTAGTGGCAGCCGGAGAATAGATGGTAGCCAAGCCGGAAGCGGTTCCAGGCGGATTCGACGGCAATCCAGCCGATCGGCGTCATCGTCTGCACGATCTCAGGACGCAGCGCCTTCAACTTCTGCTGGAGACCGAGCAAACGGACGTGCCCCAGGGACTTTGTGTGCCCCAGAACGTGGAGACGAAATCCGTCTATCGTCTCGACCGAACCGGGCGCTGACCCATGCGCAAAGCCGCGATATGCTTGCTGTTCCGGCTGACGGTAATCCGGCGGTAACGATGAGGCCACGACGTCTACCTCTGCACCCAGCTGGGCCAGGTATTTGGGCAGCATATTTTCCAGATATCCCATCCCCTTGGCAAAGATCTCGGAGATTAGAACGATGCGCATTACGCTGCGACCTCGCGATGACATGGGGAAACCCTAGGCGCTATCAGGAGAAGTACCCACTGCGCCCAGTCCTAATGACGGCCTTACAGCACGCTGCATCGTGCCCGGAGCCATACGCCTCTCGCTCACCCGCTGCAAGGCATACAGGAAGAAGACCAGAAGTCCCAGCCCTCCGGACAAAAACGTTGTGAAGAGTGAGAGGTTGGCGAGGCTGTAGGTTGCATAGAACGTCACGAGCGCCACCAATCGAGCGTCATGTTGCACGGTAGCAGAGTCGATGATCCAGAACACAAAGGCGCAGACTGCCGAAGCGAAGAGAATTCCCGGGACGCCGAGGGCGGCCAGTCCATCCGTCGCCCAAAAGTGAGCGGTGGTGTCGATCTGTGCGCCGTAGTAGTAGTACCCGATCTCGGTGCCCAGAGGATAGTGATATGGGTAGTGCACGAACCAGCCGGCGACCTTCAGATGAGAAAAATACGTGTGCGGATTGTGCTGGAAAAAATAATAGTACTGTCCTGTAAGAAGGCCCGAGAGCCCAAATGATCGAAACATCACTAAAAACATCAACGTGAGTGTGACAAAGTCTGGTTCCTCCCCTTCGACCATGAATATCGCACATAAGACGAAGAATACTCCGGCAATTGCCCAGACCAATTTCAGGGAGAACGGCGCGCGGCCGAGACGAAAGAGGAAATACAAGCCTGTGATGAAGACGATCGATAGCAATGACGCCTTCGTTCCGAAGCAGGAATACACGAGAACCTGCCCAAGGGAGCCAAGCACGAAAAGGAGCCGCTTTCTGTAATAGAGACCCCAGGCCATGAGGAACGGATAGATTGCGCCATAGGACCACATGAGCGCATAGTTCAACACTGCGCCACCACCAGCGTCCTGAGCGTTGTCGCGAACATCGTAGATGTCGGCAAACGACACAAGATGCATGTTGCCCCAAAAAGAGACGATGATCGTGAGTGTGCAAGCCACTCCGAGGATGGAGAATCCCGTCCAGAATGCAGTGGGTGAGATGGTGGAGGGGCGGAAGGAATGTGGGCGAAACAAATACCCCAACCCCAAAATTCCGACGCCCGCACACAAAGTCACGATCAAAGGGACGATTTCATCAGGCCGGTTTAATCCTGCAAAAAGCGGAACGAGCATGGATGGAATGGCGACCGTGAGATAAAGAACCCAGTACCCCAGCTGAGACGCACGCGTCAACTTGATTGGCATCCAAAGGCTAGGCAGGATGGCGAAGAACCATGCCAGCGCTACATAGAAATCGGGTACTGGTTGGTAGTCGAATCCGTAGCTGGAATAGGTTTCTGATACGAAGTGGATGTATGCCCACTGAAAGAGCGCCACGAACACGGAGACGCCGAGAACTATCAGCGGCCTGTGATACCAGCAAATGGATGCTTCCCCGAGTTGAGAGAGCGATACGGCGGGGATCTTCATGGCTCAGATCGTCTGCAGGAAATGGTTCGGTTGCTGGCCATCAGAAGCCTGTGTTCATCTGCGGCATAGAAACACGGCATGCGTAGTCAGAAGACGCGAATAAATCGAAGCCGGCAATGCGCTTTTCAGAGTGCGCTTGACCAAGGACTTGGTGCGGGGCGTATTCCTGCCTGCGTCAATTTCCTCGCCGAGAAGATCCAGACGGCGGTTCAAGATCTCCATGCCGGCATCCTGTGTAAGAAACTTAGCAATCGATGCAGGGCTCCAGAACTGCACATGGCCGGCGTCGGCCCGGGATGCATAGGGGCGAAAGAGCACCTTCGTCCTGACGACATTGCTGAGCACTTTCTCGGTAGGCACCTCGACAACCACGAACCGGGCAATACGTGAAGTTTCACGAAGTGCCGAAACAGGATCATCCAAATGCTCAAGGACATGGCTGAGAACGGCGACGCTGAATGCGCCGTCTGGAAAAGGCAACGCGTCCGCACTCCCCACCAGCGCGCGGGGAGCAAAATCAGGGCAAGAGTTGAGAACGAACCTGACCGCAGAAAAGGATACATCAATACAGTAATACTCTTGAGCGAAGTTCATGGCGTGCAGCATGCGGAGGACCGCGCCGGTTCCGCAGCCGATCTCGACAAGGGAGACAGGTTTTATCTCTTGACACACCCGGACGATGTTCTCCGCTTTCTTCCGGGCTCCTAACTCACGCCAAGCCAGAAAGGCCGAGTCTTGGAGAGCACCGCGATAACTCGCGTCATAGTCTTGCCACATCTTTATTGCTCTGCCTCCCCTGTCGCAGAAACACTGACCAATCTTCCTTGCTCCTCGCCCGCATCGTGGACGGGCACGACTTCGGCAATCCTGGGCTGGCTGAAGCGATGGAAGGAGATGCCGAGTACGGCCGCATAGCTTGCCGCCGACAAGAGCATTCCGTAAACGGCACCGCGCAAACCGAGGTACATCACCAGCGGAACGCCAACCGCAAACGTCGCCGCGCCGCTTGTCACGTAGGCATAAAAGACAGCCTGAGGCTTCTCGATTGCCTTCAGAGCTGCGTTGGCCGCATTGCCCACGCCCATTACCACCGGCAGCAACACATACCAACGAAGAAGCGAAGAGACACTATCGAACTTACCCCCGTACACGACGTGAAGCAGAGGCAGACTTCCGAGCCCGACCACCAAGGCAAACGCTGAGCTGATCCCAAGAAACATCAGCGAACACTGCCGCCACAAATGGCGCAGTTGTCCAAACTCTTGGGCGGCGAACTGGAGTGCCATCTGCGGCAATATCAGGAGCGTGATAGCGCCAAAGATCTGGTCTACAGGAAGGACAAGGTTGTACATGGCGCGAAGTTCGGCGACGTCGCGCATCGAAAGGAATCCTGCGACTACCCAGAAGTACGCCTGCGTGGTGAACTGAAAGACCAACGCCGTGACAAATACCCAGCACGAGTACTTCCAGTGCTCGGACCAGTAGTCGGGTTCCTGGAGGAAAAAATCCGTATCATCTTCTGCTTCGATTCTTCCCGGACGTTCCCGGACGATGAACAGAGCGGCAATGCCCCATGCCAGGGCCACGATCAGAAACGCAGACAGGCCGTTGAGGAGGTCTGCGCGAATGGTCAGTGCGAGCAAGACCATGCAGCTCACAAAAAAGGCGGCGGAGAAGCGCAGGGCCAGGTCGGGCCGGCGCCTCATATAAAAGGTGCGCCGCACAAAGGACGCGGTCAGGAGCACGCCGCACGTCAGCGCCATCCCCAGCAAGGCGGGCCATGCAAAAGCCGGATGCAGCCAGCGCAAGAACTGCCAGATTACAAGCAAGAGGGCACTAAGGCCTGCCAGCAGCCATGCATTGCTGCGCCATAGTAACCTTCCGTAGCCAGCGAATCGGTGGTGATAGCGCCCCGATCCGTAGATGGTGTAGGCCTCGAGGATCGCGGCGTTGTGCAAGCCGGAGAGGAACGTGAAGACCGAATAAGAGAGCGCGAAGATCCCATACTCTTCCTTCGATCGCACCCGCGCCAAGGCAATGTTCACGATGAACATCCCACCCACGGCGAAGACCTGGTCCGCCAGGCTGTAGCCAAGTTTCCCCAGCCGCGAGGCAGACAAGACAACGGATTGGTCCGGAACCTGCGCCGACGGTTGCTCAAACTCCGCGACTTCAGTTGCCGCGTTTTCGGGAAGGACTGCGTCGCTCATAGATTCTCATCGCGGGACTGTTGATCGCGGGTCGTCAACCGGATCCAGACCCGGCTCGTGGCAGCCTGCCAGCGCGATCCGTTCGGCGTTGCCCAAGGCATCATCGAATTCACGCCGTGGAATACCTCTTGCGCAAACTGTTTCCTGGGGTCGGAGGAAACAACTTGTTCCCAGCGTTGGCTTAGAAAGATCCAGACAGTAGCACCCAGCAGAGCCATGAAACCGCACAGCAGAGTGATCAAAGTGCGGGGCGGGAAGGAGCGGCGCTCGGGCAGATTGGCTTCGTCGAGCATTTTCACGCTGGGCGTTTCCTTCGCTTCCTGAACCTTGGCGACCTCGTACTGCTGGGTAAGGGTCTCGAACACCACCTCTTGAATTCTTGCCCGGCGGTAGAGGTCCGCGTACTTCATTCCCAGCAGCGGAAGTTTGCGCAGGGACGGGTAAAGAGAATCCGAGTTGGCGGTTTCTGTGCCGTCGGCTTCCTCTCCTTTTCCTCCGAGCTTCTGCAGTTGGCTGCGTAGTTCCGAAACCTGCGCCTGGGCGGCGCGCACGCGGACGTTACTCGGCGTGTAGATCGCTTCGAGGGCTCGGCGTTGCGATTCCGCGGCGATCAATTCTCCCTGGAGCGTGGCAGCTGCTTCCACCATGGCGCGCCCCTGCTCCTTGACGTCGATGGTGGCGTTTTTGCTGGAGAATTCGCCCAACTCGCGCGACGCTTGATCGAGGTCTTGTTTCACGGCCGTCAGCCGTTCTTCCAGAAAAACTCGCTCCCGGTGCGCCGAGGAAGTGGAAAGCTCGGCCACCAGCCGGTTCAACTCCTCCACATAGGCGGTCGCCATGGCCCGCGCACGCTGGCGGTCGCGATCGGTCACCGTCAGAGTAATGATTCCGCTCTTCCGGTCCTCAGAAGCACCACTGTTTTGCGCCAGTTCTTGGCGGGCATCCTCATCCAGTTTGGTTCGATACACCTTCTTAAGCTGGAACCGGTCCACGAGGCGGTCTTCGACCGTCCGGCTGCGCAGAATGCCAATGAAAAGCGAGCCGGAGCTCTTGATTCCGAGAACATCGCCGGCAATGGAGCCCGCGCCGCCGCTGCTTCTTGCCGCCAGCGCGGCCAGCATTGCGATCCCGCTGTTCGATTGGCTGTCGGGTGGCATCAATTGCACGGACGATTCGTAGCGGGAAGGAATCAGCAAAGCGGTCAGAACGCCGGCGGCCAGCCCGGCCAGCAGGGCGTTGCGAAGCAAGGCGAGATGCGCCCAGACCAGGCGCGCGCTCTGCAAAGCGCTTGCGCCGGCATCCTGGACGGGAATTGCGAGGGTGCGCGCCGCGTCTTCTGTCAGCTCGATGGGCTCGAGCTCGGCGCTACGGGCACTGGTGAGTCTCGGATTCATTTCAACCTGTGCGGAAGGAAACCCAACTCGACAATCGCTGTGACGTTGCGTTGCGGTCCGGAGAACAACAGCGGATAACTTGAAATGTGTTCGTACTGCACCTGGTTCTTCAGATAGAGACCGGAGCGCAGTACCATCTCATGGCGCAAACTGTAGTCCTGCCACGCTCCGCCCTGAGGAACGAAGTCCTTGCTGACCGTGCTGTGCTTGTACGTGAACTGCAGCGTGTTTTGCGGGGAGAACCAGTACGTGGACCAGAACTGAATCGCCTGGCCCATTCGGCCGACGGTATTGCCGATCAGATTGCCGTCGTTCGTGTACCCGTCCCGGTATGTATGGTTCCAGTAATTGAGATTGCCAATGTTGTCGGGCTGTCCCGGAGACTCGGTGTCGGCCGCCTCGATATGGAAGTCAAGCTTGGGCAGCCGCGGAAACCGGGTGACGTAAATCCCGGGCCGGTAAGGATTTTTCGGCTGGTTGACGAAAGGAACAGGGTCATCATCAGCGTACAGGTCGCCGTAGAACACAAGATAGTTCCGCACTTTGGGAATTCGGAAAGTCCAATCAAAACTGGAGTGGGCGTCGCCCGGGACCGAATTGAGTTGCTGGCTGGTCCGCGCGAAAAAGCTCAGCAGGAGATTCTTGGTCGTGAGCGGATCGCCGCCTTTGCCTCCGATTGTCACAGTGCGCCCAAAGCCGAGTTCCAGGTTCTTGAAGGGCTTGAAGTTGATCTTGTTTCCGTAGATATAGGGGCGCGGAATGTAGCTGTGTCCGTCGAGCCGGCCAAAGAAACTATCAATCCGTGCGGGGCCCAGTACTTTCAGAAAACTCGGAAGCTGAACGTCGGACTGCGTCAGGCGTGCCATCGGGATCGGCGCGATGTTGTTGCTCCACAAGAACGACCCACCCGGTCCGGGTCCCCAGGAAAGACTCTGCTGGCCGAACGAGACTTGCCAGCCCTCTTTGAGGTTCACGGCAATGTAGGCATCGAGCAGTTGTGCCCGGTTGACCGGACCGAAGGGAGTTGCAGCGGGCACGGGCACGAGGTCGGCGGTAGCAATGAAGTTGCGAACTGTGTCTGACAGCGGCGGGGCGGAAGGTGCATGCTGGAACTCCGCCCGCACAAAAATCGCGGCCGGACCAATGGCCGCGCGAAAAGAGCCGCCGAATTGTGCATTCATGCCGCGTTCAAACGGGCGCCCGAAGTCGTTGGAGAGCGTCTGGCCAAAATGATAGCTGTCGGTCAACGCAGGTCCGCTGACGGAAACCCCTCTGCTGTAGACCGACTCAAGGCGAGCCGTCGCGTTGCGCGCTCCATCCAACAGGCCCAATTCGTAGGCGAATTCCTCTTGCAGACGGGACTGCAGGTCCGCCAACTCTCGGGCCGAACCTTCGTTGCGCTGGACCGCTTCGCCAGCCTGCTCGACAAGGTGTGCGCTCTCGATGCGAGTCCAGGGCTTCAGGCCGATGAATGCAGTTTCGACGTAACCGAACGCGGCCAGCTTCTCCAGAGCCGGATACACCCAACTGTCCAGGGGCACGTAGGGCGACCCCATGCTGTCTGGCGAGCGCGGAGCCTTCTCCATGTCCTCTCGCAGGTTCCCCCATGAAGCGCCGCCAAGTTCCGGGTCGTGGCGAGCGCGATAGATCTGCCGCCCCAAATACCAGCCCAGCGTGCTGCCCACGACGACGTCGGAGGGAAAGTGCTGTTTGCCGGTGACACGAGTCAGCGTAACCGTGGACGCCAATCCGTAGGCCATTAGCTTGGTCAGCGGGCCCGGATATTCATGCGCCACGATGCTGGCCATGGACCACGCGATTGCCGCATGTTCTGAGGGAAACGATGTGCCACTGTGAAAGAACAACCCGTTCCCGCTCCCCACATAAGGGCGCTGCCTCATGGTTGCTTCCCTGAAGGCATACGTGATGAGAGTGCTGTTGAGCGCCGCCTCGCCGCTGAGAAAGCCGGTTTCACTCAGATGATCGTTGTGCGTCAACTGGCCGAAAGCATACGAACCGGCTGCGGCGCCAACCAGCGAGTACGTCGCGTAATTCGAAATGCTCTGGCTGCGCTGCACTTGGCTTGCGGGAACCTGTTTTGAAATCCAGCCGTCGCCTGCGACCAGCGCACCGGTGAAACCGGCGAATGGCAGGAACGTTTCCAGGGCGGCGGGCTTGCGCAGCTCTTTGGGACTCGCCCAGAACTGCCGCTGATCGTCTGCTATGTGTTTAAGAAACGGTGAGAGCAGCTTGTTCTCCGGATCGGCCCCCGGTTCAAGGAACTGAGGTTCGAGAATCTGTGGGCTTGTATCGGCTCGCCGCGAGTCCGGCAAGCGAACGCCTCCCGAATCCGGCTGCTGATTCACGTGCTGCACCGGCGTCTTCCCGCTTGTTTGGGTCCAGCCGTCCAGGGTACCCAGCAGCAGGGCGATCAACAGCAGCAACCCGGCTGACAGGAACTCACACGGGGTACGCATCACAGGGACCTGTGTTCTCAGAAAGTCTTGCCCAGGGTGACCGAGAACGCGACCGCTTGCAGCAACTGCGCCACCTGCAGCGTGTTCTTCCACTTGGTGGTGCCCGCGAACGCTTTTTCTGGCACTACCACCATGTCGCCGGCCTGCAATTGGGCGTTCCCGACTCCGCCAGTAAATAGGCCCGCTGGCCCTCCGGCGACGGAGCCATCCGCGCGGATCACAAAAATTGCTTTCCTGTTCGCTGTATTGGTGGGACCTCCCGCCTGCCGGAGGTACCATCCCGCATCCTTGCCAGGTTTGAAGGTGACTGCCGTCGGGTTATAAACCGCACCATCCACCATGACGAGATTGGGGCGCTTGGGCACGTACATGACATCGCCGGCGCGCACTTCGATATCTGCGGCTGAACCTGCCCATTTCTTCGTGTCCCGTGAAATGTGGACCACGAGCCGCCCGCTGGGCGGGGTGTTTTGCAGCCTCTCCATCACGCGTTGCCACTGCAGCAGCGAAGCTTCTTTCACACTCTTGTCTTCAGGGTTCGAGTCCGGAACCGCCTTCAGAGCAGTCCCGTCGTCCTGCACTTCACGAATGAGTACAGTCCTATTACTTTCCTCAATCGCCCGGACCTGGGCCCGCTCGAAGATAATGCCGTAGGGATAAGCGTCACTCTGAAAGCCTCCGGCTCGAGCCAGGATCGAACTCAGGCGCTCGCCTCCCCGAATGCCGTAGGTTCCAGGATGCAGCACCTCGCCCTTGACGTTGATCGTTGCACCGACATCATTCCACCCGGCGAGTTGGCGGATGGTGAGAACGTCGCCATCATGAAGCAGCATGTCCGTGTCGGGCTCGCCCGCCAGAGCTTTGCCGATCGGAACAGTGAGGCTTTCTCCCGCGACCTTCGTCTGGCTCTCCACTTCATAGCGCGTCAGGTCCGCCAACTCGGTGTAGGCACCACGCTTGAAGCCGCCCGCCACGCGGACCAGTTCGGCCGCGGTCATTTCTTCTCCAAGCGGATACTTTCCGGGGCGCGCGACCTCGCCCTCAATTTTCACGGTCGGGGGATCGACTTTGTTGAGGTTTCTGTGAATGAAGACGCGGTCCGCGGGCGCGAGAAGAATATTGCTGATTTCGTCGCCCGCCAGAGCTTTCTCAAGATTGACGCTCAGGACCTTGAGCTTGCCATCCTGCGTTTTGCGAAAAATCTGCGCATCGCCCAAATGAGCGTCCGTGGTGGTCCCGCCCGCGAGATACACAGCGTCGCGCAGACACGTGGCGCCGTTGGTGAGATGATCTCCGGGATCTCGCACCTCGCCGTCAATCGTTATCAGCGGCGGGTCTTCAAAGTCATATCGCCCAAACACCCGGATCGTGTCGAATGGTCTCAGCACAACGTCCTTGTCCTTGCCCGCCAAAGCTTCCCGCAGATTGAATGCAATGACGGACGGTGTGTAGTCGGGCGCGTTGAGACGAATGATCTCGGCGTGTCTGTCGTAGGGCTCCGGAAGCAGGTCCCTGTAGGACTTGATGATGTCGGTAACCTTCATGCCATCGCGGTAGGCGAACTTACCGGGCTGCACGACATGCCCGTCGAGATAGACCGTCTTGTCTGCGTAGGGGAGAATGGGAGAGATCTTGATCTTGTCGCCATCCTGGATCTGAAAATCCTCCAGCGCCTTGGTGACCGCAGCCTGGTTGTTGTCCTCCGGAACATCGAGTCGCAACATCGTGCGGCTGAGATGTGCTTCAACGCGCTCGACGTCAACATGACGCAGCGTGCCGGAATGCAAGACTCCACCTGCGAGTTCAAGCACCTCGGCCAGGTTGTTTTCGCCGTTGATTTCGTAAATGGCCGGCCGGCGCACCATGCCTTCGATCGTCACCTCCGACCCCAGCGGAGGAACCAGAATCGTGTCGCCCGGTTGCAGTCCCTGCAATCCGGAGCGGATGCCGTGCAGAAGCAGGTCGTACACATCAATTTCCTGGACCAGCTGTTTCCCCCGAAAGTGCCGCAGAGTCCGCAACGATCCGCGCGCGGTAGGGCCGCCCGCGACATAGACCGCATTGAGGGGTGTGGACAGCGAACTCACGTCGTAAGCACCCGCACGTTCCACGTCCCCGACAACGTACACACGGACCGTGCGCAGCCGGGACAGCGATACGTCTGCTTCCACGTTGCGATACTGCGTCCGCAGTGTCCTTTGCACAAGGCGCTGCACTTCGCCCAGACTGCGGCCGGAAACTTCTACAAACCCCACTTCCGGGAGTGCGAGCCGTCCTTCGCGGTCCACGACGCGCTGCAGCCGCTCGGAAACTCCGCCCCAAAGTTCG
>Ga0074046_10002689_pt1 | contig 15220 bp, 8 predicted proteins | sample BogForMeECP23OM3_FD_94441 | JGI IMG/M metagenome (GOLD analysis project Ga0074046, IMG submission 94441) | Bog forest soil microbial communities from Calvert Island, British Columbia, Canada - Bog Forest MetaG ECP23OM3 | ecosystem: Environmental > Terrestrial > Soil > Wetlands ...
AGCTCTTCGAGGCCATGCCCGGAAATATCCTTCGGTGATTCGGCCATGCCCAAAGGGAATCAGAAATTGAGTCCCTTCTGAGTCGCGCCTCAGTGACTTGCCCGGCGTTTTGCCCCTATTACGTTAAGCGCCTCTAACACATTGATATAACATGCGAAAGCGTCTCGGCGTCTTCTTTTATGGAAAGCTGTAGCGGCATGCGGATACCGCCTACGGTTGCGATTCGCGGTTAATTCGCGCAACAATCTAACATTAACGGACTTTTTGAATTCGCAATTCGCGGGCGAAAACGCGAAAAATCGCGCGCTTTGTGCAAAAACGCGATTTAATGCCGCCCGCGTTTACCATTCCGGGGTTAACCAAGCCTCGGCGCTACGAAAATAGCATAGCGGCGGCGGAGGCGCGGGTAGGTGACTCAAGGCCGATTGCGGAAGTCTGGACATGAGCCTTGGGTGGGCTGCTTAACGATAATGAGCGGTCCATTTAGAGCTTTCCGAAGACGACGAGGACGAAGGTACCACGAGTTCGCTGATGTGCCCGCGGTTGAGGCATTTAGGCGGCGAATCGTGACAAGCTTAGAATATATCATTGGCATGATCGGGGGGAGATAATGGGATGTTCACTTCATAAAGCCGAAGCTGATCTGATTTAAGCCTGTCGGTAAATTCAGCAATCATGGCTTTGGCCCGGCTTTCATCAACTGAAAATGCTTCTCTTGCCGACTCCAGTACGGAATGCAAAAGCGACGGGCTTACTCCCTTGCTTAAGCTGACCCCGAGGATGGTGGGAAAGACTTGTTTGTAGCTCTCACTAACTTGCCGAGCTGTAGGTGCAAATGCTATGTAATTAAGGAGAAATTCCGGCCGCATAATAAAGCGTTTGACCTGAGTTCCAAGCGCGAAAACCGCCGCTCTCTGGACCGCTTTTTCATGAGTTACCCACCAGCATCTATAACCGAATGGATTACTTGAGTTGATCTCTTTTAGCTCGTCACGCTTGGAGAACACTCTCAGGGCATGAAGTGCGTCATTATAAGCTAAAACATACGTGTTTTTCTTTCTTGCCCACTCTCGTGCAGTAACAATGGCGTTCGTTAGCAATTTGAGCTTGTCCCGCGATACGGAAGCCCTCATTATGCTCTTTTCTTCAAATCGCATTCCGAACTTGTCGCAAAGGTAAGCTCGCAATCCGTCTCTGCTGCGACCACTTCTTAGTCCCTCATAGGAGCAAAATTGGCCGATATAAGATCGCCAGCCTTTCGGCCGCTTTCCCGATGTGTTCAGCCCAAGCCGTGCGTAGAAGTAAGCTCTAATCAAGATTCGATCAATGCCATGCACGAACTCTTCATCAATCAACGGCTCGACTTGCGAGTAGTAGTTCACGAATTCCAAGTCAGTAGCGCGAATATGAGTGTAGACTTCCTCGAATGCCGGGTCGCCTAATACCAGGGTTGCGCCAGCCTTTTGGATTACCTCAAGCGCATTAGTCACCAAGCGTCCGGCTGGATCGATATGATATTCAGACAATGCTTTTATTATTAGGTCGGAACCGATATATAGCACTAGTTGCCGAGCCATACTGTTGAAGTATTCAATAACCTTAGCGTCATTCTTCAATATAAACATAAGAAAATAGGTTCTACTCAACCTTAACATATAATCTCTCTGGTTCTGGCTTGGCTTGTAAATTGCCTTTCTCAATATTCCAGACACACAACCTAGTACAATCTTCCTATTCGTTACATTTAGGCTAAGTTGATCTACTAGCCCTTCTATGATGTCATTAACGCTCAAAGACGCAAGCGCGTCATCATTCTGATCAATCACGTACAGGCTAAGAGCAACCCCCTGTCTCTCGTACATAGCTTCAATGCAGCCGTGGATCACCGAGACCACATCCTCAATGCGATTATGCAATCTTTTAGGTAAACCTTGCCGCGCGGCTACCCGGAATTCATCAGAGTTTGCGCTGAATAGAGCAGCTTCCTCGATATTATCTAAAACAATTTTCTGACGCTGGTCGTGACGTAGCGCGAACAAGTCCTGCTTTTTGTGCCAACTGATTTCTCGCCCAGATTGATTGTGCTTAGAGGCTAGGTCGCGAAGACGCGAATCAAGTGTCCCTTTGATGAATGCTCCCGCAGTGGGTATAGCACTTTGAATCTTTGTTAGAATCTCTGCTCTCGTTAAGAAAGCCTTCTTCCCGGGGTCGGTTCCCTCTAAAGCCCAGAATATAAGACTGTCAGTTATGGCGGTTAAAAGCGTAGCGTTGCCTAGTCTGCGATTGATTTCTTGCCCAAGAAACGCGCAAAGCGTTTTCGACTCAAATGGAAAATGGCGTTCCTCATTCGCTGAGCCAAACTTTTGAAGAAATAAAACCGATCCCTCAAGATATGAACCAAAGGCTTGCCGCGTCTGTGCGTTTGCGTTTATTTGCGCCGTTATATACTGTTTCCCTCTAACCCGGATGGTTACATCAGTCTTGTTTGACATCGCCTCTTCAAGCTGATCGATATTTGTGATCGGCTGTGAAAAATAAAACCACAACACTTTGGGATCGCGCCCTACTTCCCGTAGTCGACGAGTTGTGCCTATGATTTTTCCCTCAATATCAGAGGTTTTTGAGGCTTGTAAAAATGTACCTGGGCGAGCCGTGCTCTCTGATATCACTTCCTCAAATCCGTCGGCGCCGCCGTCATGCATGCCCCCTAGAGGAACAAACGACGAACCTACCAATCCGGCGTGAAATGATTGCGCGAACCTCTCAAATGAAGTGGTGTCGCACTTATCGATCGCGACCTCACAAAGATTATGATCTATCAATGTTGCTTCCCGCCCGTGAGTCGTTTTAACCAAGAATTATATAGTCTCGTTGATTCGCAAACAAGAGGCGAAAGCTAACCAGTGTGACCCCGTGTTGACGCAAGCGGTCGACATCACAGCAAGGTCTTGAGTCTCAGGTTCAGGCCCTTGATATAGCCGAGCTACATCGCCTCAAACCGGGTGACGAGAGTGGTCTAGGTTGACTGTTCGGCAGGGCGTCGCATGGTGCGCAACTCGCTTAGCCACTCCAGATGCGGGCGCACTTCAAATTCGACCGAGTGCCCAGGAAAATGCCTCCTTGCTCTAAAATCCGGTTTCGGGTGTTAACCGGGACACACTTGCTCCTTGCAGAACTTACCTCTATCGACCCCACGCAGAAGGACGGCGGTAGAGCCGGAGAGGCCGCAACGCATGAAGCCCGGCGCCTTCGGCACCGGGCAAGAAGTTCAAAGCGTTGGGGAAGACCTGAACTTTTAAGCGGCGGTGCGCGGTTTCTCTCCGATAGCGCCGGATCGCTCGATCTCCGCAATTTCCTCGCTGGAGAAGCCGAGCACGTCGCGCAGGATTTCGCCCGTGTGCTCTCCGAGCAAGGGCGAGCGCACGACTTCCGAAGGGCTGTCCGACAGTTTGATCGGATTGCCGACCGAGAGATATTTGCCGCGCGTTGGATGATCGACCTCCACCACGGTGCCTGTCGCGCGCAGCGAGGGGTCTTCGGCAAGTTCTTTCATCGACAGGATCGGTCCGCACGGAATGTCGTGCTCGTTCAGGATTGCCATGGCCTCGAACTTGGTCTTGGTCATGGTCCATCGCTCGATACGCGCGAACATAGCGTTGAGACGCGGGAGGCGCGCTTTCGGCGTGGCCCAATCGGGGTGCGTTTTCCAGCCCGGCTCGCCGATCGCCTCGCACACGGCCTCCCAAACGGGTGCTTGTGTGATGAAGTAGATGTAAGCGTCCGGGTCGGTCTCCCAGCCCTTGCATTTGAGGATGCGGCCTGGCTGACCGCCGCCCGAATCGTTGCCCGCGCGCGGCACCGCTTCCCCGAAGGGCACGCCCTCGCCGAATTGGGTGTATTCTTCCAGAGGACCGTGAGCGAGGCGTTGCTGGTCGCGCAGCTTGACCCGGCAAAGATTGAGCACGCCATCCTGCATGGCGCAATCGACCTTTTGCCCGCGCCCGGTTCTCATGCGCTGGTAGAGCGCGGTGACGATACCGAGCGCGAGATGCAGGCCCGTTCCGCTATCGCCGATCTGCGCGCCCGTGACGAGCGGCGGCCCTTCGCGAAAGCCCGTGGTCGAGGCCGATCCGCCGGCGCATTGGGCGACGTTCTCATAAACCTTGCAATCCTCGTAAGGGCCGGGGCCGAAACCTTTGACCGATGCGACGATCATGCGCGGGTTCAGCTCCTGGATGCGCGCCCAGGTCAGCCCCATGCGGTCGAGCACGCCCGGGGCGAAATTCTCGACCAGCACGTCGCAGACTTTGACGAGCGCGTTCAGGACCTCGATCCCCTTCGGGTTCTTGGTATCGAGCGTTATCGAGCGCTTATTGTGGTTCAGCATCGTGAAATAGAGGCTATCCACATTTGGAATGTCGCGCAGCTGGCCGCGCGTGATGTCGCCGGCGCCCGGCCGCTCCACCTTGATCACATCGGCCCCGAGCCACGCCAAGAGCTGCGTGCAGGTCGGCCCTGACTGAACATGCGTAAAGTCGAGGATTCTCACCCCATCCAATGCTTTTGTCATTTCTTTTTCCCCAGACCTCAGCTCCGGCCGGCAGGTGAAAAACGAATGCTGGCGCTCTCACCCCAAAGCCTGTGGTATTATTTATACAGAGTTTGGATTTCGGTTCCAGATGCATACTCACCCGGCGGGTATCGACATGAGTAGCAGGCGGGGGCCAAAACCAGGCATGGCTCCTCTAATCCAGCCCTTTTTTAGCACCCGGTTCACTTGATTGGCACCGACCTCGCTTGAAGGCTCTCGCGCAGCCCGGCTATGTCCTTTTCAAAGGCAGGAACCGTCTCCTCGCGCATCCGCTTGGTATCGTCCAAAATCGCCTGCGCCGCCGGCCCAGCTTTCCATTCGTGGCTCAATACGTCCTTCATGTTGTTGTCCATGCTGTCGTAATAGCGGCGCACCCCCGAAAGCAGCTCCGGCGCAAGCTGGAAGGTGATGGCCTGCTGCTTCATCGTCTCCCACACGAAGGTTTTCATCTTGAGCTCGTCCGGTGCAACGCCCGCGTTCGACCAGCCGTTCTTGCCGGACCAGTACATGGTCCATGTATCGGAGGGGAGGAAATACTGGTCCGAGATCCGGTTGCGGAGGACCTTCTCGAAAGATTGGCTCCACTCATCGACAGAAGCGAGATTGTCCTTCACCTCGTCGAGAAGCGCGCGCCGCATATAATAGCCGTCGCGCTCGCTGCGGGCGACCTCGAACTGAAGGGCCGTCGTGAAGCCCGCCTGGGCGGCGAGATAGACCCCGAGTATAGTCGAAGCCATGATGAAAAGGTTGGAAAGCCAAAACTCGGCATTGCCGCTTTCGCGGACCTTGAAGACGCGGAAGATACGCCGGGGCATACTTTCTCCGTGCAAAGATTGAGGGCACGCCCGTTTCGCGCGCCATTATGTCCGCTTGATGGTGCCCCGGAAGGCTCGCCTACACCGCCTCCATCGCGCCGCTCTTCGCATTTTCAGCGCCGGCAGCGGCTTTGCTGTGGCGCATTGGCTTTAGGATGAAGAGCGCCATGAAGGCTGCAATCAGGTTCATGAGCGTAGCAACCACAAAGACCGAATGCCATGACCCCGTGTAGTTTTTCAAAAGGCTGGCGAACGGCACGAAGAATGCCGCCGCGCCCTTCGCGGTGTAAAGGAGACCCGCGTTCGTGGTCGCGTATTTCGTGCCGAACGTGTCGGTGCAGGTGGACGGAAAGAGGCTGAAAATCTCGCCCCAGGTGAAGAAGACGAGACCGGCCATTAAAATGAACATATAGGGCGAGGTTCCGAGCGTCCCCATTCCCCAATAGGCCGCGGCTCCGAAGGAGAATACGATAGCCATCGTATTCTCCCGGCCGATGCGATCCGATGTCCAGCCGAAGAACGGCCGCGCAAGTCCGTTCAGGATGTTGTCGATGACAAGCGCGGTGCTAAGCGTGGTCGCGGTGACGAAAAAGACCGTGACCTTCACATCGCCAAGCTCCAGGTCTTTGGCGATTGGGGCGATCTGGGCGGTGGCCATCAGTCCGCTCGCCGCGACCATGACGAACATGAAATAGAGAATCCAGAAAACCGGCGTCCGCACCATTTCCGAAGGCGTATATTCCTTGAGCGATTGCCAAATGCGGGGACGCGGCGCAGGTGTCTCTCCGGTTTTGGGAGCCCGCAGAAGCTGCGAAAGAAGGAGCACTGCGCCTCCCTGGGCAAGGCCCGCCCACAAAAAGGCCGCCTCATAACCTTGGTTGAGGATCGCATGACGGATGGGGATGACTGTTAAAGCCGCGCCCGCGCCGAAGCCCGCAGCGGTAAGGCCTGCCGCAAGGCCGCGATGATCGGGGAACCATTTTAGAGCGTTACCGACGCAGGTTCCGTACACCGCGCCCGCGCCTAGGCCCGAAATGGCCGCCGCTGCATAAAGCATCTCGATACTGGACGCGATCGAGTTCATCCACCAGCCGGTCGCCACAAAGACCGCGCCGAAGGCGACCACGATCCGCGGCCCAAATTTATCGACGAACCAGCCCTCTATGGGCACAAGCCAAGTTTCGGTTGCAACGAAAACAGTAAATGCAAACTGAATTGCAGGAGTGCCCCAATGGTGCTTTTGGTCGATAGGGTCGACGAACAACGTCCATCCATATTGCAGGTTTGCAATCATGGACATGCAAATGATACCTGCCAGTAATTGAAGCCAGCGGCCAGCTCGCGGTTTTGCACCGTCTTTGGGCATTAGGCATTTCCTCCTGAATTTGATGCAATTGAAACGATCTTTTGCTTAGGCCTAGCTCCCTTTCCTAAAATTCAATTACTGCTCGCGGCACATCGCTCAGCGTACCAAACACAGCTACCGGGTTGGGAGATGGACTTTTGGATGCGCATGCGGACAAAATACTACTGTAGGCCGGTAGCTGGCGCACTGTATGCCAAAAACATTGTGAAACAAGCGCCGGGACGTTGTCAATCTACTCAGGTGCAGTGTGCGGCCTTTCAGCCGTTGACAGTGAGGCCTGTCCTTTTCACAGTCGCTGCCAGCACCGCGAAAGGCTAAGCATAGAGGGAATTCGGTCACTCGGCCCGGGGGATGAATGGCACTCATCATTGTTGGCATCCTTATCGGCTTCGCCTTCGCTAGCGCTTCGCAAACCTGGCGCCAGCTTCCGCCCGGCCTTACCTTCGCCGATCGCGTCAAGGCATTTCTCCGCGAAAGCTGGACGCGTGCAAGTCCCGCTTCCGCCGAGCCGCCGCCTCCCCCTCTCACCCTCCCCGTTCCGGAGAGTTTGGAAGTACCATTGGCGGTTAAGCTTAGGAAGCTAGAAACTGCATTTCTTCCCGTCGCCGAGAACGCCGCGCATCCGCGCGAGTTCCTGGATGAGCCATCGTTCCAGGAAGCGGCGGGTCTTTTGCGCAGCGATACCGTTCCGCTAAAAACCGTCTTGCAATATGTGCTCGGAACCAATTGGGGCCTGTCCTGTGCCGGCCTTGCGGCACTCGCTGAGCGTCCCGATCGAGCGGACGCGCGCCAGCAAGTGCTATCCGGTTTCGACCGGCTCACTCCTTGGGCCTGGCACTACGCGCTGGCCTATTTCCTGACCCTGAACCCGCGGCCCGCGCCCGGCGCTCCGTTTGTGAGCGCTAAGGAGTGGTGGCGCGATAATCCGGCAGCGGCGATGGCCGCTCAGGAGTATTTCGACGAGTCTGAGCTTTTTGGAGACGCGCCCACGTTCGGCGGCGCGCTCGATGCCGTTCCGCCGTCAAGCTATCCGCTCATTCGCGGCTTTCTCGAACGCCTGCACCACTCTTGCGCGAGCGCTCTCATCCGGGAGATCGATACAAGGCAGCGCGCTGTCATCGACCGCGCCTTCCTCTCCTCATTCGGCCGCTTTTGGACCGGCGGCGAACGGCTCGATTACTTGATTGAGCCCTCCTCCTGGAGCGATATGCTGCGAAATGCGAGCACATCGGTTACAGGTCAGCCGGTCCGGTCTTTGCTCGCGGCTGGCGAGCCGCGGATCGGCAAGACGTCGTTCCTCCGGCTGCTCGGCAAGCGCCTCGAAGCGCAAGGGTGGACCGTATTCGAGGCCGGCGGCGCCGAACTCATGGCGGGACAGCAATATTTCGGCCAGCTCGAAGGCCGGGTTCAAAAGGCCGTCGAAGAGCTTTCAACGGCGAAGAAACTGATTTGGTATATTCCCGATATCCTGCAGTTCGCGCTCAGCGGCACGCATCAAGGCCAAGCGGCGAGCATTTTGGAGCAAATCCTTCCCGCCATCTCCTCCGGCCGCCTCATCATCTGGACCGAAGCGTCCTCCGCCGGAGCCGCGCGCCTCTTACGCATGCGCCCGCAGCTTCGTAACATTTTCGAGGTGATCCGCTTTGAGCCGCTTTCCACCGGGGAGACGCTGTCCATCGCCCATACCATCGCCAAGCGGGGCTTGAGCGAGGCCGGCCTGAAGGTCGCCCCCCAATGCGCCGAGACCGCCTTAAGCGCTGCCCGGCAATATTTAAGCGGGACAAGCCTGCCCGGCTCTGTGCTCGATCTCTTAAAATCGGCGATCGCCCGCGCCCTCAAAGACAGGAGCGGCGCCGTTACCCCTCACAGCGTGATCATGAGCCTCTCGCAGGCGACCGGCGTTCCCGCCGCGATCCTCGACAGCAAGGAGCGCGCCGACCTTGCCGCGATCCGCAAATTTTTTGCCGCGCGCGTCATCGGCCAGGAGGAGGCCGTGTCCACCATCGTCGACCGCATCGCCATGTTGAAGGCCGGCCTGAACGATCCGGGCAAGCCCATCGGGGTGTTTCTCTTCGCCGGGCCGACGGGAACTGGCAAGACCGAGCTGGCAAAGACGCTGGCGGAATTTCTCTTCGGATCGGCGGACCGGCTGATTCGCCTCGATATGAGCGAGTATCAAGCTCATGATTCGACGTGGAACATTCTGGGTACTGCGGATCCTGCCACCCAGGTCGAGTCGCTTATCGGCAAGGTTCGCAAGCAGCCTTTCTCCGTGGTGCTGCTCGACGAGTTCGAAAAAGCGCACGCCAACGTGTGGGACCTCTTTCTGCAAGTCTTCGACGATGCGCGGCTGACCGATGCCGCGGGGCAGGAAGCCGATTTCCGCCATTGCATCATCATCCTTACCACGAATTTGGGCGCTACGGCGCATCGGGGCGCCGATCTCGGATTCCTGCCAGCAGCAAGCGGCTTTTCCAACGATCAGATCATGCGCGCGGTCGGCCAAACCTTCCGCCCCGAATTTCAGAACCGGCTGGACAAGGTCATCGTGTTTCAGCCGCTGACGCGCGAGCTCATGCGCAGCATTCTGAAAAAAGAGCTGGGGCGCGTGCTGGAAAGACGCGGCTTCAAGGATCGCGAATGGGCAGTGGAATGGGAGGCCTCGGCGCTCGAATTCCTTTTGGAGAAGGGCTTCTCGCCGGAAATGGGCGCGAGGCCCCTGAAGCGCGCCATCGATCAATATGTGATCGCACCCTTGGCTGCGACCATTGTCGAGCGGCGCTTTCCGGAGGGCGATCAATTTCTCTTCATCCGCAGCGACGGCAAGGCCGTGCAGGCGGAGTTCGTCGACCCCGACGACGACGGCGAGACCTCAGAACCGGCTTCGCCTCCGGCCCCAGGCGAGCGCGTATCGCTGCCTGCCATGATCCTTGCGGCAAGCGGCACGGCAGCGGAGGTGCAGTCGCTGGAGGAGGCCTATGAAGCGATCCGCGTCACGCTCGGGTCGGAGACTTGGGAGGCGCTGAAATCGCAGGCCTCGGAGAAGATGCAAGGCGAGGACTTCTGGACCGCGGCGGGGCGCTATGAGGTGCTCGCGCGCATCGCGCTCATGGACCGGGTGCGGGCCGCCGCAAGCACGGCTGAGGCCTTTCGCGCGCGCCTTGCGAAAGCGCCGGCACGTGGCGGCAAATCCTCGAAGGAGCTGATCGCGCGACTTGCCCTGCAGCTGCACCTGATAGGCGAAGGCATCAAGGACGTGCTCGAAAGTGCACCGGTCGAGGCAGCGCTGACCGTCGAACCCGCCCTCGATGGCGGTGCGGAAAGTTTAGATGCGCTGGACTGGCGCGGGAAATTGCTCGACATGTATCGCGGCTGGGCTGCTGCCCGGAACATGCAGCTTTCGGAGATTCCGGGGCGCGCCAAGGAGGCGCCCATTCTTCTCATTAGCGGCTTCGGGGCGCATCGCGGTCTTCTCCAGGAGAGCGGCCTGCACGTTCTGGAAACTTCCGGCGATAGCAAGAATGTCGAGCGGGTCACAGCACGCGTCCGCGTTGCAGCCGCCCCGCTGGGCGACCTCCCGCCGCACAAGCTGCGCCAGACGTTAGCCAACGCTCTCTCTCAATCCGGCGCCTCCAGCACGCTGGTCCGCCGCTACCGGAATGGCGCCTCTCCGCTCGTCCGCGACATGACTGCCGGATGGCGCAGCGGCCGGCTGGACGCGGTGCTCCGCGGCGATTTCGACCTTGTTGGCTCAATTCAGCGTTGAAACCGGCTCCACAATGGGCCGCCTCCCCTCAACGGGATTACCGATCGTGGCGATACTCGCCATTGAGGCAGAAGATTGGTCAAAAAATAGGCAAACCGTCAGCCGACGTCAGGCCAAGCCTGAACAGCGGCTTACGCAGCCCGCAAAGAACGCTTCCCGCCGCTTTGCGCCATCCGGAAAATGGTGCCGCCATGCTCGTCTGTAGCGTCTTGCTTAAGGACGCCTTCGTCGAGAAGCTCGTGGAACATATAAGTCGGCATCTGATTGATTCTGTAGGGATAATTATGGATTTCCGCCGGAAGGCCATCTTCCCTCATGATGGTGATATCGTCCCGGTTCCAATCGTTCTTCTTCTGCAAGGCGTAGTAGTCCCCGCTCGCCAGCAATGCCTTGAATTCTTCTTTCGTCTTTCTCATTGGACACCTCGGTTGGTTCGCCGCCCACTATGCTGCTTTGCAACAAAGCTGCAGCAAAACCCATGCCGGGCTGTATAATAATGCTGTAAGGAAAGGCGCACGCCTCCGGCAGCGCTAATGGCCTCCCCCTTTCCCGCGCGAACGGATCCGGTTCATCGCGCCGGGTGGCGCCATCCCATGCGGGCTGCGAGCCGCGAAGGGAGGGGCGGTAGTATTCAGCCGGAGGCCAAGCATTTGTCATGATTTGCCCGGCGCTGACGGGGGCGCGGGAAAAAGCTCATGCCAGCGGCCGGCCACGCGGCGCTCGATATCGGCTCTCATGCACATTGTCTCGCCCCACTCCCGCGCGGTTTCGCTGCCGATTTTCTTCGTCGCGTCGATACCGAGCTTGCCGCCGAGCCCCGTCAGCGGCGAAGCGAAATCCAGATGGTCGATGGGCGTGCGGTCCACGGTCATCAGATCGCGCGACGGGTCCATTCGGGTCGCAACCGCCCACATGACGTCGCGCCAGGAGCGGATATCGATATCCGCATCGACCGCGATCACGATCTTGGTCATGGTGAATTGCGGCAAAAGCGACCAGAAGCCCATCATGGCGCGCCGCGCCTGTCCGGGATAGCGTTTGTCTATCGCAAGCACGGCGATGCGGTAGGAGCAGGCCTCCGGCGGCAGCCAAATATCCAGGATTTCGGGAAGCTGCTGCTTTAGGAGCGGCTTGAAAATATCGAGCATGGCATCGGCAATGACCGAGGGTTCGTCGGGGGCGCGGCCCGTGAACGTAGTCAGATAAACGCCCGGCTCGCGGATGCGCATATGCTGGAGGCGGAAAACCGGGAAGGGCTCGGGCGGATTGTAATAGCCGGTATGATCGCCGAACGGGCCCTCAAGCGCGGTTCCGGCCGGCGAGACGGTGCCTTCGAGGACGATCTCGGCGCTGGCCGGTACGTGGAGCTGGATCGTCCGGCAGGGCGTAAGCTCTGGGCGCCTCCCCCCGAGAATGCCGGCAAGCGCTAGCTCGCTTACGCCTTCCGGCGCTGGCATAACCGCGGCAAGGATCGTAGCAGGGTCCGCACCGATCACGACTGCCACGGGCATGTCGAGCCCGCGCGAGGCCCACAGCCTGTGGTGTTGAGCGCCGCCGCGCATCGGCAGCCAGCGCACTATCGCGGCATCCTTGCCGAGAACCTGCATCCGGTAGATGCCAAGATTGTAGGCGGAAGGATTGTCGTCGCCGGGTGGCCTTGTAATTACGATGGGCCAAGTGATGAGCGGCCCGGCGTCGCCTGGCCAGCATGTTTGCACCGGCAGCTGAGACAGATCGGCCGGAACGTCCGTCCACGCCTTCGGTTCGGAGACGATTTTCGCACGCGATTGCAGCGCTGCACGCGCAGCGGGGAAAAGCCGGCCGGCCTCGGCGATGGACTTCGGCGGCTGAGGCGAACGCATCCACGCCATGAATGCGCCGAGCCGCTCCAACTCCGCCGGAGATGTGCCAAGGCCCGCGGCCACGCGCTCGCGCGTCCCGAACAGATTGGCAATCACGGGCAAACCGGAGGGTTTTCCACCCGCGATGGGCTGTTCGAAGCGCAGCACCGGGCCGCCGTTTGCGATGACCCGCCGATGCACCTCGGTGATTTCAAGGTTCATATCCACGGGCGCAGCGATGCTGCGGACGCCGCCTTCGCCATCGAGGTAGCCGAGAAACGACTTCAGGTCCGCGAAGGGAGGCAGGCTGCGCCGGTACATTGAAAGGGCCCCCGCGTTTGAGCGTGTGAAGAAATTGGCGCGTTCGCAGCAAACTCAGCTGTCATGGCCCGGCTTGACCGGGCCATCCATGGAGAACCCGATGCGATCCGTATGTTGCTAGATGGCCGGGTCGAAGCCCGGCCATGACAGTGGTGGTTGCCGCCGATTTCTTCACACGCTCGTTCATGCCGCTTTAGCGCGCGGCCGCTCGTTTTGACAGCTTTGAAACTGGCCAAGCCCCGCGTGCTTTTGGCGCAGGCAGAGGCGGCGGCCCAAACAGAGCCGCCGCGATACCGGCGCAGCCCCGGCCCGCCGCGTCAATGGCCGTTCGCTTTCGCCACCACAGCCGGCTTATCTGCGGGCGTCGCCTCAGGCGCGGCTTCCGCGCGTTGCAGCGTGTTTTTTTCCAAAAGAACCGGAGGCTTGCCGTGAAGTAAGTCTATGGCAGCCTTAAGCTGGTTGTCCTTATCCTTGTCCTTCGGAACATACGAGATGCTTCCAGCCGCCTCGGGAGCGCTGCCGTTCTTGAGATGCCCAGGCAATTGAGCCTCGGCTTCGAGGGGGGCCGACGAGAGCTGAAGCTTGAGTTCGGCCGGCAGCTCCGGTTCGACAACGTAATCCGGCTCGATGCCCGTCGCCTGGATCGAGCGGCCAGAGGGCGTGAAATATCGCGCTGTCGTGAGCCGGAGCGCGCCATTGTCGCCGAGCGGAATCAATGTCTGCACGGAGCCTTTTCCGAACGAGCGCGTGCCAACGAGTTGCGCCCGTTTGTGGTCCTGGAGCGCCCCTGCCACAATTTCTGAAGCAGAAGCCGAACCGCCATTGATCAGCAAAACAATCGGCTTGCCGCCGGTAATGTCGCCCGGTTTTGCGGCCGCGCGCTCGATGTCGCTTTCTTTGCGGCCCTTCGTGATAACGATCACGCCGCGATCGAGAAAGGCGTCGGAAACGGCAATAGCCTGATCGAGCAATCCGCCCGGATTGTTGCGAAGATCGATGACATAGCCCACGAGCGAGGGCCCCACCGTTTTCTGGATGTCCTCAACGGCCTGCTGCAGATATTCGGTGGTGTGCTCGTTCTCGAAGCTTTTGATCTTGATCCAGCCAACATCGCCTTCGACGCTGTATTTGACGGGATTGATGCGGATGATATCGCGGACGATCTTAATGCCGATCGGCTTGGCAGCCCCTTTGCGGTCGATGGTAAGCGTGATCGGCGAGCCAGCCGGACCGCGCATCCGGTCGACCGCCTGATCCATGCTCAAGCCCTTGATCGGCTGGCCGTCGAGCTCGGTGATGGCATCGCCGGCAAGCACGCCCGCCCGCTCGGCCGGCATGTTGTCGATGGGGGCGATCACCTTGAGCACGCCGTTCTCCATCGTGACGTCGATGCCAAGACCGCCAAACTCGCCGTGCGTCTCGACCTGCTCCTCTTGGAACTCTTTCGGGCTCATATAGCTCGAATGCGGATCGAGCTTCATCAGCATGCCGTTGATAGCTTGCTGGATGAGCTTCTTGTCGTCCGGTTTCTCGACATACTCCTCGCGCACATGCTGCAGAACTTCACCGAAAAGCTCGAGGTCTTTGTAGACTTGCGCGTTTGCCGCTGCGGCGCTGTCCTGGAGTTGAGACGGCGATAGGAAAACTCCGCTGGCGCTGGCTGCGACAATGAGAAAAGCGCCAAGCGCAAGTCGACGTATGCGCATTACTTTCTAACCTTCCGATTTTTTCAGCGTGTGCTAGGCTTTTTCAGCTTACCGTGCCGGCATTGCAAGGGAAAGCAGGTTTTTTCCCGCACAAATTCCAAAGCCTTCTTTCATCATAGGCAAGAATGGGGCCAAACGGCGGCTGGTATTGCCGCGGGAAATGAAATGGGGCGCCCGGCTTCTCGCCGGTGGCTAGGCGCGCGAGGTTATTCCAGACGCCAGCGCCTCCATGGCGAATAATAGCCGGAAAAGGCCAGGACGAACCGCATACCTCTTGCGGCGCTCAATCGCGCGGAGGATCGTCCCGGCGGCCTCTGACGTGCTGAGCGGCGCAAAACCCTTCGGCACGCGCTCGCGGCTTCCTGGATTGTGCTCCCAGTAGCTGCTTTCCACGGTGCCGAGGACAACGAGACTAACGGAAACGCCGCCCGGCGCGGCTTCAAGGCGCAGCGCATCCGAAAAGCCCTTCAGCGCCTGGCGCGCGGCAATGTAGGCGGCGGCGTTGGGCCAAACCATGTATGAGGCTGGCGACGTTACGTTGACGATGTGCCCGCTCTTCTTCGCCAGCATCCCAGGAAGAAAAAACCGCGTGACATAAAACGCCGCGAGATAAGGCAATTCGATCATTTGACGGGCTTCCTCGGGGCTGGTTTCGAGGATCGAAAGCCATCGCCCCGCGCCCGCATTGTTCACAAGGATATCCGGCACGCCCGCGCTTTTTAGCACGCTCTCGCTCATGCGCTGGGCCTCCTCGAGGCTCGAAAGATCCACGGGAAAGGCCCAAGCCTCGCCGCCCTGCGCTCTAATTTCGTTC
>Ga0074046_10002690_pt1 | contig 15220 bp, 10 predicted proteins | sample BogForMeECP23OM3_FD_94441 | JGI IMG/M metagenome (GOLD analysis project Ga0074046, IMG submission 94441) | Bog forest soil microbial communities from Calvert Island, British Columbia, Canada - Bog Forest MetaG ECP23OM3 | ecosystem: Environmental > Terrestrial > Soil > Wetlands ...
GGCCTGGCGCGGCATTCGAGTGCTCGCGTGGGACGGCGACGTTCTCTACGGATGCCGTGGCTATCAGGTCGTTTGCATGAATTCTCGCCTGCAAGCGGGCCAGAGCGCGGAGTGGGAATCAGTAGCGCATTTTCGTCCAGTATGGTGGAGGAATCTCACGTCGCGCGCCGCGCTGAGCTATCGCCTGCTGCGCGATGGCTTTCATGCGCTGGCTATTCTCGATGACCCTCTCGGCGGCCAGACCATGGTGGGTGCGGTTCCGGGCGCATTGGTAACGCGAACTTCGGACAGCGGCGAATTCCATGTTACTCATCATGTTCAGCGTGGCACACGGCCGCTGCACGTCACCGCGGTTCCATCGGGAAAAATTTATTGGGGCGAGTATTTCGACAATCGCGCGCGCACGGAAGTTCATATCTACGCTTCGAAGGATCGAGGGCGCACGTGGCAGATTGCCTATACATTTCCCGCGGCCAGCATACGTCATGTCCACAACATTGTTTACGACCGTTGGGGCGATTGCCTTTGGATACTGACGGGAGATGAAGGCTCGGAGTGCAAAGTGCTGCGTGCTTCCTCGGATCTTCGCTCGGTTGAAGTCGCGCTGGCCGGCAACCAGCAAGCGCGGGCCGTGGCGGCGATTCCAACGCAGAATGGGTTGTATCTTGCGACCGACACACCTTTCGAAAAGAACCACATCTATCGGCTTGATCGGGCAGGGAATGTCGAGCAGGTCGGCGACCTAGCCAGCTCTTCGATCTTTGGTTGCAGGGTTGGTTGCCGGGTCAGCGAGGCGATATTTTTTTCGACCATGATCGAACCGAGTGCTGTGAACACCAGCCGTGACGTCCATCTCGCCGGCTCCAGAGACGGAACAAATTGGCAGGTACTGGCTCGGTGGAAGAAAGATAAACTGCCGATGCGTTATTTCCAGTACGGCAACGCCTTCCTGCCCGACGGTGACAATTCCACCAATTATCTTGCGGCCACGACCATCGCCGTTGAGCCGGACGATCTGGTCACCACGCTCTGGGAAGTTGAGCCGGCATGAGCCTGGCCACGCGTTGGCATTACTACCGGCGTATCTTCCGCGCCTATCTTGGTTCTGGACGAAGCCAGTTGACGTTCTGGCATGAGGCGCCGGAGATCAATCCGCGCGCCACCGCCAGCCGCCTTGGCGAGTACTACATGCTGTTTCGCGAGAAGGCGGACTACTCCGGGCACTACGATGCTGCCGGCATTCCCATGCTCGACTACCACGGAGCGATTGGCCTGCAGTACAACCCGATCGCGATTGCGCAGTGGGGGCTCGCGAATTACAACCTCTTCTGCGAGTCGAAGGACGAAGCTCGCTGGCGGAAAACTCTCAAGGCTGCCGATTGGCTCGCCGCCAACTTGGAACAGAATGCTCACGGCCTTTGGGTCTGGCACCATCATTTCGACTGGGAGTATCGCAACACGCTCAGGGCGCCATGGTATTCGGGACTGGCGCAGGGACAGGGCGTTTCACTTCTCTTGCGGGCGCATGCTCATTCTCGCGCTCATTCCGAAGACGAGAAGTATCAAGTTGCGGCCGGGAAGGCGTTTGTCGCCCTGACACGGCCCATTGCCGAAGGCGGCGTACTTTTTGAGGATGAAGCCAAGAACCTGTGGATCGAAGAGTATCTTGTGGACCCACCGACGCACATTTTGAACGGATTCATGTGGGCGCTCTGGGGTGTGTTCGATTTCTGGCTGGCGCGCGGGGATGCGTCGGCGAAAGAGATTTTCGATCGCGGGATCGAGACTCTGGCCCACAACCTGGCCCGCTTCGACACCGGATACTGGTCGCTGTATGAACAGTCCAGGTACGAAAAATCAACAATCGGGCTGAAGATGCTGGCGAGCCCTTTCTATCATCAGTTGCATATCGTGCAGTTGCGCGTGATGTCCAGGCTGACAGGCGACCCTCGTTTTGCGGCGGTTGCCGAACGGTGGGAAGGCTACGCGCGGCGACGCAGCAATCGAACCCGTGCTCTGGTCGAGAAAAGCGTCTTCAAATTGTTGCACTATTGAATGCTCGAAATATATTGATTGCTCTAAATACTCATCGTGAAGATTCTCTACGTCTCACAATACTTTCCGCCTGAAATGGGAGCGCCGGCGGCGCGCGCCGCGGAGTTGTCGCGGCATTGGGCGCGGATGGGGCATGACGTGACTGTCCTCACCGGATTTCCGAACCATCCGACCGGAGTTGTGCCCGAGGATTGGCGGTCGCGATTGCGCCGCCTTCATTACACGGAAACCGTCGATGGGGTGCGCGTGGTTCGCACCTGGCTCTGGCCGCTGCCCAACCGAAAAGCGCACGAAAGGATCCGCAATTACGCGTCGTTCTGTCTGTCGGCAGCGATCAGCGGCTTGGCTCTGCCTAAGCCGGACGTGGTGATCGCCACGTCTCCGCAGTTGCTGTGCGCGCTTTCCGGGTGGTGGCTGGCGTTTTCAAAGCGCGTTCCCTTCGTCTTCGAAGTGCGCGATCTTTGGCCGGAATCGCTTGCGGCCGTCGGCGCAGGCGGCGAAGGGACCTTGCTTCATCGCACGCTGGGCGTGATCGCCGGATTTCTTTACCGTCGGGCCGACTGCATCGTGGTCGTGACGCCCGCCTTCAAGGACCACCTGATCCGGTACTGGAACGTTCCCGCTGCAAAGATTTCTATTGTCGAGAATGGAGTGGAGACCGATCTCTTCCGGCTCGACCCGGCAGCGATCGAAGTGCGAAAGCAACTGAAGCTCGAAGATCGTTTTCTGATTTGCTACATCGGCACGATGGGCAATGCGCATGGGCTGGAGACTTTGATTGCCGCCGCCGAAGAACTGCAGACTGCGTTGCCGAACGCGATGTTCTTACTGATTGGCGAAGGGGCAGAAAAGGAGCGGATCGTGCAACTCGCCGCCGCCCACGGACTCGCCAACATTCAGTTTCTTGGTCAGCAGCCCCGAGAAGAAATTCCCGCCTATGTGTCGGCTGCCGATCTCTGCCTGGTCATGCTGAAAAAGACCGAACTGTTCAAGACGGTGATTCCCACCAAACTCCTCGAATACATGGCGTGCGAGCGGCCAGTCATCGTCGCGGTCGATGGGCAGGCCCGACAGATTGTCGAAGAGGCCGGCGCTGGCGTGTTTGTGGAGCCCGAAAACAGTAAAGCCCTGGCGAAAGCGATCCTCGACCTGGCAGAGGCCCCCGAGCGCAGACGACAAATGGGAACCAGCGGCCGGCAATACATCGTCAATAAACTTTCCCGCGGAAAAACGGCGCAGGAATACATCGCTGTGCTGGAAGCTCTTGCTGGGTAGGGTCAGACGCTCTGCGAAAACGGGACAAAATGCAACGGCCGCGGACAGGAGTGTCTGCGCTACACGCCCTAAGGATGAACCGCAACGATTGCCAAGCTGGTGGACAGCGACATGGCCGCATCCGCAGTGCGATAGGCCGCAGCTTTAGCCGCGCTTCCGGGGATGAACAATATGTCGCCTTTCACCAGAGGCATATCCGGCGCTTTGGCATAAAGTACCTTCTTGAGGTTGATGGGAATTTCCTTGACCCCGTTCGGCGTCTGGCGCAGGATCCTGGTTTTGCTCAAGGCAGAGGTGCGTGTGCTGCCGCCGGCCAGCGCCAGGGCCTTGAGAACGGAGAGGGTGTTGTCCTCAATCAGAAAGCCGCTCGGACGGTTCACGTCGCCCACGACATAAATGATCCCAGCGCGCGAAACAATGATCGTGTCTCCAGGAAAGACATCCACATTGTTCTCGGTATCTTCCGCCAGGTTTGACGATAGCTGAATCTCAATCTTCTGACCGGGATCTCCGCGACGCTCGATGGTCACGGTGCGCCCCGCCCTGCCGGTCAATCCTCCCGCCGCCGAAATCAAGTCAAAAAGACGTCGCTCACCAATCGCCGGGTAGGATCCGGGGCGACCGACCTCTCCCACCATCGTTATGGATTGCGAGGCGGACTCGTTCACAAAAATGGAAACGTGCGGGTTGCGCACAAAGCCTCCATCCTCCAGTCGCTTTTGGATTAACTGCTGTGCTTCATCTGTCGTCAGGCCCGCGACGTGAACATAATCAATCAGGGGAAGGTACACATCTCCGGAACCGCTGATGCGTGTCTTGATCGAGAGATCGGGCACGCCGAACACGGTGATATCGAGCAGATCGCCGATGCCCAGCTTCACATTGGAATTCGCAAGCGGGCGGGGCGACTGAGGCGAAGCGGGTTCGTTCGCAGGTGCGGGTTGCGGCGCCGCTCCTGTGGCCGGCGCTTGGGCCAGGAGCTGAAGGCTGCATAAGCCAACAAGAAAAATTTGCAAGCTTCGCAAAGGGAAGCGGCGATTCCGCCCGGACATACCTAGACTCCTGGATTTACGCGTGTGCGTCGAGTTTAACACACGCACCTCCACTCAATTTGGCGCTGAACGCTGTGTTAAATGCCGCGGTGACCATCAACAGTTAATGCAGAAGTGCGTCAAAATAGTTGCTCAGCGAAGGCCACGAGTTGTATAGTTTCAACAAATAAACATTTCATCACACTGCGCCACTAACGGGGAAAGCCTGTCTGAACGAATTGACTGGACTCCCGAACACCAGATGTGGTCTGAGATGCCGGGTGCTCCAGCCGGAAGGGAACTCTGATTTTGACGCTACTGTTCTTTGGATTATTCGCATTCTCGCTGGCTGTATCGTTTGTGGCTACGCGTGAAGTGCGAGACGTGGCGACCCGCAGAGGCTGGGTTTCCCTGCCGCAAGGCGGACGGCATGTTCACCAGGCCCCGCTTCCCCGTTTGGGAGGCGTAGCGATTTTCCTCGCTTTCTCGGTCAGCTTGAGCCTGTGGCTGGGACTTTCCCTCGTATTTCCCCGCCTGGTCGATGGACTCGCTCCCGCCCTGCTTCTCCGTATCTATGTTCCGGCCTGCCTGATTTTCTGTCTCGGCATCTACGATGATCTCCACGGGGCAGGTCCCTATTTGAAGTTTGCCGTGCAGGCGAGCGCCGCTGCGATGCTCTTCGCTGGCGGAATGCGGGTTCTCGATCTGCCGCTGATCTTCGGATCCCACTCGCTGCCCTGGTTTGTCGGCTTGCCCCTCACGGTGTTGTGGGTGGTTGCGGTTACCAATGCCTTTAATCTTATCGATGGCCTGGATGGTTTGGCCGCCGGATCGGCCTTGTTTTCGACGATGGTGTTTTTTGTCGTCGCGCTGGTCAATCATTCATGGCTGGGCTCGCTGATGAGTGTGACCCTCGCCGGCGCCATCCTGGGGTTCCTTCGCTTCAACTTCAATCCGGCCACGATTTTTCTGGGTGACTCGGGCAGCTTGTTCATTGGTTTCATGCTGAGCGCGCTGGCTCTGGCGGGAGCGCAGAAAGCGCCAACGTTCGTGGCCGTGGCCATCCCGGTGGTCTCGTTCGGGTTGCCGATTCTGGAAACGCTGCTGTCCGTCCTGCGACGGCTGATCAGCGGGCGCCCGATTTTTACCGCCGACCGCGAACACATTCACCACAAGTTGCTGGAGATGGGTTTTTCCCACCGCCAGGTGGTGATCGTTCTCTACGCTGTCTCCGCGATCTTTGCCATGCTCAGTCTGTTCCTGCTTTGGCCGACGGGCAGTACCCTGGGACTGGTGCTGGCGGTCGTGGGCACAGGCATCTGGCTGGGTGTCCAGCACCTGAATTACCTGGAGTTTGGCGAACTGCGCCGCGTGGCGCAGCGCACCATTGACCAGCGCCACATCGTGATCAACAATCTCTCGGTGCGCCGCGCGGTCGAGGAACTCAAGATGGCCCGCCATTTCGATCAGGTGCGCACCGTCCTGGTCGCCGCCTTCGAAAGCAACGATTTTGATGCGTTCGAATTGCAGCTCAAGCCGCTTCCCGGCGATCAAGCCATGCCCGGCGAAACCAACCATCACTTTCGCTGGAGCAAGTTTCCTCACATGGTGGCAATTTCCAGCCAGCCTTCATGGAAACTGACGCTCGACCTGGTGACAACTTCGAACCAGCACCGGGGGTCGCTTGTCGTCTACCGCATCTACAGCCACCGCGATCTTCAATTGGATGTCAACCTCCTGACTTCCGAGTTTCCCGCTACCCTTGCCGACGCGCTTGACCGGGTGCTGACCATGCCCGAGGTGCTTGTGCCGGCTGCGCAAGGCGACCCCCAGTTTCTGGCCGCAAACCTCTAACCGCGTTCTGCCAGGTTTTGACAATTCATAGACAGGACTTTCACCGCGGGCTGCCTCCGCTGTCGATCTTGCTCCCTTCCTTTCCGTCCCTGAGTTAATATGGAGGCAACTATGGATCGGAGTACTCTCGGATTGCGGGATCCAGTTGCCCCGGCTCCCAACAGAGAACGGCGCCGCTCGGTTCGTCACAAACTCAACACTCCCGTTTACGCCAGTTTCAATGGTCCGCAGACCGGCATGGTTGTGGACCTGAGTGAACTGCTGGACCTGCATGAAGACGGCTTCGCCGTCCAAACCGGTGAACGCCTGGAAATGAACCGGGCCGTGACGCTCTGCCTCGATCTGCCCGAAACCAAAAGTTACATTCATGGCAGTGGTCAGGTGATATGGAGTGATGACGCTGGCCGCGGCGGCATCCGGTTTTCAGCGCTTCCGGAAAGTTCCCGGAGAATACTGAAAGAATGGCTTTTCGCCAACTTGCTGATCGCCTGCTCCAACCACGCTGCTCGAACCGAGCAACTGGCGCGTCGCGAAGAACAAGAATCACACGAACCGATGCCGGGCAGTGCATCCCGCAGGGTCGTTCCAATCTCCGACGGAAGCGGGGCCGCTTTTTCGTTGGAGGTAGTTCGCCGCGAGGTCCGCGAGATCGGTGACGATGTCGATGCAGTTCTGCAGCTCATCGCCGAGCGCGCCACGAGTCTCACCGGAGCCAGTGGCGCGGCCCTGGCGCTTCTCACCGATGACAAAATGATCTGCCGGGCGCGAACCGGTGAACCAGCGCCGCCGCTCGGTGCCAGGGTGAACGTAGAACAAGGGCTGTCGGGAGAATGCGTTCGCAGCGGTTTGCTCGTCTCCTGCGAAGATGCCGGAAACGATCCGCGAGTCGATCCGGAAGTCTGCCGTACGCTAGGCATCGGCTCGCTCATGGCCGCTCCCATCGTGTCCGACTTCCGGGTGGTCGGCCTGCTCGAGGTTCTCTCGCCGCATTCGCGCGCTTTCACCAAGGACGGCGAGACGGTTTTGGACCGGCTCGTCGATATGATTCCCAAAACCCATCGGGACAAGGCTCAGCCTGCAAAAACCGAGCCTGACAAGACTCAACCGGAAACGCTGATCATTCCAGAAGCCGCGTCCGGTGTGCCGCAGGCTCTCGCTTCGGAGTTGCTTTCGACCGCATCACGTTCGACCGAGTTAGGCTCAGCCGAGTTAGGTTCGATTCATGCGATTCGCGAAGCGTTGTGGGAATCGGAGCCTGAAGTCCGCGAGCAAGCCCGGCAGCAGGTCCCCGGGCAAATCATTGCAGCGGAAGCTACGGAGCAGGTCGCCGGACCTGCGCCCAGATCGTCTTACTTGCTTCACTGGGCCCTGTTCGGGCTGGCCATCTTGGCGGTAGCAATGGCTCTTGGCTATTTAGTTGGTTCCATGATGGAGAAGCGTTGGGCCGACTCAGCGCTGGCGTCGCAGCCGCGCCCGGTGGCCGAGACAGTTTCAGGGCAAGGCGCGAGCGATCGACGCTCGGCCGACCAACTCTCAACCGATCAACGCGCGCCCGCCAAGTCCCTGGCAGATTTACGAAAGCTCGCCGATCAGGCAGACGCGGACGCGCAATGGCAGATGGGCGTGCGCTATCACAATGGCGAGGATGTTCCACAGGATGACGCGCAGGCCATGCAGTGGTTTCAGCGCGCCGCCGAACAAGGCAATGTTGCCGCCCAGTCTGCGCTCGGCGCTTACTATTGGGCGGGCCGTGGAGTCCCTAAAGATTTGTCCAAAGCCTACTTCTGGTCTTTAATTGCGCTCGCCCAGGGCGACCAGAACAGCAAAGTTCGACTGGAAGGACTGGCTTCCCAAATGACCCGCGCGCAGGTCTCCGCCGCCCGCCAGCAGGCCGAAGTCTGGATCCGCACTCATACTCAGCGGGCGAAATCCGAGGCGAACCAAAGTGGCAAGTAATTTCCTGTAGAGACGCGGCTCGCCGCGTCTCTGCAGATGGGGCAAGCCCCGTCTGAACAGGCGGCGGCCTTACAAACGACAGACGGACCCAATCCCGCAGCCGTAGAATATGTTTATGGCTACGCTGCGCGATATCCTGACGGCCGGCGAGCGCGTCCGCGAAGGCGACCCCGCGCTTTGGAAAAAGCTGGATCGCAATCGGGTCCGCTGCTATGCCTGTGGCCACTGTTGTCCGATTCCCGAGGGACAACCTGGAGTCTGCAAGGTGCGCTTCAACCTCGGAGGCACGCTCTACGTTCCCTGGGGCTATGTCGCCGGAGTGCAGTGCGACCCGATCGAGAAGAAGCCGTTTTTCCACGCCCACCCTGGCGCCCTCGCTTACAGTTTCGGAATGTTGGGCTGCGATCTGCACTGCTCCTATTGTCAGAACTGGGTGACTTCGCAGGCGCTGCGCGACCCGCACGCCGTCTCACCGGCGATCGATGCCGATCCGGAATTGCTGGTCAAAGACGCGCTGGCCCAAGGCGCAAAAGTTGTGGTCAGCACCTACAATGAGCCGCTGATTACCAGCGAATGGGCAGTTGCCGTTTTCCGCCACGCCCGCCAGGCGGGCTTGCTCACCGCGTACGTTTCGAATGGCAACGGAACTCCAGAAGTGCTCGAGTATCTCCATCCCTGGATCGATCTCTACAAGGTAGACCTCAAGAGCTTCGATGATCGCCAGTATCGCCAGCTCGGCGGACGCCTGCAGCCGATCCTCGACACGATCCGCAGTTTGCACCAGATGGGCGTGTGGCTGGAAATCGTTACCCTGCTCATTCCCGGCTTCAACGACAGCGACGACGAACTGCGCAAGCTGACCTCATTTCTGGCCGGTGTTTCGCCCCACATCCCCTGGCACGTCACCGCCTTTCACCAGGACTACAAAATGACTTCGCCCGCCCATACGCGCCCCGAAGATCTGCGGCACGCCGCCGCCATCGGCCGTGAAGCTGGATTGCACTACGTCTACGCCGGCAACCTTTCCGGGCAGGTGGAGGGCCTGGAAGATACTCATTGTCATCAGTGTGGTGTAATGCTGATCCGGCGCTATGGATACTCAATCGAAGAGTACAACTTGACTCCGCAAGGCAATTGCCCCGCCTGCCACACGCCAATCCCCGGCCGCTGGTCGTCAAAATTTGACGGGCAGATTGCGACCTCGCCTTTTCTGCCCCGCAGGCGGGCGTGATTTTGGGTTTCCCCTGTGCTCCTCTTTGCCCTGTGGTTCGAGCTTTTCCTTTACCGCAACCCCCTCCTGCGGCAGACGGACGACACTTTCCTTGAAAACGCCATAGCCGCTGCCGTGAGACTCCGGCGTAGAAAACACTTCTTGCTGTGCCTTCAGTCGCGGTGACGCGGAATTGGAATTTCACCACAGGCTGTTAGAATCCTCTCGAACCCAAAATCTTCATTCATGCGCACGTCGAACACATTGAGGCTGGCAGTCTTGTTGTGTCTGATCCTACTAAGTCTGGGCTGCTCTCCGCGTGATTTCCTGACGCGCCGCCTCGCCGCCGATTTGATCTCCGCCTCCGACGCATTCAAAGCGCCGCAATTGTTCTGGCTCAGGACCGGCATCGTTTCCAACAAGGATTTCAGTTCTCCCGACTTCATGGTATTGCAGCGCCGCGGCTGGATCATCGGCACCGAGCAGAAGTGTCCTCCTGACGTTGACCCTCCGCCCTGCTGGGACGTCTTGTTGACGCCGCACGGAGTGGACACCATCCGTCCCCTGATTTCGAATGCGCTGCCCGACAATGGCCCGATGGCCATCCAGGTCGCGCGCCGCGAACTGCTGGGCATTTCCGGAATCAGCAAGGCTGGTAACTTCGCCGATGTCGAGTTCATTTGGCGCTGGGTTTCCATCAATCCGGTGGGCGCGGCGCTTTACGACAGCGGAATGCGCTACCGTTCGACCGTCGGATTCCGCGGCTATGACGACGGCTGGCGCATCGTGGAAAAACCCGTACCCGGCAACCAGCCGCTCGATGAGGCGCTGCGCAGCGCGCAACCCAGCGCGCCGTAAGACGAAAAGCGGCGCTCTTTCCAACTCCGTCCCTGTCGGAATGACTGCCAACAAGCTGTCTCCGGCCCCGCAAGATTGTCTTCCCCAAACGTTCTACTGGAGGTAGCCTGATTCTGGGTGCCGGCAAACAGAGCACGCCTCGCGGCTCCCAGGGGCAGCAAGAGCACTTCAAAAGGTCCTACGGGAGGTTCAGCTTGATGATCGCTCGCTTCGTCTGCGCTTTGGTTGGCGTTTTCGTTTTCTCGGGAAGTCTCTTCGCGCAATCGCCGCAACCGTCACTCACCATCTATAACGAGAATTTCGCCGTCGTGCGGCAGGACCTCCCGCTGGATTTGAAGTCCGGCGAGAACCAGGTCAACGTGAACGACATCACCATGCACCTGGAGCCGGACTCCGTCATTTTGCGCGATCCCACCGGCAAGCATGCAGTGCAGGTGCTGGAGCAGAATTATCGCGCCGACCCGGTATCCGAGCCTCTGCTCCTTTCGCTCTACGAAGGCAAGACGCTCGATTTCGAGGTCGCGACGCCGCAGGGAATGCAAATCGTCAAGGGCAAAGTAATCCGCAGCGGATACGCGCCGCACGACTACTTCGCCATGAATCGCTACGGCCAGGGGTACTACCAGGCCCAGATGGCGGGCGCGTCGGAACAGCCCGTGATCGAGGTCAACGGCCAGTTGCGCTTCAGTCTTCCCGGCACGCCCGTCTTCCCCAGTCTCACGGATGACACCATCCTGAAGCCGCGCCTGGAATGGGTGCTCGCGACCGATAAGGCGGGGAGTTTTCCAGCCGAATTTTCCTACATAACCGGCGGCATGAGCTGGCAGGCCGATTACAACATCGTTGCGCCTGAGAAGGGCGACCTGGTCGACATTGTGGGCTGGGTCACCATGGACAACCAGACCGGCAAGACATTCGAGAACGCGCGCATCAAGCTCATGGCCGGAGACGTGAATAAGATCCAGCCGGGAATGAATGGCCGGGTTATCAGCCAGATGGTTATGGTAAACGGGGGGGCCGAAGTGGCGGGACCTCCGGTCACCGAGAAAGCCTTCGACGAGTACCACCTCTACACGCTCGAACGTACGACCACGCTGCGCGACCGCGAGACCAAGCAAGTGGAATTCATCCACGCAACCGGAGTCGCCACCAGGCAGCTCTACATTTACGACGGCGTCAAGCTCGACGCCAACCGCTACAACGGCTGGAACTGGGACAACATCCGCAACGATCACTCCTACGGCACCGAATCGAATCCCAAGATTTGGGTGATGCGCGAGTTTGTCAACTCGCAGGCGAATCATCTGGGCATGCCGCTGCCCAAGGGTCGCCTCCGTTTCTACCGCCGCAACGACGACCGCCAGATCGAATTCACCGGCGAAAATGTCATTGACCACACGCCCCGCGACGAGACCGTCCGCATCTATACCGGCAACGCGTTCGACATGACCGGGGAGCGCCGCCGAACCAACTATATCGTCGAGACAGGCAAGAGTACGGCCACGGAGTCCTTCGAGATCAAAGTCCGCAACCACAAGAAAGAACCGGTGAATGTGCGCGTAGTCGAGCACCTGTATCGCGGGCTGACCTGGGACATCGCTTCGAGTTCCGCCGATTACAAGAAGACCGACGCCCACACCATCGAATTTCCGGTGACCATCGCTCCCGACGGCGAGAAGACGATCGCCTATACGGCGCACTACACCTGGTGAGAATGAGCGCAGCCAGAAAAGCCCAGTGGAGGGAACCTGATTTGCGGCGAACGTGACCCAATGTAACGCCAGTGGCTACCGGCGCGCGGCGGACGTTTGCAGTTGGGCAACTTTTGCGCGCGGAGAAGATTGCTGATAGTGAGCGATGCCTTTGTAAAGCGCTTCTGCGATTTGCTGGCGGTAGGTTGCGCTCTGCAGTTTGCGCTCGTCCGCGGGACTGCTGACAAAAGAAATCTCGGTCAGAATGGCGGGCATGGTCGTGCCGGTCAGCACGGCAAAAGCTGAGTCCTTAGTGCCCCGGTTGCGTATGTCCGGGCTGTTCGCGGCCAGCGTGGCGTAGAGAGAACGCTGGACACTTTCCGCGAGATGGCGCGACTCCTCTATTTTTTCGTGCAACCCTCCCGCCGATAACGATGCCGGCGTCACCTTGGCGAAGGTTCCATTGTCATGCTTTTCGACTTCCCGCGATTCCGGAGCCGAAAACAGATTTGTGTAGTAGGTTTCAACCCCCCGCGCCGCCGCCGAGCTGCTGTAGTTGGCGTGAACCGAGACGAACAGATCGGCCTGTGCCTGGTTGGCGAAATCGGCGCGCTGATCGAGGGGCAGGTAAGTATCGCCCGTCCGCGTGAACATCACTTCCGATCCCAATCGCGCTTGCAGCAACTTGCCCAGACGCTGGGTCACGTCGAGGACCAGATCTTTTTCCAGCAATCCCTGCTGTCCCACCGTGCCCAGGTCCCAGCCCCCGTGCCCGGCGTCGAGCACGATGCGAAATTTGCCGGTCCTCGGCGGCAAAGGCTGATCGGATCCATTCGCTGCCAATGTTGCGACAGGAGCCGCTTTCAACGGGACCGGCGCTGCGTCCGCGGGTTCATACGTCAGTTTCGGAGCCGCGCCCTTTGGAGCAAATTGGTTCGCAGCCAAAGTCTTCTCGCTGCCGCGCAGCTCCACCACCAGACGATACGGACTCGACTCCATGCTGACGGAGAAGTTCGATCCGTCCCTGGTATCGAGCACGACTCGTGTTACGCCGGCGACGGGCTGAGCGATTCGCACGCGGGTCAGCGAAGCATCCCCGACGTCCATCGTCTTGCCATCCAATTCCGGCGGTAGAACCGTGTCGTGCAGATCGAAGTAGATCCGCTCCGGCGACATCAAACGATGTACTTCGTAGGGAACCTGGTCTTCCATGTCAATGACCACTGTGCTTCCCATGGATGAAGTCCAGTGACGCACGCCTGTGACTTTTGGCAGCGTCGCCAACTTGTCTTCCGCCACGGCGGTGAGTGGCGCCGTATCGGACACGAGCTTCGACGGACTCATCAGGTTGTCGGCGACGGCGGGAGACAGAACATCCGCCGGGGGCGCTGGCGGTGCAGTTACCGATTGTCGTGAGATGTCTGTATTAGTGGCTTCGACTTTTGCGGACGCCGGCCTGCCATGAACCTGCATGCCCCACCACGCTCCCACTGAAAACAACGCGGCCACAGCCACCAGGCCCATCACTACGCTCAATCCCGGCCGCGAACTGCCGGGAAGAGAAAGGCGGTGCAGAAATGGTAAGACGCGATGCGGCTCGATAGGAGTCGCCGGCGCATTGCTCGCAAATCGGATCTCAAATGTCTCGTCCTCAAATGGAACCGGGGCGACACGAGGCTCGGGCAACCCGACCACGGCCGCGGGAAGGACAACTGGGTGCGCAGGAGTCGCCAGTTCTTGCGTAGCGACGGGGCTTGCCCCGTCTCCCGTTCCCGCGACAAAGCAATCGCCATCTGCAGCGCTTAAAATCCCGCTGGTTCTGCTGGGTTCGGTTTCAGGAATTTCGATCGCCGCCGCGTCGGCCACAATCGGCACTGCCGCCGCCGGTTTCGCCCGCAGGACCTCGCCCGCCACATCCGCCAGCCAGTGGATGCGCCGATCCTGATCCTCGGGTTTGAGTGCGGAAAGAACCAGCTCAGCGAACAGATCGAAACAGCGAATATCGTGATCGGTGAAAGCCCAGGCAGCGCTTGAAAATGCCTGCAGCACACCCAGTTGCTCGCGTTGGCCGCGCAACGGAACCAGCACGGTAGAGCGAGCGCCCAGCGCGCGCGCGAAGTCCAGTTCGACGCGAGTGTCGATTTCACAATCGTCGCAACGGAGAATGCGCCCCGATTCCAGGCAGTCCTGCAGAAACTCGGATTCGCCGATCAGGTGAATGCCGCGCGCGGCAGCGAGCGGTCCGGTTGCCGCGCGGCACAACAGCAGAGACCCTTCTGTCAGCGCGACTACGATGCCGTCGGCCTGGGTGATGGCCTGGGCGCGATCGCAGATCAATTGCAGCACTTCATCCAGGATGAAGCGTTCCGTCTCGAACAAGTCGCGATCGGGGGCGCATCCCGTGGCCGCGCGCCGGTTCCGTATCTGCTCGTGGAGATCGGAAAAGGCAAGCAGTGCGCGCAAGGCCTCCCCGCGCGCAATCGATTCCAGAACACGGTTACCCTCCTGCAGGGGAGGGTCGGGGTCCCCAGCACGCCCGCTGTTGGCGTGATGGGGTGGAGAGCCGGGGTCGGCCGCCGTCGCTTCCCAGTCAACTCGGGTTGGATTGGCACTCATACTGGCGCGGTCACTACCACAAGAAACCTGTATTCATCGTATCCGGGTTCGCCGGAAGGCTCATTGCCGGCCTTGGTTCGACTGGATTCAATCGGCCGAGCTTAACCGGTGCACGTTTCACTGGCAAATCTCACCGGCTACTCTTCCGCAAACCGCGGCCGCAACTGCACCTTTGAGCGTAATAGTCTTTGGACGGGTATCGCAATGTCCGACAGTACACGTCCAACTGCGGCTCGGGGTGCGCAACCGGCGCGGACCGAGTCGGGCTGCCCCGGCTACGACCCTTCAGATTTTGCCCTTCGTCTCGATTCGTCCTATCGTAAGCAATAAGAGGCAGTTCCGGAGATGTGATGACTGACGCAGCCGAGCGGGAAAAACCCGAAAAACTCAAGAATTCCAACTGGTGGTGGCGCGGAGTGGCGGCCACCAGCCTGGCGGGGGCGGCCGTGATGGCGTTCCGAGGCTGCTGGCACGGCAAGACGAGTTGGCCGATTGGCGTAGAGGGATATTCCTACCAGGTTTGTCTGAGCTGCGGCGCCAAGCGCCTTTTCGACGAGGATACCTTCAGCGCCTATGGTCCGTTCCAAAACGACCTGGCCGACCTCGTCGCTTGGAACCAATCCACGAAACCGAAATCCCATCCCGTAGCGGATGTGCGGCACCCGGCGTCATAA
>Ga0074046_10002691_pt1 | contig 15217 bp, 18 predicted proteins | sample BogForMeECP23OM3_FD_94441 | JGI IMG/M metagenome (GOLD analysis project Ga0074046, IMG submission 94441) | Bog forest soil microbial communities from Calvert Island, British Columbia, Canada - Bog Forest MetaG ECP23OM3 | ecosystem: Environmental > Terrestrial > Soil > Wetlands ...
ACGTGGGCAGATGCCATATGGGCGATTCGATTCTACGAAAAACGTGGCTTTCGACAGGTCAACAAGGAAACGAAAGATCGACTGCTGAGAGAATACTGGTCGATACCGACACGACAAATCGAAACTTCTGTCGTCCTGGCAGATGAGAAATGGTTCGAGACCCAGACCCAACCAGAAGCTTAAGATTGAAAACTCGAATGCATGAAAGAGTTGTCACTTTACGTATTTAGAGCCTGACGCGCACCTTATCGCCAACGTTGTCAATTTGCACGCTGTCCCCCGCTTCCACATTGCGCCTCTTGTACCATGGACCTAGACCTCGTAGACGGTTGTAGTTTGGGTCGTAGAGTAGCTCGAGTTCGTCTTTTTCGATCAGAACCTTGATGCGAGCCCTCTGGGCTAATTGAGGGAAGAGGTGTTTCTCAGATATTCTGACTTTCAGGATCCCATACCGTCTCTCATGGGCTGTTACCAGATGCTGCATTGGAGTTCTGTTGAAGGAGATCGTATACTTGTATAAATATAATGATGAAGGAACGAGGGTTTCAACCGAAGCTCGATTGAGTATTCTCGTCACGGTTTGGTGAGGATGAGAATCTGCTCCTGCCTGATTGCCCCATAGCTCGTCTTCAGTAAGTTCCGGTCAATCATTTCTTGGAATTCAAACCCAATCTTCAACCCAATATCTTTGAGGTATTCCGCGTTCTTGAACTCCAATTCCGATTGTTGGACAACGAAATGATTGCTGCCGATAATTACAATGCATTTCCCGCCGTTCCTTAAGCTAATGAACATTTGGTTGAGTGCGGCTGTCATATCCAGGAGGAATCTGTATTGTCTAACCGCTAGATCTTCTCTTTTTCCTGCAAGTATCTTTGAGATTGCGGTCCTAGAATCATTCGGTAATTCGCGGAAACGTTCGGCTTGCCGTCGGATATCGTCCAGATATCCTTGCTTCCCGTTCTTAGAATGGGGGTTACCTATCAGTTTCGACTCAAGCTCAGCAAGAGATTCTGAGAAGAGGATGTCAAGGATAGCACGGTCGTTCTTTATGTAGTCGACAGCGGTCGAATAGGGGGGTGAAGTGATCACTGCTTCAATAACGCCCTTACGTAGCAATCGTTGGCTCCCGTGAGGAGTATCTCCATCAAGTAACCGTCTTACGTCACCAACAATGTTCTCAGACGCAGCTGGCTGGATGTCGAGCCTCTTTTTGAGGTGGTCTAATGCGATCGCAATTCTAAGGATATTTTCTATCTCAGTAAGGAAGAATTCTCTTGCCGAACTCTTCCTTTTTCCGTTCAACGATTCGCTTATTGTACGGCACAAGGCACCTCTGAGGACGTCACTCACGTCTCCGTCAAGATGCTCTTCTGTGAAGTCTTTGATTTTCAATATATCCTGTAGAGCAGGTAATTTTGTTGGGTATTCCTCTTTAAGAGAAGTCGGCACTGGCTTGGCGGCGTCGGTTTTAAGAAATGAGTTCAAATCGGTAATCGCGCTTTCGATCTGATCTGGCGGAACACTTAGCATCGCTATTTTCGGTTTAGTGTGAGCATAAATGCAGACGGGGCTAATGTCAACTCCCACGCTAGTTATGTTCATCAAAGAACATTCGATTGAAGTCGTGCCCGAACCAACAAACGGATCCAGAACGGGCCCTTCACTTACCCCAACATAATTCAAAAGCGCTTTTATCATACGGGGGTGAAATTTCGCCTTGTAACCTGGTCCTAGCGCGTGAGAGAGGTAAAGTCGCTCTTCCTTTCTCTCCTCAAAAAGATCTTCAACTTCCTTGTACACTGCAGAGCGCGGATGCTTGGGGATGTAGTACGTACCGTTGATCATGTGATCTATCAGGCGGTCTACGTTTTCCTTAACTCGATTCAGCGATCTCTGTCGTTCTCTGGCATAGCTGAAGTATACGACTGCTCGCATATTCTCAAAATAATAAGTGTGAGTGACAATTCGAAGAGCATTGACTCCGGAAGCTAATTGGTAAACCCGCGCGTTCACTTTACGCGCGTAAACCTCGTTAGGATAAGTATCAAAGGGTATGTCTGAGAAAACGTATATCTCTCTAGTGTATGCAAGCCGATTGACGAATTTTGTCAGATCTTCAATCTTTCCCTGAAAACTGTATCCTTGAACCTTGCCATATGCAAGATCCTTCAGCAAGTCGTCTTGGAGTCGCGTTTGTTCTGTAGCGTTACAGAATTTCGCGGCCACGTCGAACAGATTCTTGACAGGGTGAACGGGTCCTCCTAGGAGACCGGAAATTTCCATTTCAGCAAATTTGGTTTCAATCTCATCCGCTATACCATGGTCGAGTTTGAAGACCACCATTTCATTTACCTCTCCCACGTCCACCATGTGGCTTTAAACTCCCTTCATTACAGCACTATGCAATTGCACTTAACTGCTAGCTGTTCGCGCAGAGAAATTGATGGAATATCGTACTTCTCATATAACAGGTCGCCTACGGGTTTGAAGCATGCTTTTCGACGTTCACCATTAGACTATTATTTTGTTTCAGCCACTTTAGACCATGTGGATTCCATGTCGCGATCATCAGACGCGAATCATTCGACAGGGAGAGATTATCGTACTGAGACGGATAGTTTAGGCGAGGTTAGAGTCCCAGTTGATAAGCTGTGGGGGGCCCAGACGCAACGTTCCCTCGAGTACTTCAGCATCGGTCAGGATTTGATTCCACGCGAGATGATTCAAGCCTATGCTATACTGAAGAAAGCATCGGCTAACGTCAATTTCACGATGGGATACCTCAAACGGGAACAATGTGACCTCATAGTCCAGGTTTGTGAGGAGATTCTGGATGGGAAGTATCAGGACCAATTTCCCTTGCACGTGTGGATGACTGGGAGCGGCACTCAGTTCAACATGAACGTGAACGAAGTTATCTCGAACCGATGCTGTCAATTGGCTGGAAAACCGCTTGGGAGTAAGTCCCCGGTGCATCCGAATGATCACGTGAACATGTCGCAGTCCTCGAACGACACATTCCCATCTGCAATGTACATTGCAGCAGTTAAAGGCGTAAAAGAACGATTAATGCCTGCGGTGAAACAGCTACGCGACTCCCTCAACGCGAAAGCAACCGAATGGAATGGGATCGTCAAGATTGGACGCACTCACATGCAGGACGCTACCCCCCTTACCTTAGGACAGGAATTCTCCGGCTACGTCGGAATGCTAGACGATAACCTGAATCGCTTAGAAGATAGCTTGAAGCATGTTTACCGACTGTCACTGGGCGGAACCGCCGTTGGAACAGGAATTAATGCTCCTCCAGGATTCGACGTGGAGGTGGCGGCTGAAATTGCGGAATTAACTGGCTTACCTTTCGTCACGGCCCCGAACAAGTTCACGGTGCAGGGAGCACATGACGCGTTGGTTATGCTGAGTGGCACGTTGAAAACGCTGGCTACTTCGTTGTACAAGATCGCTGATGACATTCGCATCTTGAGTTGTGGACCACGATGCGGTCTTCATGAACTCGATATTCCAGCTAACGAGCCAGGTTCATCCATCATGCCGGGAAAGATCAACCCGACGCAGTGTGAAGCGTTGACGATGATTGCGGTGCAGGTTATGGCTAATGATGTTGCAGTAACCTTTGGTGGAGGGGGTGGCCACTTGGAGATGAACGTTTACAAACCGCTCATGATTCAGAACATAATGCACTCGATTCGAATTATGACTGACGGCTGTAACAACTTCCGCTCATTCTTGGTGGAAGGCACGGAGCCTAACAGAAAACAGATCGCCAACTTCCTAGAACGCTCCCTCATGCTCGTGACTGCTCTTACCCCGATAATTGGTTATGACAAGGCTTCAAAGGTGGCTCAATACGCCCTTGAGAACGATTTAACACTCAAGCAAGCCGCCGTAAAACTAGGTCACATTTCAGAAGCAGAATTCGACCGGGTTGTTGATCCGGCGAAGATGGTCCGTCCATATGTCGCTGAGAAGTAATCCACTTCAATCTTTTCAGGTTTGAATTAGATAGTCTCGAGTGAAGTGAGTAGCCGGTTGATTCCGCGTCGGCATCCCTTGATCTTTCGTAGCCCCACGAACCTCTTAACAACCTCGCCCTTCGAGAAGATTAGAAACGCTGGAATACTCATCAATTCATAACGGTCAGTGATTGCGTGATTCACGTCAACGTTCAGCCTGCCGAAGGTCAGTTTTCCTTGATAATCTTCAGCCAGCTTCTCAATTATTGAATCTGCAGCTTTGCAAGGAACACACCAGTCAGCGTAAAAATCCACGGCTAACGGCATTTTGGATTTAAGCGCTTGTTCGAAAATCTCTGTGGTTAGCTCACTGAGTTGCACATCGATTCCTCCAAGTCGTCTGACACCCGTATCTTAATTGACGATATTCTCTGGCCTATAATTGTGCGCATTCCTAAACCGGTCCAGGCCACGGTGCGCGTGAATGAAACGATTTGTGGACACAAACTTAGAAGAGAGGGCTTATCGGTGCGCATTCCGTTCTAATTGCGAGATTAAAATGCGCATTCGCGAGTTCCAGCTAAGTGACTACGAGAAGGTTGTAGGACTGTGGAGAGAATCAGGCATCATACTGAGACCGGGTGATGAACGTGGGGGAATTGAGTTGAAACTCCAACGGGACCCAGACCTGTTTCTAGTAGCCGAAGACGATCAGCAGATTCTCGGGGTAGTGCTCGGGGCATGGGATGGTCGACGAGGTTGGATTAACCATCTCGCTGTGAGATCAGGTCACCGAAGATCTGGAGTGGGTAAGTCTCTGGTCAGGGAGCTGGAAAGACGCCTAATTGGGAAGGGTGCGCTAAAAGTGAACGCGCAGATCTACAAGTCGAATAGGGTATCTGTAGAGTTCTTCAAGTCGTTGAATTATGAAGTGCACTCTGATCTAATCATGGTCGGAAGGAATTTGAAACAGTAGTTTAACTGGCTTTCACTTCGGCCAGAGGTACGTAATCGCAGATTTCACTGGGCTTCTCCAGAATTCGGTTGATTGTTACTTCCCCGATAATCCGGCAGTACTTGTTTATTTGACTCAGGTTGAGGACTATAGTTCTCAGGCTGACGGCAGCATTCACGTCCTTAACGTACATTAGCACTTTCTGGGTAACGCGCCTCTCTTCGTTCTCTGTAGCCTGCACCCTCTCGATCGAATCGTTAGAGATCTGAATGTCTGAAGTCAGCAGGGCCTTCATGCTGAGTTCTGAAGTCTTCATGACTTCATTGGCGTACTTGGCTAGGTCATTAAGCATTGACTCACTTACAGCTTCCTTGTCCTTCAACGCGATGACTTCGTTCGCAATATTCTCCGCTGAATCCGCCATTTCCTCAAGCGTCTTTGCTACAACCCTGTTCCCCGGAATATGGAGGGGTGATTCGATGCCAATCTTCGTTCCAACACTCCTGTCCCTTATTGCGAGGAGTAACTGGCGAACGATTAGCCAGTAGATCCTATCCGATTCCTCTTCCATGTGGGCAACTTCCGTAGCTAGGTCGGGTCTCCGCTCCACCAAAGCCTTGACTGAGACGTCAAGCATTGAGGAGAGTATGATGTGCAGCCGCCGCATCAGTCCGTATATTGGAAATCGGGTTGGATCGACGAAACTTTGGAGCGTGACTTGGCGTAGCGTCTGCTCCACGATGCTCAATCCGGTTAGTCGCTGCGTCGTAGCTCGAATCTCATCGAGGTGATGTTTCTTCAATTCGTCTTTGGCAGCGATCTGGATAGTGTCATGGCCAAGGATGTAATTTGCCGTGATTACTCTGGTTAGGAGGTTGGGGGAGTTGCAGAGGTCAGCGTTTACGACGCAGTTCTTTACCTCTTCGCTCTTATGCTCCGTGCCAGGGATAAGTTTGAGGGAGCCATCATCTTCACGTTTTATGGAAACAATGTCTCCCGCTTTGAGCTTGACGTCCTCGACCCATTCTCGTGGTAGTGATACGGTAAGGGTAGAATATCCGACTCTCTGGACTTTCCTAGCTTCCAAGCTAAGCACAAAGGAATATAGTTTAAGCACTAGAATATAGCTTTCAGTACTTGGTACCGGAGTTCAAACTAGAAGCTTCGACTATAGAGAATTCGTGCCAATTCTTCACGTGGAGAAGGCGTATGAGAATACGTACTCGCCGATGCGTTGTACACCGAGTTTGATTCGGTCCTCAGGTTCACTTACGAAGGTAAATCGGACGTGGCCTACTCCTTTGTCTCCGAAGTATGATCCAGGGATAATTATGACTCCTTTTCGAGTAAGTAGTCGGTTGCAGAAGTCCTGCTCGTCCCTATCCATGAGCTCTAGGTAATGCCGCATGTCAACGAAGAAGTAGAAAGCTCCATCGGGCCTAACGAGGCCTGCTTCGGGCAGGTACTGTTTTATCGCCTCCTCCATGACGTCGCGTCTCTTCTTGTAAACTGGTAGAACATAATCGCGGAGGTATCGTTCCTTCACGTTATTCTTCAGGAAGGGCACCACGGCATATTGACTCAGGATGTTGGGTGCAAGCGTTGAGTACTGTTTGATTTTCTCTACGCCATCTATGAGTTCTGAGGGGCCTATTGCGTAGCCTAGTCTCAATCCTGGTACGGATGCTTCTTTCGAGAAGCTCCCGATTGAGATGACACGTTCGTGCGCCCCAGGCAATGAACTGATTTTGGGCTGCTGCTTGTCGTAGACGATGTCGCGATACGTTGAATCGTTGACCACCCAGAAATCATAGTCGATGGCTAGGTCGAGTAGTCCATTGATGAAGTCTTGGTTGACGATTCTCCCTGTGGGGTTGTCAGGGCTCAGGAGAACCACTGCCTTAGTTCTTTTCGTAACCACTTGTTTTAGAACTTCCAGACTCGGCTGGTAGCCCTCCTCCACGTTGACTGGAAGCCATTTCGCGCGAGCTCCTGCCAGTTGGAAGGCTTCCAGGTAGCCGAGGTAGGTTGGGTTGGTGAGAACCACCTCATCGTTCTTGTTGAATAAGGATAGAAACGTGCAGAAGATTGCTTCCGTAGCGCCGTCTGTGAGGATTAACTCTTTCTCAGGGTTGTACACTTCCCCATCATGCTTCACCCAATCTTCCGCAATTAGCTTTCTCAACTCCAGAAAGCCGCGTGTCCCGCAGTACGCTGTGCTCCCCTGCGGGTCCTCCCGTACTCTTCGAATAATCTCCTCGGAGACTTCAGGGGGCGGTGGAAGGCTGGGTCCGCCGCCACCGAATGAAATTAACTCCTTTCGTTCGGTTGCTTCAGCGAAAAGGGCTGTTACGCGGCGGATTGGAGAGACGTGTAAACTCGCGATCCTGTCGGAGAGCGTCACCATTAATGTGAGCCTGCATTGCCGCCTTTCGCTAACGGGAGCTAAATCTTTCCAATTTAGTGTAAATACTATCCGTAGTGTAGTACGAGTCAATCTCGGAGACCCGACGACGTAATACTGGAGTATCAGTTTGAGAAGATGGCCGCAAATACATTAAGTGTGAAAGGGAATTGCACCTTACGGCTGCTCTAGGATGAGGTCCCGGTATTGTGCATGAATTTCGTTGAGGGGGGCACGTGTCACGTTACAGGCCGCGACTGCCTGCTGGGGACCTCCTATGAGGTTAATCGTGATTGTGCTATTCGAGGCAATTTTGATGTGTGGATCACTTGTGATGATAAGGTGTTGATTAGTGATATTGGTCCGCCTTCCCCTGAACCGAAGCGTTCTGTGGCATTGGGCGTGGGGAAGGAGGTGGCCGACGAGGTAGCCGTGGTTACCGCTCGAAAGAACTCTGGAGAAATCATCACTACTCAACAGAGATGTCGCCAGTGTGGGGGAACATACTGGATTACTGAACATGACTCTTCAACGGTCACTAGGCTCGGCCGACGGCACTTCTGTCCGAAGTGCATAGTGAAGTTTGACAAGTGCCGTGTTGGAGAGTTTGATGTCCCGAATTACTGGTGCGGCTAAGTTACTGCGCGGCCCAGCTCGGTATGCCGTGATACGGCGACTTTTCCGTGCGGTGCTCTAGTGGGTTCGATTTCACGTAGGCTCTGCCCTTCTCAATTGCGAGAGAGTTGAGTGACATGAGGGTTTCTTTCTTGCCTGCAAGGAAGTGTTTCAAAGTTTCTTTCGTCACTTCGACGCTGAGGTTGGGTGTGCACAGTTCGAGAAACGCTCCAAACATCACGGCGTTGGCGAACATCTTGGTGTCAGTCTTCGATGGGTTCTCGTTGCGTAGGCTTTCCGCAATCTCAGTTGCTGGAATGCTGAAGCTTTCTACGTCGTCGCGTTCTGTTTCGGTTTGGATGAGGGATTGGTTATAGATGATTAGGCCTCTTGGGTGTAAGTCGTTTAGGAAGTCCATTGAGGGTTGATTCATTATTAGTTCGACGTCGGGTTCTTCAGCGATGGGGTTATCGACGACTTCATCAGAGATTATGACGTAGCATTTCGCTTTGCCGCCTCGAGTTTCCGGACCGTATGATGGGATGGACGCTACGTGTTTGCCCTGGAGCATTGCGGCGTATGCCATGTAGTCGCCTAGGAGCATTATGCCTTGGCCGCCGTGGCCAGCAATTAGAACCCTCATTTTGGTGATGGTTTTTCAACTCCGTATGTATCCCGGTAGACGCCTAACGGAAACCGTTTGATTACTTGCTCGTTGACGTGACGTTTCGCTTCAAGCACAGACATCTTCCAATTCACCGAACAGGTGCTGAGTAATTCTACGAAGGCGAATCCGCCTAGGGCTTGCACTTTGAACGCGTTTTCCACGGACTTCTTTGCGTCAAGTAAATTCTTTATCGTGTACACTTTCCCTCTAGGATTAGAGATCTCGCTCACAACTAAGCTGGCTCGTTTGACGTACGCAGCGCCGTCTATCTGCCCAATTAGCTTTGACGCGTCAAGTTCTGTTCCGGTCAATGCGGGGTCACGTCCGTATGGTGTGGTTGTCGTAACCTGACCTGGGAGGGTTGTGGGTGCCATCTGGCCGCCAGTCATCCCGTAGATGCCGTTGTTTACGGCGAAGATTGTTATCGGCGTCGCCCTCTTAGCCGCGTAAATGGTTTCGGATAATCCGATGGACAGCGCGTCTCCATCTCCTTGCACTGTGAACACGGTCAGTTCTGGTCTTAATCGCTTGACGCCAGCAGCTACTGCGGGTGCTCTTCCGTGCGCGGCCACGATATGGTCGCAATTGAAGTAGTTGTATGCTAGCACGCTACAGCCAACGGAGTCTATCATTACAGTCTTCTCCCGGATGCCTAGATCGTCCATAGCAGCCGCGATGAGTTTTGTGAGGGTCCCGTGCTCACACCCGGCACAGTAGTGAGTGGGGTTCTCAGTAAGCGACTTGATTTTTCCAGCTTTCACTTTCAAAACAGACTGTTCGTTCATACGGCAGCTACCTCCAGCCTCTGGACTTCGCGTTCTATTTCCCGTTCCGTGGGTACGATTCCTCCCCATCTTCCGAGAAAATCGATTGTCGCTTCACTCCCGACTGCTAGCCTCACATCTTCAATCATTTGACCCGTGTTTAGCTCAACGTCGAGAAACCGTTTACCCTTAGAACTCAGCTTGTGTAAAGCGCGGGTTGGGAAGGGCCAGAGCGTGATCGGTCTGAATAATCCCACTCGGATTCCCTTCTTGCGTAAGTTGTTAACGACGCTTCTGGCGATTCTTGAGACGATTCCGAAGGCGATGATTACAACTTCAGCATCTTCAGTGAGGTACTCTTCGTAACGTACTTCTTTCTCTTCTGCCGTTTTGTATTTCTCGAAGATTCGTCCAATGTGCTCGTAGTGTTTTTGATAATCGAGCTCCATGGAGTTTAGGATGTGAGGGCCTCTGCCTTTCGAGTCGCCGACTGCCCATAATGAAACATCATAGTCCGGCGCTTTCCATGGAGGAAACTCAACGTCCTCTTTCAGCTGACCGGTGAACGCGTCTCCTAATATGAGGACTGGATTGCGATACTTGAAGGCAAGGTCGAATCCGATTTTCGGAAGCAAGGCCATCTCTTGCACTGAAGCTGGAGCCAGTACGAATAATCGGTAATCTCCGTGTCCGCCTCCTTTTGTTGCTTGGAAGTAGTCGCTTTGTTCAGGGCCGAGGTTGCCTAATCCAGGTCCAGCGCGACAGATGTCCACGATTAGGAAGGGTAGTTCCATGCAGGCTGCGTACGATAGCCCTTCCTGTTTCAGGCTGAAGCCAGGACCTGACGTTGCCGTCATGGCGAGGGCTCCGGTTGATGCTGCACCCAGAACCATGTTGATTGCTTCTAGTTCGCTTGATGATTGAATGAAGCATTTGTACTGAGGATACTTCTTGTTTCCGAACTCTCGGGCAAGGGTTTCCGGAATCTCGCTTGATGGAGTTATCGGATACGCGAAATACGCGTTCAGTCCGGATTCTAATGCTCCGTACGCGAGTGCCTCGTTTCCTTTTATGTAGACTTTCTGATTGGGCATCTATGTTCTCGCCTGAACTTCCTGGATGGCGTAATCTGGGCAAACCCAGTAGCAAATTGCGCAGCCCGTACAGGTACCCTTGGTTCCCTGATACGTGAATTCTACTGGATGGAACCCGGCATGATTCAGTCTAGTCGAGAACTTCAGGTTCCCGGATGGACATGACACGATGCACAACTCGCATCCTTTGCAGCGCTCCTCCAGAATTTTCACGTTGGCTCGGGGTCCTATCGTGGCTGTCTCGGTCAAGCTGTTATCTCCTCCTCCTTGTCCACGAAATTTTCTAAAACGTATCGAAGCATAGCGTAGTGCTGTTCTTCGTCCAACGCGAGCATTGTGAAGAGTGATTTGAGATGAAGATCAGTTACCTGAGTTGAGGCTTTTGTAAACACCCGCAGAGCCTCTTCTTCCAAGTTCATTAATCGTAGGAGCTCCTCGCGGCTCTCTTTCACTGGGGTGGATTCCCATTCACTCTTGGTCATGTTGGCTATTGCGGAGTTTAGGACATCGGCGTGGTGCATTGAATCTCTCATGAGCTTGGTGTACACAAGTTTCACGAAGCTGTGGTCCGTCTCTCGCACCTTGCGAGCGTAGACCTCAGTCTCTCGCTCTTCGTGTTGCATTTGCTCCTTTAACATTGCCAGTAACTCTTCTTTTCTCATACGCCGACATGAACGCCCAAGATGGTAATTACTGATAGGATTGCTGTTGGTATTCTATGTACTCTACTGTCTGAACCGCCTACTGTGGGATTGGCACAGCATTCGCGACAGCCATGTCCATATATGTGTATTTCTTGAGATCCGTAATCTGCTTTGGGGATAGCTTCGAGCATGCGAACCCCCAATGGAATGAGATCCAGTCGCCAGGCTTCAGGTCGTTCATGAAGCTGCGGCCGTTGATTCGTGAGACTACTCTTGTATGGGTGGGTTGGCCGAATGATAAGAGTCCGTCTCTTCTCTGAATGGGTTCGTATTCAACGGTCAAATTGCCTTCCTTGTCCGAAGAGAGGATTTTTCCCCAGGATATTCGACACTTGTCCATCAACTCTCCTACCTGATCGTCAGGTCCCATGGCATTGGCAAATGCGTCCGGTACGGTACCCATGGTTGAGAACGCGTTGAAGACGTGGAGCGCGTGATGGGGAAATGTTGCAAAGGGCTTGGATTCGAATAACTTCTTGATATGTTCCTTAGGGAATTTTTTCTCCAATCTTTCTCTGAGGTGTTCATAGAATCCAGCTCGAGGAATATTGTCGAGCAGGTCATTGCCGATCCAATAGGCTTCTACGACTCGATAATCGAAAGTCTCCAGGCCCAGGCTTTGGGCGATGAATCGTAAGTATGGTTGAGCACCTTTGAATGCTTCGAGCGCTTTGAGAAGCTCCTTGCTTGGCTTGTTCGTTAGGCAAGCCTCAAGCAGAACCTCGTTTTCATCGGGACCGCAATAGCCGAGACGGTTTGGCATGAAACTGTGTCGGGCAGCTAGGATAGCTCCGTCGTCCTTCTTTGAGCTCACTTTCAGAACATTCCTTCCGATGTTCCAAACTCCGTAGCTATAATTTTCAACGCGTCGATTACTTCCTGTGCCTCGGATTCTTTGAGTATTTTAATGGCGAAGCCGCCTTGGACGAGCACGAAGTCTCCGACTTTTCCCTGAATCAAGCTGTTGTTAACGTTCTGACGAATTCCTTGATCGCCATAGTCCACTGACGCGAACTCGCCGTTGACTGCGATTATCTTGCCAGGGATTGAGAGGCACATTTTCTTCATCACTCATGTGAATATTCGACGGCTATATGTTTGTGAAACAATTCCCAGTTCTGGAATAATATTGTAGCCTGTGGAGATTGGAGAAGAGGTTCATTACGTTGAAGGGCTTACAGGAAACTGACAGGTAATGGCAAAACAGACTGAGATCGTTACTTCTTCGGAGGATGAAGTGTTCGATATCGAGTTAGAAGCGGACATCCTGAAAGCGAACAGGGAGTTAGCTCTGGAGAATCATGCTAAACTGAAGGAGAACGGTATCACTGCGATAGATGTAATGGGATCCGTGGGTTCAGGAAAAACGTCCCTGATCAAAGCCATCGTATCCCTCCTTAAGGCGACTCATCGAATAGCCGTGATTGAAGGCGATGTTACAACAACGATCGATGCAGACATCATCGCCTCGGAAGGCGTTCCTACGGTGCAGGTAAACACTGGTAAAGAGTGCCATCTTGACGCTAACCTCATAAAGAAAGCACTCGCGCTGATGCAATTGTCCAAATTGGACTTAATCTTCATCGAGAATGTCGGTAACCTAATCTGCCCAGCAGAGTTCCCACTCGGATCTGATAAGAGACTCGTCGTGATCAGCGTAACTGAAGGCCCATACATGGTTGTCAAACATCCGATGATGTTCCATGAAGCGAATTCCGTGGCAATAAACAAGGTTGATTTGGCCAACGCGATGGAAGTTAATCCCTCTAATCTGAAGAACGATATCTCTAGGCTTAACCCTAAGGCTACGGTCGTGTCCACTGACTGCAGACACATGGTCGGCATACGAGAAGTGATTCGCAGCCTGGGGTTAACGTAGAGGCTAGAGATGGAGACGGATGCATGAGTTCTCTATAGCAAGCTCATTAGTCGACACCCTCCTAGAATACGCCCAGAAAAATCAGACGCAAGGCAAGCTGCTTGAGGTTCACCTAAAAGTAGGTAAGCTACGAGCAATCTCAATCGAACAGTTGAAGTTCTCATACAAAGTCCTGGCGAAAGACCCGTTCCTCAGCGGGTCCCGTTTAATAATTGAAGAGACGCCTGCCCTGCTCCGTTGCCCCAAATGTGGCTTTAGTAAGAATTTTGAAGTTGCAGATGACTCCTACCACTTTGCGCTACCAACCCTATCCTGCCCAGAATGCGGGACGACCGTAGATTTAGAGGGAGGAGACGAGGTGGTGCTCACCAAGGTCCGCATCAAGGCACCCTCAAAGAAAATACTGGACCTTTAGAGGCTCAATGAATGGTTTGCCTGGGCAGGTCAAGACCGTAATAACTGGACAAGATTTACAGGGTAACGTCTTGCCGTTCTTGCCGCTTCGCAGGTAGACTAGCCCCAAACTTCACTAATGATTGTTTCTCATTCTCCAGACTCACTTGTCCGATGACATTTGCCTGTTCCGGGTCGAAACCCCATCTTTTGCCGTTTCCGAATTGCTCGCCAATCTTCTGTTTGCAGTGAGGACATACGAAAACAGCGGCCGGAAAACGCTTACTAAACTCGTATACGCCTCTCTCGCGATCCCACCTTATTGAATCTGGGTACCTTTCAACCTCAACCGTCCTGAGTGCGTCTTGGCATTTTGGGCAGGAGGGAGCAGGAGGCCCTAGCAGTTTCAGGGTTCTAGAGAATATCTTCGAGTCAAAATCTAAAGCGTTCACTATTTCCTCTCCATCTTAACAGTAATACCTTTCGAGCATCACGTGACCATACGGTATTACCAATGCAGCGCTCTTAAGACATGTGGACATTTTGTTAGCGCATTTTTTGACGTTTATGCGTCTTTGGGACTACTAAGAACTAAAATATTGCACAAATCTAACGATGATTTATGTCTGATTTGCTAACTGACCGTACAAACTTACTTCTTCTTCAGGAGATTTGCTCCGGCAACGGTCTCGAGGTCAACCTGACATACTTGGCCAGGCGCCTAGGGAAGCACAGGAACACGATTCGAGAGAGATCGAACGGCTTGTTCCTTCACAAAGTGGTTGACCGACCAGTCGTTCCGTTCTTGGCACTGTTCAAGGAACGTCCCCTGTTGGTGGCTGTTTACGCTGACTTGCCTGACGATACAAAAGTCAGCAGATGGATAAAAGAAGACGAGCATATTTTCGGCGCTTATCGAATTAGAGAAGGTGATTACAACATGATGTTATTTGAATTTCACAAAGATGTATACAGCTATCATAATTGGCGTGACACGCTCGTCAGCCGTGGCATGATTCCGGATAGGAGTGTTAGGACTCCGTCTAGCGCACTGTACCTGCCGAATAGGCACATCAAGTATGACCCAAGCGCAGCGATAGGGCTAATCGAAGAAGAAGCTGCGAAAAGAGGGGAGATCGAGATCAATGGCTATGTGCTCGACAAGCTTGCTGTCAACGTTCTAAGGCATCTGCTCGATGGGCAAGGGGTCAGAATCAACGAAAATTTCCTCGCGAAAAAGATCGGGATTCATCGGTCCACTATTAGAAGAAGGATTATGAAGATGCAGGAAGAGGAGCTCATTCATCATCCTCTGTGCCGTTTTCCTCCCTTCTTCACACCGTCAAACTATCTTCTGGTCTTCTCGATGCTCGAGGTCAGAGAACCTCATGAATTCTTGAGCGACATTTCTAAAGACCCGCATGTAAGCCTCGCTCAAAACATAAGTGAGGGCAGGTACAACGTGCTGCTCTTCGAAGCTCAGATGGACATAGAAGGGTATCTGCGCTGGCAAGGCGCCTACGAAACAAAATATCCTAACTGTCTTGGCTCAATAAAGAATACCTACCTATCGCCAAGAATGACCATCTCGATCAACCAACAGAAAGTGTCACTTGGCATAATACGAGAGAAGTTGGCGCAAATAGAGAAAAGACGCTTGGCTAAGGTGAGTTCAAGGAAAGCATTCATCTCATCAACCCAACAATCATGAAATCAATCGATTAGAGTCTAAATTACCTTTATTAAGCGAAGAAACGTGACTCGC
>Ga0074046_10002692_pt1 | contig 15217 bp, 13 predicted proteins | sample BogForMeECP23OM3_FD_94441 | JGI IMG/M metagenome (GOLD analysis project Ga0074046, IMG submission 94441) | Bog forest soil microbial communities from Calvert Island, British Columbia, Canada - Bog Forest MetaG ECP23OM3 | ecosystem: Environmental > Terrestrial > Soil > Wetlands ...
CCGTACTATACGCCCGACAATCTCGGCGCACAAGCTTTCCGAGCGAAATCTGCCCGGTCCTGGCGGCGTGCCTTTGTACTTCGACAAATCGCTGAGCAACGCTTTGGCCTCAACGAGCATGGATTCACCGCACAATAGCGACCACTTCCACTGCACCGATCACAGTCCAGCAGATTGCTCTCCCGCGCTCCCCAGCTAACCAGAAGCCGCTAGCTGCACTGAAACAGAGAACTGCGCTTGTCCATCCGCTCACCAACGCGCCGGGCCTGCTCAACATCTTGAGGAGGTTCATCAGGTCATCCTACCTATGATCGATTGGTGAAAATCGCGATATCACTCATTGACCGGGATCGGCCATACTCAATGAGTGTTGGCGCGTGATTTCGTCAATTACACGAACAGACAAGCCTAAATGCGATCATGTGCGGCTAACGCCGTATGCATTCAAAACATCCCGCAGCGTCACCACACCTTCCAGTTTGTGGATATCGGCGCGGTTCACCACGGGCAGGATCTCGATCTGATTCGCGCCCATGCGCTCGAGCGCCAAATCAATCCCTTGGTCGGGATGGACGTGCGGAAACACCACGGCTTCCACCAATTTGCCGACCTTCTGATCCGCGCCTACCACCAGTTCTTGTTCCAGCCGCGCAAGACTGATCACCCCAATCACGCCTCGTCGATCCGCCACCAGCCACGTTCGAATCTCGCTCGATCGAACTCGTCCCAGCGCTTCTCGAACCGTAATCTCACCTGGCAGCACCTGGTTCACAGTCTGCATTACTTTTCTTACTTGGCGCTCGCCATATCGCCGGCGCGTCTCCGCCCTTGGAAGGTGTATGCCATCCTGCACCGCGAGCGCTTCGTAGATGGGCGCGTGTTGCAAGCGAGAAGCGATGAAAAGACTGATCAGATTCGCAATCATTAACGGGACGATCACCGCATAGTCCTGCGTCATCTCGAAAATCATCAGCACCGAGGTCATAGGAGCACGCACGATCCCGGCGAATGCCGCGCCCATCCCGACCAGCGCGTACGCGCCAGGTGTCGCGGTATAGGCGGGAAACCAGTGATGCGCCGCGGTTCCGATGGTTCCTCCCAACATGGCGCCGATAAACAGGGCGGGGCCGAAGATGCCACCGGCGTTCCCCGAAGCATAACTGGTGGTAACGGTGATGAGTTTCAGAACCACCAGCAGCAGCATCATCTTGAACGCCATATTTCCGTTCAACGCATCGCCGACATAGCCATACCCCACGCCCAGAACCTGCGGCACAAACCAGCCAATCAGCCCGACCAGCAGCCCTCCCGCCACCGGTTGGAACCAGACTGTCTTCTGCGGGAGCCGCAGGAAACGCGCGCGCATACCCAGCAAAAGCTTGGTGAAGGCTACCGAAACCAGGCCGCCGGCCACGCCGAGCACGGCATAGACCGCAAACTCCGCGGGATGGACCAATTGATATTGCGGAACCTTGAATAGAGGGTGATTGCCAAGAAGGACGCGTAACACCATCCACGAAGTCGCCGAGGCGAGCACGACCGCGCCCATCACTGGCGCATGCAGATCGCCCATGATCTCCTCAAGCGCAAACAGCACGGCGGCCAGAGGCGTATTAAACGCGGCCGCGATGGCCGCCGCCGCTCCCACCGGGATGAGGTTCTTGACCTGCTCGGTGCTCAGCCCGAGGAGCCGTCCGAGCACCGAAGCAATGCCGCCACCCACTTGCACCGAGGGCCCTTCGCGCCCCAACGGGATCCCGCTGGCCAGTGTCGCCGATGTGCAGAAGAACTTCCCCAGCACGGTGCGCAGCGTGATGCGACCTTCGCCCGCGAACAGCGCAGCCTTAGTCTGCGGCACGCCACTGCCGCGCGCATTCGGAAAATAGCGATACAGCAAGTAGCCGATGCTCAGAGAGCCTGCAACCGGGAAGAGCAGGCGCCGCCAGGGAGCGCCACCCGCCGGATACAGGCGCATCCCCAATCGTTCTGTCAGCACGATGAAAGCGACGACCGCCAAGCCCGTTAGTGCGCCGATCACCAGCGCCAAAACGAGAAAGACCTGTTCCTCACGTTGCCGCAGTTCGGCCACGCGATCGACAAACCAGGTTCTCCACCCACTTGCGCTCGTCGTCCGCACGCTCTCGCTCATCTCTGGGGAATTTCCCTTGTTGCTCAGAAGCCAAACTTCGCAAACCGATTGTAAAGCCAAGCAAAACCGGCGCCACCCACGAGACCGTCTACGACTCCGTAGAGTGTCCCAACGATCACCTCTACAATGCTGCGTGTTGCATGGTAGCCGGGGTACACCGAGGACATCGTCTGGAGGAATTGTTGACCATAGTTGCCCCAGATTAAGTTGGCTAGGGTCACCACCAGCATAACCAATCCCCAGAGGATTGCCGACGACAGGGCCAGAGCTTTGGTGTCGAATTTCATAGGTCGCTCCTTGTGTGCATTTCAGTTATTCCTCTCCAAGAAGCTCATAGTGATAGGACAGAGAGGAAGGCGGGCTGAGCCAGGCCGCCCTCCTCGGACCACGCTCAGCGTTTGAACACGAAGTGGTCAACCCTGTTCTGCTGCCAGCACTGTTCGTTGTCCTGCGTGCAGAAAGGTTTTTCTTTACCGTAGCTGACGGTGCTGATGCTATCAGCGGGAACCCCCTCTTGCACTAGCGCTCGCTTCACCGATTCCGCGCGACTGGCTCCGAGGGCGATATTGTATTCCTCAGATCCGCGGTCGTCACAATGGCCTTCGACGAGAACCTTGATACTCGGATGCTGCGTGAGGAAGGTCTCGTCCGCTTGGACGGTTGTCGTCTCACTAGGGCGGATGGCGTATTTGTCGTAGTCAAAGAACACATCTTTGACGTTCCTGCTGAACAATTCCTCATCCGTAGGTGAAGGTGTGTTGTGGACCATCGTGGGGTTCACCGTGATGCGGGCGGACGCCTCGTTCGTTCCTCCCGGCCCCTTCGCAACCAGGGTATAGGTAGTGGATTCACTCGGCATGATCGACCGGGAACCGGACGGCGGCAGCGTGCCGATTCCGGCGATGGTAATTTCATTGGCGTTGCTGGTTTGCCAGGTCAATACCGACGGCTGTCCCTGCTGAATCACGTTGGGATTGGCTGCTAGAGTGGCGGTCGGTGCAGTGGGTGCAGGCGCAGGTGGAGGTGGTGGCGTCACCTTGGCTACCTTCTTGGCGCATCCTGCCAGTGACAACACGATTGCCAACGCTGCGAGTAATGCAAATGTCTTCATTCTTTTCTGCGTCATTTTGTTTAGTCCTCCTCATATGGAAGAAACGCCGGATGCTATGAAGCAATGATGGAAAAGACAACCCAAGGCAAGTCGCGAAAAAATGCGGGCGACTGCAACCGGAGTTGATGAGTTCTAGAGCGGCAGGGTGACGAGGATCAGCAGCGAAGGATGGTGCTGTGCTCGGGCGAGCCGATCGCTTCCAACTCGGTAGCTGGGAGTGACATCGAGGAGAAAACTGCCAGCGGCGAAATCGGGGAGTTTCCGTGTGAATTGAGGGCGGCCTGCACGATCGCGATCTGCACGCGAAGTGCAGCTCGCGCGGCCTGAAGGGCGGTAACTGGTCCGTGGACCACGGGATAAGGACCCTGCATGGCCGGAAAGAGAAAGATCGTCAGGACGCAGAGAACGGCCACCACAACCAGTTCGCATCCGATGCGGCCAGAGATCATTGACGTGCACCCATTATATCCTTAAGAGTCGTAACCGGGGCCGCCAGGCGACCCGCACTCTTTCCACAGCTTTTCCCAATTCCACCGCCCGGACGCCACCTTGTTCGGCAACGGGAATCCGAGTTGATGCGCGAGCATACACACCTGCCCGCGATGGTGGGCTTCGTGAGAAAGCATGTAGCACAGCATTTCCACCCCAACCGGCCAAGGCCGAGCCCAGCCGTCTCTGCGAAACTTCTCGACGCGGCCCTCACCGCCGCCGAGCCCTTCCGCGAGCATCTCCGCGCAGCGAGCGGCGCTCTCAGCCAATCCCGCGCGGGCCTGCTGCGGCGTGCAGTGCGCGCGGTTGAGCTGTCGTGGAACCTTCAGGTGCGGAGCTGTAAGCCTTACCCACTTCGAGCGGACATTGTGCATGTGTGTAAAGATCGCCACAATGGTGCGGACCTTGTTTTTGCCGGGCGGTTGGGCTCTCCAGGCGGCAGGGTCAAGATGTTCGATAAGAACCTGGTTCATGCGATCATTGGCGGCAAAGATCTGGACTGCGGCTCGGCCGAATTGAGTGTGAACCTTGTGTCGACGCGTGGTCACGGCTCCCTACTCCTTGACCAATAATACTTCTGGGTAGTCGGCCAACCGGAAGCTATCGAGAAACGGGCTTGGGGGAAGTGAAGACCATGATTCCGGACGTTTTGTCGGCCAGCCGCAAGTCGGGAAGTGAAGGGACAGGCGAGATAGATTCCACGGCCCTGCCGTGTCAAGGCGCTTGCAGCATTGTTGGGTCGCCCGCCCGAAAAGCTTCCCTCTTATTCCGAGTCAGGTCATCGTTTTTGCCGATGTGGCGCTCCCGATCGGCGCCTTGCCAATCAGCGGGTGGGGGAAAACAATACAGCCGATTCCGATAGCGGTAAGCGACTACTATCTTCAGCTTCTTACCTAGCGCCGGCACGGCGGAGCCTGCCTGGCCGCAGCCAACCGGCGCCGACGAACAATTTCCAAGTTAATGCACAAGATCGGACCCGGACTGGCAGCGCTGCACAACTGACGCACAGCCAACTCCTATGATCAGATTTCACTTGCGATCGGACTGATCTGCTGGCTGTTGGAATGTCAGTCGTATTTGTGGTCCTTCGGGCCTTGCCTAGACATGCGTGATATGCCTGCAATGCATTCCTCGAGTTTGTGTCTGAACGCGCACTCTAGCGCCAGAATCAGCTGCAGAATCTGCTTAATGCGCGCTCGGTGAGGAACGGATTCAATTAGACAGAACCTTTACTGCACGCGCATCCAACGAGGGTGAGCCATAATCAGCTTGCGTACCAGCGGACCACTTTTGCGTTCGGGCGTACTTTCATGCCACCATGGCGGCTGGAGATGAGGACGATGTATCGGCTGTCTGGCGACCACGATGCTTCGTAATCCACGACATAGGTGAGGACCGGAACCCGCTTGAGAGGGAAGTCATCGGCAGTTCCGAAAGAGGATATCGCGCACAGCAAAAATGCGAGCGCCAGAGCCTGCATAGCATCCCTTTGACTTCCAGAAACAGCTTAGGTTAGCAGAATGCGCGAGCGTCGAAGCAGCCAGTTCATGGCACTAACCGGTCTTTCATCCAGGTCAAAATGGTGTGCAGTAGCTCGTCCTGAAACTCACCGTTTACGGTAGCGTCATGTGTCATGCCGGCAATCTCGACATATTGGGCGCGTCCGGGATGGACCTGGTTGACAATTTGAACGATGGCTTCGCTGTCAGCACGGCTCATGATGGTGTCGCTGGTCCCCCGGATCACCAGCACAGGTGCATCCACTCTCTGCCAAACTTCGCCTAGGTTCAAGGCTTGCAATTGCTGGTAGAAGGCCGCAGGTCGACCGTACTGACCGTCGGGCGAGTCGTACCACAACGCTTTCCATTCAGGATGCTGGGTGATGACCTGAGCCGGAGTCATCCCCTTCATTAGGTATAAGGTGTAGAACTCGACAAGCGCTTTGACCGCGGCATTGACCTCGGCGGGTGACTTTCCTCCTTCTATCAGGCGCCGACGTTCCAGTTCTAGCAAGTGTTCATACCACGTCCGGCCCCAAGAACCAAAGGAGATGAAGCCGCGTACTCGGTGGTCGCCGGCCACCACTGGCGAAAATCCTCCTCCGTTGCTCAGACCCACGACCAGGACGCGGTCCAGATCGATGAAGTCGTATTTCGACAGCGAGTCAAACGCAGCCTGCCAACCTTCCATCTCACTTTGGAAATCTGCCTTGGCGCACTCGCCCTGGCTCTCGCCCACACCGGGTTTATCCATGCGGACAGTCGCATATCCCGACTGGTCAATGAGGCGGCGCATGAGAATACCGATGCCGTCTCGAGTATTCGCATCAGGATATTCCATGCTGTCGCAACTCAGCCACCCCACAAAGAAGATCACGGGTACTTTGCCAGCAGTGTTGTTAGGGTGTGTTACAAACGTGCGCAGCTTTTCTCCGCGGTGCGTTCGAGTCAGCATCAAAATCTCGACCGAACGCTAGGCCAACCCACGCATTCGCGCAAGATAGTTGGGACAGGCACACATTCGGAGGGGATGAGTAGTGGGAAGAACCACCTGGGCTGAGCTACAGTCTGTCCGCAAAGTTGCGGACCAATCGTTCGTTGGAACCAGTGGATATACTGTCACATTTTCCGCTGACGTGGGACCAGCTCCAGATTCTCGAGCGTAATCTGCGCCTTGCCTCCGAGACGCTTCTTTCTGGTAAGAACTTCATTGCTTGCTGCGCGATCAGAATCGGCAAGGTAAACCGCTCTGGTGCCAACCTTGGCAAATCTATTGCCGTAGAGCTGCGTACCCCGACCATTGAGAACCTCGTCGGGGTTCATGAATCGGTATTCGACACTGCGAAAGTAGGTGCCTGATAAAGGACTTACCCGCTTAGCCCAAAGTTCGATCTCGGCCAGTTCGTCCGGTATGAGAGTCAAACAGGTTGCCCCTCACGCATTCTCTGAAATTCCACAATCAGATCCCGTAGCTTGCCTTCGGCAATTAGCTCAATCGGGCTCCGGCCACGAAGAGCGGGCAATGGGGAATTCAGCCACTCCTCCTCTTTCGATGACACCACATAGTCGTCCATCAGTTCGAGGACTTCACGAAGGTCCCTTGTCTTACGCAGCAGTTGGCTGGTACCGAGGTTCTTCTCCCAGTTCTGAAGAGTTCTAGTGGTGACATTGAGCGCTTGTGCCATTTGCTCTTGTTTCAGTCCCAGACGCTTACGTGTTGCAGCAACGTCAAAATCGACGCTATACGCATCTGTCGAGTCACGATGAGCGAGCAGATTCCGAGCTCGTAACAATTGTTTCAGGCTACGTGGATCACAGGCCCAATCGGCGCTCCTCCCTGTTTGCCTTCCGAGTAACATGCCGAGGTGAAACGCCGAATTAGCTGCGTGATGGGGCGTATAAAATAGAAGCCATTCCAAATTCCTTCTTGACTTCAGGACCTCCAGAGCGGAATGGAGTTGCGATTCGGGTTCCCCCGGATGGAAGTAGACGATGAAAATCCGTGATTGTGGAATCTTGCTCGGGGACTCTAATGGCATAGCCTGGACAGGGGCACCAAGCTGGGAAAAAACATCTCGCGCCTCGGACAGGGCGTTTTTTTCTGCCAATACAACGATGTCCTGGGTTGCGGCATCCATTTTTGCCTCTTTTCTCCTGCAATCAGGATACCATGAAATTATTCGTATCGCACGAAAATATTCGTGTTGCATTGCGTCGCCAGAACTTGCGTCTGACTGGAGCTTCACCCGAGACAGCCTTCCGCTTGAGAAGACTACTACCCATCTCATAAATGCCTCAGCAAGATCAAACAGCAGCCTAAGTCGAGCATTCCAAGAAAGTTTTCAGCGTAGCGTTCGTAACGAACAACCAACCTGCGGAAATTTTGCAGCCACGCAAACAGCCGTTTCAATCTTCCATGTCGGCGATACCGTCGCAGGCAACGCAGGTCCATCCAACTGTGCCGTCGCCTTCGGCACAAGGAAACCGATGCTGATTCCCAGCACCAATCAAGCTCCGTCATTCAAATTGTTTCGATTGCTATACGAAGATGTCATCAACGGTTTGTGGGCGCGGGCGTTCGCATCGGATGACGTAATCAAGGAGCTTCTTCACGCCGACGATGGAAAGCTGCCAGGTAAGATGAAGGAGCGGGCAGCGCAACTGTACACAATCTTCGTTCCACCGCCCGCTGCCGGTCAGCAGGACACATTGTTTGTTGACCTACAGGGTAAATTCTGGACGGTAATGAATAGCTACACCCACGGCGGTTCGATGGCGATCAACCGGGCGCTAGCCGGATACCAGGAGGGGGATGTCTATGAACTTCTGCGCAGCAGCACGTCGATCTTCATTCTGCTTATAGACGCAATGTACAGACTGCACCACAACAAACCGAACGACGACCTGCCTTCTCGTGGAAGGCGTTTACACCAGAGCACCAGATCTTGTCGCAGAAAATGGCTAAGGTTGCCCACGATAAACGGTGATGCCACCAAACATGGTCCACAAGACTTTGGTATCTCTCATTTCCTCGGGTGTCACGGTCAGAACGTCGCGATCGAGCAGCGTAAGATCCGCTTGCATGCCCGGTGCGAGCGATCCAATTTTGTCCTGCTGGTTCAACGCGCGCGCCGAATTCCTCGTGTAGGCGTAAAGCATCGCTTCACGCGGCATGCATTGAGAGGCATCGAGCACGCCTTCCGGTCCCTTGCGGGTTTCGGCCTGGTAGATTGCCCAAAACACATTTGGACTGGAAACGAACCAGTCACTTGCCCCCGAGATGGTGCCGCCGGCATCGAGAATCGAGCGGGCTGGATATTGCCAGCGGTACAACTCCGGGTCGAGGTACGGCTTGATGAGTTCAATCGTGTCCGGTTCCGCGATCGCCCAAAACAGCTGGAACGCGGCGATCACGCCAAGCTGCCGGAAGCGGGGGAAATCCTCGGGATCGACTATCTGAAGATGAGTTAGCGCATCGGGAAGGCCACTGTTTCCGTTGGCCTTTCTGGCCGCTGCGATCCCGTTGAGGGACTCCTTCACCGCCCGATCGCCCAGGGCATGGACATGCACGATGAGACCTTGTTTGTCGGCCAGCGTAGCTAACTCGGCAAAGCGCACCGGATCGAACAGCAAGTCTCCGGACTTACCGGTGTTTCGATACGGCTTGGTCATGGCCGCCGTCTGCGATGGATACTCCAGCACACCGTCCGCAAATACCTTGATGCCGGGAATCGTCAGATTCGGAATGTTGGCGTACTCCTGCCGGATCTTCTGTACGGCCTCCAGTTCTTTTGCCGGATCATTCAGCGGATTGACCTTGGGAAATGCGGCTACGTGGACCGTGAGTTCTCCGCGCTGGGCCAGGCTCTTATAAGTGGACAGGACAGGCGGGTCAGCCATGGCGTCGAGCCACGCCGTGATTCCCAAGCTGTGCAAATACTTGACGGCCGCTCGCCCGCCCTCGAGGTACTGTTCCTGGGACGGTTCCGGGATTACGGCCTCGATCTTCTCCCGGCCCACATCGACGGTGAAACCATTCGGATCGCCGCTCGGACCAATCCCGTAGTAGGCCCGCTCCGCTTGCGAAAGATGATTCAGGAAATCTTTGGTGACTCCAGCCCGGCGGAGCAGGGCTCGATTGGCCCAGCCCGTGTGGCCGTCGGATCCGCGGAGAAACACCGGCACGTCAGCGTAGGCTCCACTGCTGAAGCGGGCATTCAATTCGTCCGTTTTGGACCAGTAAACCAAAGGCATCCCGCTAATGAACAGGACATCGCCGCGCATCCCCTTGCCGCTCTTCTTCGCATCGGCGGCAACGCCGACCAGCGCGTCCATGGAGGCCACCTCGTTGTCCACGTCCGCGGAAATCAGGGATAGACCGCCATAGATGGGATGAGCGTGGCTGTCGATGAGGCCGGGAAGCAGGAACTTCCCTTGCAGGTCCACGCGTTCGGCGCTTTTATCGATAGCCGGAAGGACCTCGGGCAGGCTGCCGACCGCCACGATCTTGTCGCCGCGAAGGGCGACAGCTTCGGCGTAAGGATGATCGGGTACGCCAGTGAATACTTTGGCATTGAACAACACGCGTTCGGCTTTGTCGGCGCCTTGGCTCCATGAAACCGACGCCAGACAAAACACGACAAGCGTTACTAGAAAGCCATAACCCAGGACCCGTGTCCGCATTTCATCCTCCGTTTGTGCTTCGAAATTGCACTGTGTTAGCGCCTGTGGCGAAACTCGAGCGCCCCAAGCCAGCGCCTAAAGGCGCATTCGCGACGCGGCACTTACGGTATGCCTAAAGGCATACCCTGATACAAATCTCAGAAAGTAAAACGCAACGCAACCTGACCAATCCGCTGAGGGAAGGTTGAGGTGATCTGGCCGAGCTGAGGAGAACCAATCGGAGTCGATGCCACCGGACTCTGCCACTCAGTGTGATTGAGAATGTTGAAGAAATCGGCCCTGAATGTCATTTCCACTCGCTCGGTAAGTGGTGTGCGTTTTTCCAGCGTAAGGTCGAGATTCACGCGGCCGGGGGCGCGGAAGAAATTCCTCCCCAAAGTCCCGTAAGTGGGTGCGGGACATCCACCCGGAGTGCCTGGGGATGCGGAACTCGCATAACAAGCAGGAGTCGAGAGCCCGGTCGGGTCGAATGCGAAGTGCCCCGTGATGGGAACACCATTCACAGTAAACGTCTGGACTTGATGTGGATCGAGAGAGTGTGGCGACCCACCTGCCCAGTCTGGACGGACCAGATTCTGGTCGCCCGCACCGGACGGACCCGGGGTTACGTCGTCGACGGCAAGCCCGGCGAGCACGTCCATGGGTACCCCCGTCTGAGCCGTCAGTATCGGATACAAGCTCCAGCCTGAGGTCAACCGTTTCGGTCCACTGGACCACGCGTGTGCCAGCGGCAATTCCCAGCCTCCACTCAGCACAAAGCGTTGACGGATGTCCGAGTCCCCGGAAGCCCGCAACCCCCCGTGGTCATAGGCGGGAACCGCGTTGCTGTTGCGAGAAAACCCTTCGGCATCGTTGATGTTATGGGACCAGGTATAGGACACGGTGAAGAACGTATTCCCGATCGAGTGCCAGTCGCCCATGCTCTTCGTCAAACTGGCGAGTAGGCCATTGTAGTGGGCATTCACCAGGTTGGCGAAGGTCTCAGGCATGGCGCTGTAGGGGTCATTGAACGCACCTGGTTGGTCCAGGGGGCGGTTTGTAGTCCCCAGAATGAACGGGTCGGAGTCAGAAGTCGCAACCAGTTTGTGAGAAGTATTGCCCACGTATCCCAGTTCCCCAATCAGACCGTTTCCCAGTTGTTGTTGAATACTCAAGTTGTACTGATAAATGTAAGGTGTTTTCAGGTGCGGATCGATAAAGACGCTGGACGGCCCGAAATACGGCACAAAGCCCTTATCCACGTAGTAATTAGGATCCAATGTCGGCGGTGTCGAGGGAAAGGGATTGGGTACACCTGCCGACCCGTATGGATCAGACATTAGGGTATACGGGCCCGAACCGGGGACTGTCAGCGGGGATCCAAGGAATAAGTACGCTGCCGAAAAGAACGGGGGCGTGCCGTTCTGATACTGGTTGTCCTGGGCCAGCAGCACATCGTAGAAAACGCCGCCTCCGCCTCGGATGCTGGTTTTCCCGTTACCCTTGGGATCCCAAGCGAAACCGAAGCGAGGCGCCCAGTCCTTGCGATCGGGGAAGTTTACGCCATGGCTCGGCGCACCTGGGTCTCCCGGAAACAAAAGTCCGAGCGGTGCGTTGGGAAATCTCACGGATTCCTTCCCGGGGACGATCATATAGTTCCGGTTCTCGGGATCCGACTTGGGGGTGGAGTATTCGTAGCGTAGTCCCAATGTCAGGATCAGGCGCGGCCTCACTCGCCACTCATCCTGGGCGAATGCCCCGTACTGATGACTGCGGACAGCGCTCAAGCCCCTGGGATACTGTTCGAAGATGTCGGGTGCTCCCAGGAGGAAGTCCGCTCGGTCAGTTCCAACATGCGGCGTCGGTTGGGGAGTAGTAGTCGTATCGACGTAGCTTGTAGTCCCACCGTAGAAGGAGTACAGCCCATTAACCGCATAATCGAAGACAGCGTTGTTCTGGACGATGCCCATGGAGCCGCCCGCTTTCAGAGTGTGGCGGCCGCGCGTCCAGGTAATTGTGTCGGAGAATACATAGGTCGTATCTGCGTAGTTGGCCGGGCCGTTGATATTGAAGCCGATTTGCGCGCCGCTGATGTTCAGCAGAATCTGCGGAGGACCGGTGGTCTGATCTGGCGTGATATTGATCGGTCCCAGGTCGGAAGGTCCAGGCAGTGTCCGGCCGGGAACGTTGAGCCGATTGCTATCTCGTTGCGCGGTGATGTGGAACTCATTGAGCAAGGTTGGTGAAATCGTTCTGGTGTAGCCGATGGCGCCAAAGTAATTGTTGAATTCGCTGAGACCAGGGAACCCGGATACGTTCGGGGCAACGCCCGGCAGGAACGGATACTCCACGGGATTGTGGAACTTCGCCATCGTCAGCGTGAAGTGGTCTTTTTCGTTGGGGTTGTAGTCGACCTTCAGGTTGTACTCGTCGCGGTTATCGTAGGCTGCTCCGTTCGGAGTCAGGATGCCGCTGCTGCTCTGGGGAATCAGGTTGTGGCTGATATAGTTCTGGGCCACGGGATCGATCTGCGTGAACTTTGCTTGCATTGCGTTGGCAAGTCCGGCGGCATCCTGGCTGGTCCAAAAGTAGGGGTGCGGGGTGCCTTGAATCGGATTGTTGTTTGCATCCAACGCGCAATCCGCCCCGTTGGGAAGGTAACCGGTGAGGAAGCACACCACTCCCGGATCAGGACCTCCGCCTGCCGAATGGGAGAAGTCCCCTTGCAGTTCTGCCGGAGTGTAGACCTGTACCTGGGGGTTCACCTCGACACTGTTCTGGCGCTGGCCCTGGTAGCCGAAGAAGAAGAAGGCATGGTCCTTTACGATCGGCCCGCCTAAAGTCCCGCCAAACTGGTTTCGCTTCAGCACCGGGCGCGGACTGTTCAGCGTCGGGTCCAGGTTCGCCTTGTTGAAATAGGTATTGGCGTCCATCGCATCGTTGCGGAGGTAATCGAAAACGCTGCCATGAAGCTGATTGGTGCCTGATTTGGTCACCATGCTGACCACACCACCAGCGCTGCGTCCGAATTCAGCGGTGTAGTTGTTGGTAAGAATGCGAAATTCCGCGATCGTGTCCGGGTTTGGATTCATGACCGCGACGCCGTAGGTCGCCGAAGTATTGTCGCCACCGTCCAGCAGATAGGTCACGGCATTGTCGCGACCGCCCGCTATTTCGAATTCGCCGGAGGGAACCCCGGCTGCCGCACCCAAGGTGTTGGGCTGGGCCGGAGTCACGCCGGGCTGAGTCAGGGCAAGGTCCTGCACATTGCGGCCGTTGAGCGGCAGATCCTGAATCGGCGCACCGGTGACGGTTCCTCCCACCGTGGGATTCACGGTTTCAACCTGTGCCGATTCCGAGGTGACCTCGATGAGCTCATGGACTCCGCCGACCTTCATGGGAACGTCGATGCGCAACGACTGGTTGATGGTGAGTTCTCGCGGGGTGGTGGTGGCCTTGGCGAACCCCGCAAGCTCGATCGAGACGGAATAGGTGCCGATGGGGAGATCAAGAATCTGGTACGCACCTTCGGCGTTCGTTGCCGTCGTCCAGTGGATGTTGGTGCCGCTGTTGGTCACCGTTACGTGAGCACCGGCGAGGGCAGCGCCTTGCTCGTCGCTCACCGTCCCAATGATCCGGCCGGTACTGGTCTGCGCCATTACGGGGATGGGGAAGGCGAGAAAGGTGGCGGCGATGATCGCCACCGCGAACCGCCTCTGGAGCGAAGGGGAAGTACACAACCAGGCTTGGATCGTCATAACGCTATCCTGACCTCCTTTGGAGGCATGTTGGTTTCGGATAAAGATTGCGCGAGAACTGAAGATAGGTCACCAGGCGCGCGGGAGCAACCTGTTTCTTTGCGGGTGAATTCGAGACATCCCCAAGAATGTGCAAGGCGATAGAACTCTACTAGAAGTTCGTAAAGTTTCGGGGCAGCATATCCGTGGTCGGGCGGACTTGTCTAATACATCTTTAGTTGAACTTTAATACGCTGCAGATATTAGAATTCGTGTGTGGAATTTCGCCACCTTCGCTATTTTGTCGCCGTTGCTGAAGAGCTGAACTTCAGCAGAGCCGCGCGGCGACTGCACATGGCGCAGCCACCCTTAAGCCAGCAGATTCATCAATTGGAAGAGGAAACGGGGATTCGGCTCTTCGTGCGCAACAAGCGCCACGTCGAACTGACGAATGCGGGCCGCGTCTTTCTGGAGGAAGCAAGAAAACTGATTACCCAGGCACAGCATGCCGTCGATGCCGCTCGGCTCGCTCAAAGGGGCGAAGCCGGTCTGGTGAAGATCGGAATTGCCTCGGGACTCGGCGAAAAGGTCAATCAGGCAGTCGCCGAACACTTGAAACGTTTTCCTGGAATTGAGATCCAGTGCCAGGACGTGGTGTCCACGCGCCAGAATGATGCGCTTCGGGAATTGAAAATCGATGTTGGATTCCTCCGCCCACCGATTGATTTGGCGAATCTCGAATCGGAAGTCCTTTTTGAAGAAAGGTTTTTCGTCGTCTTGCCGAGAGAGCATCCTCTGGCAAAGCACCCTGAGTTGCGACTGAAGGATATAGCCAATGAGCCGCTCCTCCTTTTTGACCGGAGCGTTTCCAGCGGGGTTTATGACAAGGGGCTGGAGTTGTACCGCCAGGCGGGAATCGTCCCGAAGGTCATCGCTACGGCGACCGATCCTCATGAAGAGGCGGGGATCATTCTGGTGACATCCGGGAAAGGGATCTACCTCACCGTGGGTGCGGTAGTAAGCCATCCCGTGTCAGGCCCGAAAGTCAGTGCCGTGCCGCTGAGTGAACCGGGCGCCACAATTGACGTGCACGTTGCCTGGCGCAAAAATGAACCATCGACCGCGATTCTTGCTTTCGTGGACTCGACACGAAGGGCCTTCGCTCGCCAAGCCTGACCGTTGCCGGCCGGGCAATGCCCCTACAAGGTTACAGGACTATGGCAAACAAGAAGTAATCCAAAACTGAAGACCGTCGGTTGCGGGATTGAAACCACACGCTCGAGGATTTCGGGCCATGAGTCGGCTTCTGTGCCGGATTTGTCCTGACAGGTCGGCTTGTGGGAAGCTGTCCTTTAGCAGTCCAATAACGATTCCTTCACGCTTCTTACAAGGTTTTTCGAGGGCCACCCGCGTCTTGTAAGTTGTTGAAATTACTAACAGTTGTGGACTCATAACCCAAAGGTCGGTGGTTCAAATCCACCCCCCGCAACCAACGCAATCATAAGGTTACGAGGAATTCAGATTTTCGATTGTGGTCTGAAATGGTCCAATAAGGTTTGAAGCGCGAGAA
>Ga0074046_10002693_pt1 | contig 15209 bp, 7 predicted proteins | sample BogForMeECP23OM3_FD_94441 | JGI IMG/M metagenome (GOLD analysis project Ga0074046, IMG submission 94441) | Bog forest soil microbial communities from Calvert Island, British Columbia, Canada - Bog Forest MetaG ECP23OM3 | ecosystem: Environmental > Terrestrial > Soil > Wetlands ...
GTCAGCCGCCAAGATGGATCACCTGCGGACCGGCGGAACCCTCCTGAATCAGAAGTTCGCTCCGCAACTGGCGAGAGGCGAAGGGCTCAACAAGATCGCACAACTGGTGCGATCCTACTTCCGGCTGGATGGACACCACATCCAATTCAACGTGGTCACCGCGGCAACCCTGCGGGCGGCACAAGCAGAGCCTGAGGAATATCGCGACCTCATCGTACGGGTCGCCGGGTACAGTGATTACTTCTGCGATCTCACCCGCGCGCTGCAGGACGAGATTATCGCCCGCACGGAACATGAGTCGTTCCCTGCCGCCATCCCCGAGCTCACCGAAGTGTGAGAGGAGTTGTGGGGATAATCGCGTCAGTAGAGCTTGGGTTAGGTATGGCCTATGGCCTCAACTCCAGGTCGACCCATGTGGTTGTTTCGCCCAGCGGCACAACCCATGCGTCCCGTTCGGAATTCAGTGTCTTCACCGGGCGATAGACGCCGGTTTTTACTTTCGCGGGTTGCTCCACGAGCAGGCGCGCGGCCTGCGTAAACGGTGTGGCCGGAGCGAGTCCCACGCGCACGGAACCGGTCTTAGAGTTCACTTCTACAGTTTCGAAATTCCCGGCATCGAGCGTGAGCCACAAGCCTAACGGCGCCAGGTAAACCCGCGAACGGAAGGAATCGAGCGGAGTGATTTTCGCCACGTCGCCTTCCGTTTTGACATTACCGCCAAACGCCAACCACCCGAACTGAGGATGATCTACGACGTACGTCGCGGTGTTCCAGGCATGGCCAAAGAAATTAGGTCCGTAATCGCCAGACAACGGATCTGGCTTCAGCATGTCGGGGAAAGCATGGAACGCGGCCGATGCGAAACCCTCCTCGTCGATGTCGGTGAGCGCGCCCATGGTCCCTCCGTAACCCACGCGCAGCAAATAGAAGTCGTCGGGATGCTCGCGATACTCGGCTAGCAGCGGGATCGCGTTGATGCTCGAACCGTAGTGGTGCAGTTGCCGCTCCAGGCGACGATCCTTGGCTGCGAAAATAAAGTCCCAGTAACGCCGCGCGCTCCCGTTGTAACCCCAGTGCGGGATCGCCGGATCGTAGCCGAGTATCGCATTGAGGGTCACCTCGGCCTTGTCCTGATAACCGAAATACTTCGTCCACGCGTACACTTCTTCCTGGCCGGTCGAGTCCCAGGGCATCTCGCTGCCGAAGGGATAAGCTTCCGTACTCCAGTGTTCGGCACGCGCTCGCATCTTTGCTTCGAGATTGTCGGCCTGTTCTTTCCAGCCTTCCCGTTTCAGGTCGGTAAGGATCTGAAGAAAGATGTCTCCCTCCATCTGCCCGAAAACTGCATAGCCCTCTGCGAATTTCGTCATGGCGATGGAAGTCTCACAGGCGTGGCTCAGATACCAGTCCCAAGGATGGCTGGTCACCAGGCCGTCGTGGTTCCGCGCCAGGTGATAGAGCACCCAGTAGGCTGCCGCGACGTGCGGGTAATCGAAGGACCGGTCCACCTGTTCGGATGCTTTTTTGTTCCAACTTGTCCACGATCTCCAGTCGAGGTCGCTGCGATAGTAGCCGGGCGGCATCTCGTCGGGCTGGTAGTAGAAGAGACTCTTGCGCACGCCATATTGCTCGGGGCCGTCTTTGTATTGCAGCCCGCCCCACACAACTTTGTCCACGAACTGCTCCAGCTTTTCAACTTCCTCTTTATTGGGTTCGACGAGTTCCTTCATAACCGCCGAGAGCCAGGCTCCGCCGCCGCCCTCATCGCCAAGACCGGCGATCCAGGCACGGCTGTCTTGCATAACAATCTGATTGGCCTCGCGATCGTAGGTCATGACGGATGGGCTGCGATGGAAGGGATCGCTGGCATCCACATACCATTGTCGGGTGGTGAGAAAGCGACCCATATCCGCCACGGCTTGCGCTGCGGGCTTGATCACGAAATAGTGAATCGTCTGAACGGAACCGTCGTCATACGTCACGGCCAGGCGCGAACGTCCCCAAGCCTTGCCCTTCAGGGTATAGGCTCTCCAGCCACCGGCAGAACCATTTTCGCTGATGGAAAGCGCCGCTTCGGGCTCTACCTTCATCGATCTGACACTCTTCGGCGATTTCAGAAATAGACGAGCATCAATGTCCATGGGAAGGATGTAGCCCGGGACGCCGACTGCAACCGGCCGGCCATTTTCCGCGAGCGTCTTCTCGATATCCCGGATCGAATCAGAAAGCAGGAACCTGATCCCGTACGTTCTTGACTCTCCCGGCGCAAGGCTCAGGCCTGTCGGAGGGTTCCAGGGTTGCGCCGCTTTCCACTCATTTTCGGCGTAGGCCTGGCTGTGGACCATCCATTCGTAGAACCCCTCGAATGTGATTCCTCGCGGCGTTGGATCGGTGAATACGGGTTGCGCACCCCTGCGTCCGGGGTGATCCAGAATCGGGCTGTAAGCCTCGAACGGTGTCTTGCCGTCGGGCACGACCACGAGAGCCGGCCCGTGGCCGCTCAATCGCGTGACCTGCAGATATCCGGCATCTTCGCCAATGTACGGATCGTAAAAAGAACACTTGGCATGCGCATCGTCGAGCGAGCGCTCGTTGAGGACATTGTTGAAGATCATCGGAATGCCGAGCGCCCCGATCTGTATGGTCTCCGAAGACTTGTTCTTCAGGGTGAAGCGCAGCACGAGTTTTCCTGACTCGATCAGCCAAGTGCGCGTGATCTCGAGAGGAATGTCGGCCGGCAAAGTGGGCGCCAGATCCGCGGCGGCGAGAATGTCTTTGCCGGGAGGAAGAGCCGTGATGGGATGGCGTGCGGCGGCGGTGGAATAGTTCTTCCAGTCTCCGGAGGTTCCGGCGCGGAGACGCAGGGTGACATCGCCAAGGTGGAAAAATCCGTCCTTGGAACGCTCAACTAGCAGGTCTCCCGGGGTGAAGTCGAAATCGCCGGCGCCCTTCGGCTTCAGAGCCGCAACCGTCTGCGAAGAACGAACCAGTGTGAGGGTGAAGTCAGGAGTATCGAAATCCTGCGTACCCCCGCTGAGCATGGGGCCCGGGGTGGGAGGAAGCTTCTTCTTTTCCTCCTGAGCGGCCGATCGCTGCGCCATCGCCAACAAGCTGAGCGCCAGGCAAATGCATGGGATTGCAGAGAGGAATAATGAGGAGCAACGTCTCACGAGATGGCCCTTTCTCGGTTGTCTTCGGGAAGTGCAAGGGGCAACCGCGTTGCAATTTTATACTTTATCCAATTCAGCGAGCATAGTACCTTAATTGGCTGGCGGGACGGAAGGTCCGAGGACACGGCAAAGCTGGCGACGTTGTCCCCGGGCCGGTGTCCGGGCAGATGTTCGGCATTTCGCCCGCAGTGGAGTCGCAGGAGGAACCAAAAAGAAATGCATAAGGGAACGGGTGCTGAGTGGTTGGCACATCTTTTTGATGGCAGGGCCTTATCCTCGCTCATCTTAATCTGGCTCATCTTAATCTCGCTCATCATTCTCGCGGGCGTGCCGGCCCTGATGCACGCTCAGGAACTCGCCAAGGCTCCTGGTGCTCAAGTGTTCTCTCTTACCCCAAGCCCTGGTTACTTCACCGAACCAGGGGTCGCCGTCAATCCTAAGAATCCGCAGCAGGTCGTCGCTGTTTTTCAAGATAATGCGCACGCTGCTTTTTCGTGGGACGCCGGTCATAGCTGGCAAGTGGCAACGGGCGTTGAGGCGCCGAACTACAAGGTCTCCGGTGACGTCTCGGTCGCTTTCGACCAGCAGGGGCACGCTTTTATCTGCTACATGGCCTTCGACAAACTGGGCAGCTTCAACTATTGGGGGCACGGCGCATCGCGCAGCGGTCTGTTCGTACGCCGGTCGCTCGACGGCGGAAAGACCTGGGATGCGAACCATGTGCCGGTCATCGAACATCCCACCGAACCGGGCATTCCGTTTGAGGACAAGCCGTACATTGTCGCGGACAATACGGCGAGTCGCTATGCCGGGAATCTCTACGTGGGATGGACACGATGGACTCTGGTCGATTCCGAGATCATGCTCTCGCGCTCGACCGACGACGGAATAACGTGGTCGAAGCCACTCGAAATCGACCGCCATCCTGGTCTGCCCCGGGACGACAACGGCGCAGCAGAAGGATTCGACGGAGCGGTCGCGCCCGATGGCACGTTCTACGCCGTGTGGAGTCAGGACAACGATCTCTTCCTGACCTCGTCGCGGGATGGAGGAAAGACGTTCTCCCGCGCCCGCGCCATCATCCATACCGCGCCCATCATGTTTGCCATCCAAACGCTGGACCGCGCTAACGGCTTCCCGCAAATTGCCATCGATCCGAAGAGCGAGCGACTGTACGTGACCTGGAGCGACTATCGCAACGGCGATCTCGACGTCTTCTGCGCGACTTCCTCGAACCAGGGCCGCAGCTGGTCAGCGCCAGTGCGAGTGAACAATGACGCCGTTCACAATGGCGCCGACCAGTTCTTCCAATGGCTCGCAGTAGATCCGGTGGACGGTTCAGCCAACGTTCTGTTTTATGACCGGCGTGGGGACCCGCAAGGGCGAAAACAGATCGTAGTGTTAGCCCGTTCCACCGATGGCGGGAGCAGCTTCATGAACTACGCGTGGACCACCGAGCCGTTCGAAGCGGGCGGCGTTTTTTTCGGAGACTACACCGGACTGGCCGCGTTTGACGGCCGGGTTTACGGAGCTTGGACCGAAAAGCCGCCTCCCGCCCCGGACGGCGAAGGCAAGTCCGCGGGAAATCCGCCCAAGCGCGGCACAGTGGTCAAGGTCGGAGTCGCTGACTTCAAGGCCTCGGCTGGAAGAGGCTCACCGTGACGCAGCCCTCACGAGAGTCAACTGGTCCGGAGTTTGCCCGCGGCCTGAACCTGTTCGACTCAACCATGGTCGTGGTCGGGGCCATGATCGGCTCCGGCATCTTCATTGTTCCCGCGGAGATGGCCCGCCATGTAGGAAGCGCTGGCTGGCTTTTGGTGGCTTGGGGCGTAGCCGGCGTGCTGACCATTGCGGGTGCTCTCTGTTACGGAGAACTCTCCGCCATGATGCCTCACGCCGGTGGCATGTATATCTACCTGCGGGAGGCGTATTCTCCACTGTGGGGATTCCTCTACGGCTGGACGTTATTCTCGGTCATTGAAACCGGAACGATTGCCGCCGTCTCGGAAGAACGGTACCTGATCCCGCCGCTTCGCTTTTCGACGCATTACGCCGTGTCCCTTTCCACGGCACAATTGCTCGCCATCGGCGTCATCGCTCTGCTGACCTTCGGCAACACGCTGGGCCTTCGTTATGGAAAGACCATCCAGAACGTTTTCACCGTCGCCAAGACGGGCGCCTTGGGAAGTCTGATTGTGCTGGGGATTCTCTACGGGCGCAACTCCGCCGCGGTCTCCGCGAATTTCAGCAGCCCCTGGCACCCTCACGCGGTTGATTCGCTGGGAAGCGGGCTGGACGCCACAACCGCTTTTGGCTTGTTCGTAGCCATCTGCCTGAGCCAGACCGGGTCGTTGTTCTCCGCCGATTCGTGGCACAACATCGCTTTCGCCGCAGCCGAAGTGAGAAAAGCGGAACGCAACGTTACGCGCGCCATGGTTATGGGCGCAACCATCGTGATCGCGCTCTATATCCTGGCCAATGTGGCCTATATGCTCACGCTGCCGCTGGAGGCCATCCAGCACGCTCCCGCAGATCGCGTGGGAACCGCTACGCTGCAAGCTATGTTTCCCCGCGTGGGCTCGAGCGTGATGGCAGCGGCCATCATGATCTCGACTTTCGGCACGATCAACGCTCTAACCCTCACGGGTGCCCGCGTCTACTACGCGATGGCTCGGCAGAAACTCTTCTTTCCGTTTGCCGGCAGACTTAACGCCGCCAGCGTGCCAGCTTCCTCCTTGAAGCTGCAGGGGCTATGGGCAGCACTCCTGGTGCTGCCCCGTATCTATGTGCCCGCCAGCCATTCCTGGGGAAACCTCTACAGCAACTTGCTCGAATACGTCATCTCCTCTGCCTTGATCTTCTACGTGCTCACCGTCGCTGGGGTGTTCCGCCTTCGTGTCTTGCGACCTGACGCACCACGCCCTTATCGCACGCTGGGATATCCCTTCGTTCCCGCGTTTTACATTCTTGCGGCCACGGTCATTCTCATTGTCCTGTTCGTCTATCGTCCCTCGACCACCTGGCCGGGGTTGTTGATTGTGCTCCTCGGGATACCTGTCTACAAACTGATCGGCTGGACGCAGCGCCTTCAGGCCGCGCCGCCTCCGCCACCTCAAAAAGCAGGATTTCAGAAGTCGGAATGATCGTTGTTCCAACTTATCGGAGGATTGGGCATGCACATAATTGAATGCGCCAGAATCAGAAAATCTCGGAGACTGCGGCTGCGAATCGTCTCTTGGCTGGCGGTTGTGGGCTTCGCTCCGGCGGTCGCCTACGCCCAGTCCCCCGCTCTGGTTGACCTTTTGCATCGGGAGTTTGTTACCAAAGACTTTGCCGTGAAGTCGTTTGGGCCGGCACGCTGGCTTAGCGGAGGAACCTGTTATACGACTCTGGAGCCCTCGGCCAAGGCAGAAGGTGCGCGTGACATCGTGCGCTACGACACTGCGACGGCGGCGCGCGAGGTTCTGGTTGCGGCATCGCAGCTCACACCGCCCGGAAGTGATAAGCCGCTGGCCATCGAAGGCTATGACTGGTCGGCGGACATGAAGCGCGTTTTGATCTTCACCAACTCACGACGTGTCTGGCGCGAGAACACGCGCGGCGACTACTGGGTCCTCGACCGAAAGTCTGGAACACTGCGCAAGTTGGGAGCGGGCGGACCTCCGTCTTCTCTTATGTTCGCCAAATTCTCTCCCGACGGTTCGAAGGCCGCCTATGTGCGTTTCAACAACATTTTTGTTGAGGATATCGAAAGCGGAGTGGCGACGCGCCTCACCAATGACGGGTCGGAGAAAATCGTGAACGGCACCTCCGACTGGGTTTACGAGGAAGAGTTTTCCGTTCGCGACGGCTTTCGTTGGAGTCCCGACGGCCAGCGTATTGCCTACTGGCAGTTTGATACCAGCAACGTCAAGAACTTTGCCCTGGCCTATGATACGGGACCGCCCAGCAGAATCGAGACCGGCATCCCCTATCCGCAACTCGGCGTGTATCCCACCGTCCGTCAGATACCCTACCCGCTGCCTGGAACTCAGAATTCTTCGGTTCGTGTCGGTGTCGTGCCTGCCATCGGTGGGGAAACACGATGGATGCAAGTCCCTGGCTATCCGAATGACAACTACATTGCGCGCATGGAATGGGCCGGAGATTCCGGCACGCTGGTTCTGGAGCATCTGAATCGTTTGCAGAATACGAACGATGTCCTACTCGCCGACGTGAAGACAGGTGTGGTGCATGCCGTCTACCAGGATCGGGACGCGGCATGGGTGGACGTAGTGGATGGTCTGAAATGGGTCCATGGCGGAGCGGATTTCGTTTGGCTCTGCGAACAAGACGGCTGGCGGCATGTTTACTTGATCTCGCGGGACGGCAAGCAAGTGCGGCCGGTAACGCCGGGCGCTTTCGACGTCATCTCCGTTGTGGGAATCGATCCCGCGGAAGAGTGGCTTTACTACCTGGCATCTCCCGAGAACGCTACCCAACGATACCTCTACCGCACCCGAATTGACGGAAAGGACAAGCCCGAAAGGCTGTCGCCGGCGAACCAGCCGGGCACGCACTCCTATGAAGTTTCGCCGGACTTACGCTGGGCGATCCACACGTACTCCAGTTTCGATACGCCGCCCGTGACCGATCTGGTGCGGCTTCCCGACCATGCAACCCAGCGGATTCTGGAAGATAACGCGAAGTCGCGTTCGAACCTCAAAGAGTTGGGCGCCGCTCCAACCGAGTTTCTGCACGTGGATATTGGCGAGGGCGTGATCCTGGACGGCTGGCTTTTGAAGCCACCGAACTTCGACGCGAATCGGAAGTACCCGATTCTGGTTTACGTGTATGGCGAACCGGCCGCGCAAACCGTGGTTGATCGATGGGACGGGTGGAACGGTGTTTTTCATCGCGCTCTGGCGCGAGAAGGTTATCTGATCGTGAGCTTCGACAATCGTGGGACGCCAGCGCCAAAGGGACGCGCCTGGCGCAAGGTGGTGTACGGCAGCGTTGGAGTGCTGTCCTCCAAAGAGCAGGCCCTGGCTCTCGAGGCCCTGGAGCGGACGCATCCATACATTGATACGACCCGCATTGCGGTCTGGGGCCGTAGCGGCGGCGCTTCCAATACGCTGAACCTCATGTTTCGCCATCCCGAAATCTACAAGGTTGGTATGGCCGTGTCTCCCGTGCCGGAGCAGCGTTTGTACGACAGCATTTATCAGGAGCGCTATATGGGACTGCCGCAGGACAACGCCGAAGGCTACAAGGCGGGATCTTCCATCAACTTTGCCGAAGGACTTCAGGGCAAGTTATTACTGGTGCATGGCTCTGGCGATGACAACGTGCATTACCAAGGCGCGGAGCTGCTGGTTAACCGGCTGATCGAACTGGGCAAACCGTTTGATTTCATGACTTACCCGGGACGCACCCATGCGATTGCCGAAGGCCAGGGAACGGCGTACCACCTCTATTCTCTGCTCGGGCGCTATCTGGAAGAGCACGTTCCTCCTGGGCCAGCGGAACGGTAGCACGTCTTTTTGCATACAATATGCGTTATAGTAAAGTGTTGCCAAGAGGAGGAACGGGCGAGTTCTCCGGGAAGAATCCACTGAAATGCGTCTAGAAACAGCACCGGATTCAGCCATTCCGCGCCAATCGCTCACCTCGGCGGTAGCCGATAAGCTTCGCGATCAGATCATCCGTGGCGAAATCCCCGAGGGTGCTCAACTGCGCCAGGACGCGATTGCCAGCCAGTATCACGTGAGCCGCATCCCAGTTCGCGAAGCCCTCCGGCAACTGGACGCCGAGGGTCTGATCGCCATCGTCCCGAACCGCGGCGCTGTCGTGCCGGCTCTTTCTCCTGATGATATTGGAGAACTCTTCTCGATTCGGGCGCTGCTCGAGCCCGAGGTCCTGAAGCTTTCGATTCCTCACCTCACAGAAGATGACTTTTCCGAAGCCGAAGCCGTGTTGCGCAAGTATGTCAGCGAACTCCGGCGGGATGATCACGTCTCTTCGTGGGGAAGATTGAACTGGCAGTTCCATTCCATTCTGTATAGCCGCGCACATCAGCCGCGATTCATGGCCATCATCAGGAATGTCAATAACAGCGGCGAACGCTACACGCGCTTGCAGTTATATCTCACGCATGGCATGAAGCGGGCGAACGAAGAGCATCACCAGATGCTGGAATTGTGCCGCCAGCGCGACGTGAGCCGCGCCTGCAAACTCCTGCGCCTCCACATCCTGAACGCTGGTGAATCCTTGAAGCAAGCCGTCGAGCAAAAGCGAACTGCGGCCCAGGCCGATTCGGGCGACGACAATCGACAGTTGGAGTCTTGACTTCGCCTTAGCCAATCGGCAGCACAGCGGTGGCCACCGACAAGCGCGGCAAGTCAAGATGAACCTGGGATCCATCCACTCGAAGTGTCAGCGGCTTAGGGACTAGCCGATCAGGGTGATCAAACGTATTGCACGCATTCCACTCGGCATCGTGCAATATCTGCGCCGTGCCTGGGCTCGGGTTCACTCCTTTCAGCGTGCACTCGACTTGCAGGTCAACGTCATGGCGCGGATTGACCAACGTCACCACCAGTTCCTTATCGCTCTTCGAAGCGGAGACGGAAAGCCCTGAGGGCGAAGAATCGCCGGATTCGACGCGAACCGCAGTCTTGGTTCGATGCGGCTTAAACAGTGAGAAGGCGTGGTAGGTCGTGGTTCGAACGCAATGCTCGCCCTCGGGACCATCCGTCAGCAGAAGGGACTGCAGCACATTAACCATCTGCGCAATGTTGCACATGTATAGCTTGTCGGCCTGTCGGTTGAAGATGTTCAGCCCCAGTCCGGCAGCAATGGCGCTGCGCATGGTGCTCTGCTGCCAGAGTTTCCCGTAGCGCCTTTCGTCTGCTTCCGGGATGTCGTCCCACGCACCCCACTCGTCGAGGATGAGGCCAATCTCCTTACCTTTCTGGTAGCTGTCGAGGACGGCGCGCTGCTGAACGATCGCCTCCTCCACCTTCAGATAGGATGCGAATTGTTCGTTCATATGGTCGGCTGTGAAGGTGGTGGAACGATCGGCGCCGCCCGAATAGTAATGCATGGATACACCCTGCGGCCGTTCCCAGCCGAGCCCGTCCATCAGCCCGCGCGACCAGTGGGAATCGTTGCCGGAGGGTCCGCTGGCGACCAGGAACAGGTCCGTTCCTCCGAAATTGCGGCAATAAACTGCGAAATCGCGGTACAGACGCGCATATTCTTCCGGCCGCATATTTCCGCCGCATCCCCAGCTCTCGTTGCCCACGCCCCAGTAGCGGACGCGGAACGGCTCAGCAGAACCGTTGGCGGCGCGTTCGTCGGACAGCGTGCTGCCGGAAGGATAGTTGCAGTATTCGATCCAGTCGCGCAGTTCGTGGGGCGTGCTGCTGCCGACATTGCCGGCAAAATACGGCTCTGCGTTCAGCAGGCGACATAAGCCGATGAACTCGTGCGTTCCAAAGCTGTTGTCCTCGACGTATTCTCCCCAATGGATGTTCACGCGCCTGGGCCGCTTGGCGGCAGGGCCGATGCCGTCACGCCAGTGATAGTCGTCGGCAAAACAGCCACCGGGCCAGCGCAAGACCGGCACTCCCAGTTCCTGCAGATACTCCACTGCTTGCTTGCGATATCCGTTGAGGTTCGGAATGTGCGAATCCTTTCCCACCCACAACCCGCCATAGACACAAGAACCGAGATGCTCGATGAAGTGCCCGTGGAATTCAGGGCGCACGGTTCCGATTTCTGAATCGGTGCGAATCACGACACGCTGGATTCCGGAAGGCGCAGCTGCGAACAGGCGCAGTGGGACGAAGGCGGAAGCGGCCAGCGTGGCACTGGTGGTAACAAATTGTCGTCTCGATAGTGGAGAGATCATTTTCGGTCCGCCTTTATGTGAGCGGTTACGTGGAATTTTATTAACGCTTTCGAATTAGAGCTTGCGAAGTCTGTATCTGGCCGGGCAACTGCACCACACCTTCTCCGAACGTGGTGGCGTAGACGCTGCCACTGGCCCACTTTATGTCGGTAAAGCCGATGGGCACAGCATTGCCCTGTGCACTTACCCAATGCCCGCCGTTGTCGCTCGACAAGTAGATTCCATCCCAGCGCGCTGCCGCCGCCAGGCCCGATCCGCTCGGATCGTAAGCAACCGCAAAGAGCGGATCCGGCCAGGGCTGCGGATATAACAGCGGATTGGGTCCCAGCCCGGCGCTCGCCGGCGTAAAGGTACTTCCGCCGTCGCTGCTGAAAAGAACTCCGCCGTCGCTCTGCTGCGGTGGACCGGACATTCCTACCAGCACAAGGTTGGGCGAAGCCGGATTAATCGAAAGTGAAACTGGCCAGCTTGAGACCGGTTCGCTCGACGTCCCGGTGCCGCCCAGCAAGGTGGAAGTCCAGGTTCCTCCGCCGTCGTGACTGACTTGCAACGTCCCGTCTTGTTGGCCAACAAAAACATTCTTGTCATTCGTTGGGTCGAACGCGACGAGCGATGGTACCTGGGTCGTGGGCCACTTCAAAGCAAAACTGAGGCCGGAATCGGTGCTCTCAAAGATACCCTGCGGTCTCGGCGGTGTCGTGTTCCAGGCCTGAGCCGCGGCGAACACATGGGCTGGCGCCTGTGGATCGACGGCAATGACTTGCGGGCTGCAACAAGGGTACTGCGGCGCATCGAGGACCGAGTTCAAGCTCTGGTAGTTCATTCCGCCGTCGGTAGAGACCCAAAACCCACACGCGGGGTTGTAGTTGTACACAAATTGAGGGTTCCCGGGATTGATCAGAACCAGACCGCCTTCGCCACAAGGAGTATTCGCGCTCTGCGAGTTGGTCCAGGTATTGCCTCCATCAAAGCTGGAGATCATGGAATAGTCCTGCATGGCCAGGACAATCGTATTCCCTGATATGTCAATCCAGTAGGCGAGTGAGGTAGTCAAGTCGCCGTTCAGACTCGTCCAGCTATTGCCGCCATCGATGCTTGAGAAGATACCCTGATCCGATCCGGCAACCGTCAAACCGGGTGCACCACCGAACTTAGGAACAACGATTCGTAAATCCCCCGCAGAAGTGAGCTGAGTCCATGTCAGACCGCCGTCGGCCGATCCGGTGAACTGGTAGTCCGCACCCGCGTACACCGTCTGTCCGGTCGCATCCGAAGGATCGAAGGCCAGGTACTGAATGGCCCACTGCATAGGGTTATAGGATTGCCAGGTATTACCGCCGTCCTGAGTTTCCCAAACATCAGGAGTTTCGTAGTAGCCCTGCTCCACCGCGATCGCGTGGAGAGGATTTGCCGGATCAGCGCTGATGGAGTTGTTCCCGTCAAAGGCGAGTGGCTGACTGATAAGCCACGTTGCTCCCGGATTGCTCTGTACCATCACCGCGCCGTCACCACGTCCGGCATAGATATAAGTCCCGGAAGCAGCCAGGCTTTGAATCCACGCCGTGGCAGGCTCGATCAGATTCCACGTAGCTCCGTCATCCTGAGACAATGCAATTCCCTGAGAAGTTCCCGCGTATAACGAAGACCCGACCTGCAAGAGTGCTGTGGTTGGACCAAAGGCGGGAGAAACCGCCTGCCAGGTCGCCCCCGCATCCGTGCTGCGAAACAGTCCGATGTTCAACGTTCCAGCCAGCAGAATATTGGGGTTGGCCTGGTCGAGCCAGATGACGGCAACCGCAGGGTCGGTCAAGCCGGTATCGGAAGGCGTCCAGTTTACTCCGCCATTCGTTGTCTTGTAGATTCCAGTCGAACTGGCCGGACCGAACCACCCTGCGCAGCCGGCATAAATGATCGAGGGATTCGCATTGTTGACGGCAATTGCCGCGATCTGGCCTGCGCCATAGGTTCCGGACAAGAAATTGGTGTAAATGTGCCGGGGACCAAGCGACTTCCAAGATAGAGGCAGCGATCCATAGGCAACGGCGCTGGTAGCGGTCGTTCCTGCGCTCACCGTCGCCGGGTTCGATGAATAGACGGGCACGGTCAGGGAAGTGCCGGAGGTGGGTGTAAGAATCGGGGCCGCAAGGTTGTAGGTTCCAGGAGACAGATCGGTCAGCGTAGTGGTCTGGGTAATCGTCTGGCTGAAACCGGACGGTCCGCTCACGACGATACTGGCCGTGCTGCCGGAGGGCACACCAGTAACGGTGACCGTGAGACTGCCCGGCCCGGGCGGAGGCGTCACGGAACTGCCGCCTCCGCCGCACCCCGTGGTCAGCAGGGAAGCGATCAGGATTACCAGAGCAAGTGCGCGCAACATGAATTGCTTCATCTTTAGCCAAGCCGGCCAACAACTTCGAACTTTCTCTGGTGGCCCGTTTTGATGATGACCGTGTCCTGGTGAACTCCCTGCAGCGTGGCAGGCTGGCCATTGACCGCTGCGCTGGCCAGCGGCATCTGCGCCGGAAGTCGGAGTTTGAACTGAACTTCTCCTGGAGCCGCCGTGCCGCTCAATTCCACCTGCCCTACCACGGACTTCGCTTCAGGATTCGTCTTTAGCTTAAAGCTAACCCGTCCCCAGCGGGTTGGAGCATGCTCGATCCGGATCTCTTTGCCGGAGCCGACCCACTCCCGTGGCACCCCCTTTGCCAGATACAGCCGGTCTTCATCCGAATCTTCCAGCACCAGCATCCATCTGACCAGCAATGGGATAGTCTGCTGCGCGGGAACGCAATAGGTCCCGGAATCGCCCGTAATTCCCGTCACCTCGCCGGCGGTCCAGCTTCCGCGCGTATGGGCATGATAGCGGTGGGCATAGAGAAACAGCAGGAACTCTTCAATCCGGTCCAGTCGCAGCAGCATCTGTGCGTAGCCGTAGGAGATAAAACCCAGGATTTCCCGTCCATCTTCCTGAAACCGCCAAACGTTCGCCACCACGCCCAGCGTGGTCGCTCCGTAGGCCCGCATGCAATCCATGACCAGGTTCGCCAGCCGCGGCGGCAAAATGTCAGCCTGCAGCAGTTCTGCATAAGGACGATGCGGCCACTGCTGCGGGCTGGGACGCTCCTTCTCCAGCGATTCGCGGAAGGTAAGCGTGGTGCCGGGGAATATGCCGATGTAGGGCGGCGTCTTGTCATTCTGGATATTCCTCTCAACGCTGGCGACGATCCGGTCCTGGAGGACCTTGCTGCGCTTCAGCCAGTCCTGCGCCAGCTTCTTCATATCCGGCCTGGAAGCAGTTTGCGCCAGCGCCATCCAGACCGGCGAGATGTCCCTAAAGCCGCGAGCAGCGAACGCACTGTTGGCGTAATACGGCTGCCAGTACAGGGACGGGTTCTGGCTCAGGCACGAATCCGACTCGCTCCACCCCCGGATCAAGCCATACCCAGGATTGTTCTCCGGCAGGCGAAGGCTTTCATCATGCATAGCGGCGAGCAACTTCGCCGTCGCCTCGATCTTCGTTTTGTGTTTCAACAGCAACGCACCGTCACGCGTGTAGTTGAAGTACCGCGCCAACAGCGAAAGGGTCATGCCGAACTGCGCCGTTTCCGGGCCGCGCATGTCGACCATGCCTTTTGCGTCAACGTATTCGGAGAAATAGTTGTCGATAAAAAGCCGCGCGGTTTCGAGACGGCCCCACTCCATATTGGTATAGATGGCGCTGGTGAATATGTCCTGGAAGCCGTCGTATTCTGAGCCGGCATAGTCGCGGTCGACGGCCCCGTACTTGGGATACAGGCCTCCGGGGCGCGTCATTAACTCCTTGACGAAGGCGTGTCTCGACATGTCGGTCCAGGCATCGTCAGGCAGCGACGTGGGCGCAAAATCATGAAGTTGCTGCTCCCAATAGTCGGCAAACTCCAGCAGCGCGCGGTAGAACTCTTCTGGCTTGGGATCTTGCCGGGCAGGCGGGAAGGCGGGATAACTGTGGCCGTACACGACCGCGGCGATCTTGCCATCTTGAATCCGCGCGGTGCGATGCCAAGTGTGCACGATGTACCTATTCTTGTTCGGCGCCGTATCTCCGAAGAGAATCACTTCCCAGTAAGAGTTGTCGGATGCGGGGATGACTTTGCGGACGGCGGGCA
>Ga0074046_10002695_pt1 | contig 15206 bp, 7 predicted proteins | sample BogForMeECP23OM3_FD_94441 | JGI IMG/M metagenome (GOLD analysis project Ga0074046, IMG submission 94441) | Bog forest soil microbial communities from Calvert Island, British Columbia, Canada - Bog Forest MetaG ECP23OM3 | ecosystem: Environmental > Terrestrial > Soil > Wetlands ...
GTGGCGGGGATGATCATTGGGTCATCCCTGCCGGCCCACTCTCAAACTGGCGAGCCCGCGCCTGGCGCGGCTTCGGCTCAGGTTGCCATCGCCGCCGATGAAAAACCAGATGCAAAATCATGGTGGCGGGGCATCACTACCGACGGCTACATGTCCCTCTCCTACACCTACAACGACAACGATCCCAGCTCTCGCATCAACCAGTTTCGGGTCTTCGACTTCAATGACGACGATCCGCAACTGGATGTCGCGCAACTGGTCATTCAACACGCCATTAGCGAACCGAAACAATTCGGCTTCCGCTTCAACCTGATCGCAGGCTCAGGAGTTCCGGAAGTTACGGCTGCCTATGGCCTCTTCCGCAACATGCACACCGGAATCGCGCACCATGTGGATATTCCCGAACTCTTCATCAGCTACATTGTTCCCATCGGAAAGGGTCTGCGTCTCGATGGGGGGAAATACGCTACTCACATGGGATATGAGGTAATCGGCGGGTACGACGGTTACAACGATAACTTCAGCCGCGGGTTCATATTCGGGTACGGAATTCCGTTCACCCATACCGGCCTCAAGGCGACTTATGCCTTCACCAGCAAGATTGCGGCCATGGTTTCAATCTGCAATGGGTGGGACGATGTCCAGCGACTCAACCATGCTTATACGGCCGCGGCACAGATTGCGCTCACTCCGACCAAGACCTACAGTGTGACCTTCAATTTCATTCATGGTCCCGAGCGCCGGCAGGATACTCACGACCAGCGTACGGTCTACGAATTGGTCACGGCCTGGAAGCCATTCTCGAAATTCACCCTGGGCGGCGACGGAGTCTATGGTCACGAAGAGAATGGCGTCGCGATCGGTCACGACGCGCTTTGGAGAGGACTGGCTGGATATGCGAAGTACAGTCTTACGTCCAGGTTCTCGCTCGCATTCCGCGGAGAGGTTTTCAACGACGACGGTGGCACCCGCACCGGTACCGATCAAACCTTGCAGGGATACACCTTCACTCCCGAGTACGATATGAACGCCAAATTCTCCCGCTTGAACTTTCATTTCAAAAAGGCGGACGGGAAATTCGTGGTGCGGGGCGAGGTGCGTTGGGATAAGTCGGACAAGAATGTGTTCCTAGTAGGCAGCAATCCCACGACGAATCACCAGTTCACCCGGGCGGTGAACCTGATCTATCTATTCTGAGGCGCGTCTGCCTGGACTCATGGAGAGACGGGCGTCCCCGGCCGTCCCGCCAGAATCCGGAATAACCCGGCCTTTCTTCGCTTACATCTCACAGGCGGGTTGCCGGACAGCCGGCTCAGTACCGGAGCGATAGGAGCGCCGCGATGCCGATTCCAGCGAGCAGCGGCCAGCCGACATGGCGACCGCGACTAGCTACCGCGTCGAACAATCCGACGCCAGTGAAGGCCACGCCCGTTCCAGCCGCCGCCCAGTGCCTCGCTGTAGCTGGCTCCCGAACCAGTTGCACCAGAATCAGGGCAAGGACGGCCCAGGTCACGCTGGTCAAATGCCAGGCGAAGCGAAGAACGACACGGGCAAGGCCGCTGGCCAGAACGCCTTCGCGACGCGCAAGCAGCGGACCGATCAATCGCCGCTCACCCAATACCGAATGCGCGAAGGCTGTGACAATCAGCAGCATCGCCGCTGCGAAAAGCAGACCATCCGACACGGTCACACCCGGATCTCCTTTTTGACTTCAAGAACGGCACCCAAAACTTTGCTTGATGTTTCCGCACCGATCGTCGCCGGCGATCAACTCATTGTTCGGCGAGACCACGCCCGGAAATGTGAAGATGCCGCTTGACCAGCTCTCTTCCTGAAATCGACCTTTGCTCTTCCTATTGATCGAGCGCAATTGCCACGCCGTAAGGTGGCAGGTCGACCGAGTCTGTGCGCTTGCCGTCGAGCAAGAGTTTCATGGCACGAGGCAAGGTTACGCGCCGGTTCTCTTGCGCGAAGTTGATGAGAATGAATACCTGCTTCCCAGGGCCCACGCGACGGCTGACTTCCACGCCCTCGGGCACCGGGCCGAACACAGGCATGACTCCAGACTTCTGCGTCATCCACTCGGCGGCAGATGCCATCAGCTTGTCGTCCAGCACGGCGCCGATATAGGTGATCCGGCCCTTGCCGCAGGTGCGAGTGATGACAGCAGGTTGTTCGTCGAGCCATCCGTTGCTCTTGCCATACTTCAGAAGAACTTCTTCGCCGGGGGCCTGACTCCTTAGTTGCTCAGCCCAGATGCTGGCTTGACCGTCGCCCCAGGCGCCTGAAACCGGGAAGTCTTTCTCCAGCGCGTAGTATTGCTCGACGCGCGCGCCCAGGGCGTCGACGAGGAATCCCGGCTGTCGCTGCGGCAAGAGCGCGTTGAACTCATTCTTCATGCCGGATCTGGGACCTAGAACAAGATGTCCGCCGTTGCGGACATACTCCTCCAGATGGCTGGCCAGATCCTTGGGGAGGACGTTGAGGTTGGGAGCAACAACGAGCTTGTAGGCATTCAGCGGAGCGTACGGGCTCACGACATCCACCGACTGCGAAAGCTGACGGAGCGCCCGGTAATAGCTCTTCAACAGCCCGATGTCGTCGTATTTCTGTGTGTGTTTCTGAAACTGTATGGCCCAGTGGCTGTCGTAGGAGTAGAGCAACGCTACCTCAGACACGGGCTGGGTGTCGCGGAAAGCGGCTTCGACGTTGGCGAACTCCCGCGCGGTCTGGCTTACCTCTTCGTAGAAGGGAACGGGAGTGCCGTCGGGGCCGACGAGAACGCCGTGCATTTCTTCCTGCCCGTTGAGCGCGCTGCGCCATTGCCAGTAGCTGACATCGTCAGCGCCGTGGCCGATCGCCTGCCACGCCATGGCGCGGGCCTCTCCGCGATTCAGGAAGTTGTTAACCGGAGCCCAATTCACCGCTCCAGGCTGCGTCTCCATGACCCAGAAGTTCTGCCGCTTGAATCCGCGGGTTAAATCATGTGTCAGGCCGTTGTATGCGGGATCGACATGTCCACGGCCGACGTAATCATCCCAGGACGCGAAGGTGAGCGGCTCGGTGATCGTGTAGTGATCGAATCCGTCGAAGAAGCCCATGAAGTTGCTGGTGATGAACTGGCGCGGCTCGGCGTGTTTGCGGATTACGTCGATCTGATTTTGCTGGTAGGAGGTCCAGGCATAGGTGAAGAATCGCTTCCAATCGAGCATCAGGCCGGGATTGTGGCCGCCAACCGGAATCGGGATTTCTCCCCAGTTGTCGTAGGTCTGGCTCCAGTAGGAGGTTGTCCAGTGCGTATTCAGGTTGTCGAGGGTTTTATATTTTGCTTTCAGCCAATCCTGAAACTGCTGGCGCGCAACATCATCGTAGGACATCACGGAGTATTCGTTGTCGATCTGCCAGCCAACAACGTTGGGATTGTGGCCAAAGCGGATTGCCATTTGCTCGGCAATGCGACGGCAGAATGCCAGGTACCTGGGAGAAGTGGCGGACCCTTGCACGCGGTTGCCATGGGTGACGCGTTGACCATCCGGTTCTACCCGTAGAGTGTCAGGATACTTTTGCGTGAGCCAGGCGGGCGGGGCCGCGGTGGGCGTGCCGAGAACCGAAACGATGTGGTGTTTGGCCGCAGCATCGATCGCGCGTTCCAGCCAGTCGAAGTCGTAATGGCCCTCGGAGGGCTCCATACGGCTCCAGGCAAATTCAGCGATCCGCACCACCTTCAGATTCGCGGCTTCCATCAGCCGCAAATCCTCTTCCCAGCGCGACTCCGGCCACTGTTCGGGGTACCACGCCACGCCCATCAGGATTGCGTTCTGCCCAGGGATTTGCGTGGGAAAGGGCTTGTTCTGGGGAGACGCGGGAGTTTCAGCGGACGCCGCGGTGAAAAGAATCAGCAAGAAATACAAAACAGTACGGAAGAAAGACGATGAGGGCATGGACGCCTCCTGAACTCGTTTGAACTGGCGAATCACGGTCATGTGCTGTGCGGAATAGTACACGATCTTATCGGGAGTGCGGTGGGCGAACCTGTCCTCAGTGAAGCCGAAGCGGGCACGAGGGGCTTCCGTCCTACTTCGCCGGCAGAAACTCAATCGTCACGTCGCGGCTCGCAGGTTTGAAATCGAAGTCCGCGGTCACGAAAACGTGATCTCGCGAGTCGGACGCCAGTTCGATTCCGAAGGCGTCCACGTAAGGAATTTCTCTTTTGAGTTTAATCAACGACGACCGAACCGCCCGCTCGGCATCGGCGGCAATAATCGGAAGCCCAAACGAGCTCAAGCGCGAGAGCGCCAGCTCCATCGCCGGCCTGCCATGCAACTTGCACGCGATGCCGGCCACCTCGCCCCAATGCAGCGCTGAAACGGCGGCCACGCACCCTCCTGCCAAATGAGACTTGACGATCTCCGCCACGCGCACCGCGCCGGCTTCGTCGTCCAGGTACCGCAGAATCGCGCTCGAATCGAGGACGTAGGTTACCATTTATCCTTTCGCCGCCGCTGGCGTTTAAGTTCCGCGGAAAGGGAAGGCTTGCCGGAAAAAATTCCGCGCGTCTTGTCCACCAAGTCTTCCGACACCGGTTCCAGTACGATCCGCGATCCATCCTGCGTGACGGCGATGCGGGTACCGGGTCTGATCCCCAGAGATGTTCTCATCTCCGCAGGAATTACAAACTGTCCTTTTGTGCTTACCGAAGTTATCTGTCGTATCATGCTTACATTTTACCACAAGTAAGACTAGGACCAAAACTCCGGAATCTCACGCTGAACTTATGTCTGCCAGAAAGCCCGAGTCGAACTTGATCGCGCCACGGGCGCAACTTTGGAACATAATGGAGTGCTGATTCAGGATGCGGTCAGCGGGACGGTTGCCGCCTCCTCTCCATAACTCATGCCGACTTCGGCCAAGCCGCAAGATCTCCGCAACGCGGCGCCTTCCCATGCACGCGAGGAGCGCGCGCCACGCATTCTGGCGGCCGACGATCAACCGCACATCCTCGAAGCTCTCCAACTGCTGCTTCATCCCCAGGGCTATCGACTGGAGAGCGCCAAGTCTCCCGCCGAGGTGCGGGAGGCGTTGGCGGCGGATTCTTACGATGCGCTGCTGATCGATCTCAACTACACGCGGGACACCACTTCTGGCCGGGAAGGCTTGGATCTTCTTTCGGAAATCGTAGCGTTTGACAGCAATCTTCCGGTCATCGTAATGACGGCATGGGGCAATGTGGAACTGGCGGTGGAGGCCATGCGCCGCGGAGCGCGCGACTTCATCCAAAAGCCCTGGGAAAACGATCGCCTGCTGGCCATTTTGCGGACGCAAATCGAATTGCATCGCGCCCTGCAACGCGCCGAGCGGCTGGCGGCGGAAAACCTGCTTCTCCAGGCGGAGGGCCGCCCGGAGTTCATCGCCTCGGCGGCGTCCATGCAGCCTGTCCTGGAGGCCATGGCGCGAGTCGGTCCTTCCGACGCCAATGTCCTGATTACCGGCGAACACGGCAGTGGCAAAGAAGTGGTCGCGCAAACGCTGCACTCTCTATCTTCACGCGCGTCACGCCCCTTGGTCACGGTGAATACAGGCGCGTTGGCGGAGGGACTATTCGAAAGCGAACTTTTCGGCCACGTGAAGGGCGCCTTCACCGACGCACGAACCGATCGCATCGGGCGTTTCGAACTGGCCGATGGGGGCACGATCTTTCTGGACGAAATCGGAAACGTGCCCATCCGGCAGCAGGCAAAATTACTGCGTGTGCTGGAATCGGGCGAGATCGAACGGCTGGGATCGTCGCGGGCGAGGAAGGTCGATGTGCGTTTGATCTCGGCCACGAATAGCGACCTTCAGGCTGCGTGTTCCTCGGGCCAGTTTCGGGAAGACCTGCTTTTCCGGCTCAATACCGTCGAGATTCATGTGCCGCCACTGCGGGAGCGGCGCGAAGATATTCCGGCGCTCGCGATCCATTTTCTCCGGCGCTATGCGTCTCGCTATCGCCGTGAAATCGATGGATTCGACAATTCTGCGCTGCAAGTCATGGCGCAATATTCCTGGCCGGGCAATGTTCGAGAACTCGAACACACGCTGGAGCGAGCGGTCCTGATGTGCCGCGGACGGGAGATTCAACCCGCGGATCTCGGCCTGAGTCTGCAGCGGCCACAAACCCAGAATCTAGAAGAGCTCAGCCTGGAGGCGGTGGAGGCGCTCCTGATCCGAAAGGCGCTGCAACGTTTTCAGGGGAACATAAGCCAGGCCGCCGAAGCCTTGGGGCTAAGCCGGGGAGCGCTCTATCGGCGCATGGAAAAGTATGGCCTCTAGCCCGCAAATCAGCGGCAAGGCAGAAACGCGGAGGGTTCCTCGCAAGCGGGTTCGCCTTCTCTACGAGCATCGCATCAGCCTCTACTCACTGCTGGTTGCCTTGCCCGGAATTGTGGTCAGCGGCGTTCTTATCTGGCTGCAGCCCTGGTCCACAGAATCGAAGCTGGCAATCTTGTTCGTAGAGCTATTGGTCTGGTGGGTGCTGGCCCTGGCTTTACACGAGCAAACGGTGCGGCCGTTGCAGACACTGGCCAACATAGTGGCGGCGCTTCGCGAGGAAGACTATTCCTTTCGAGCGCGTGGAGCCGCCCCGGACGACGCGGTGGGAGAGCTTTCGCTTGAAGTCAACGCGCTGGCCGATCTGCTCGCCGATCAGCGAATCCGTGCCATCGAAGCGACTGCTCTTCTGCGCCGTGTTGTGGAAGAAATCGATGCTCCGTTGTTTGCATTCGATCCGGACCGAGTGCTTCGACTGGTGAATCCCGCAGGCGAGAGACTCCTTCAACAAGCTGCGGTTCGCCTTGTCGGACGCACAGCCGGCGAGATCGGGCTGGCCGATTGCGTGAGCGCGGCGAATGAGGCGCTCGTGGCTTTGCCGGCCAGCAGTGCGAGCGCTCGCTGGCTGGTGCGGCGAAGTAAGTTCCGGGAAAAAGGTGTGCCACACACACTGGTTGTCTTGTCGGACGTGAGCCGAGCGCTGCGAGAGGAGGAACGCAGCGCGTGGCAACGGTTGATCCGAGTGCTCGGGCACGAACTCAACAACTCGCTGGCCCCGATCAAGTCGATCGCAGGAAGCCTGAGCAGCCGCCTGGCCGAGACCGAACTCAATCCCGAACAGCGTCGAGACTTCGAACGGGGTCTGGCCATCATCGAAGATCGCACCGCGTCGCTCAACCGGTTTCTGCAGGCGTATCGACAATTGGCGCAGATGCCGCCTCCGGCAATGAGAAGAGTCGCGCTGCTCCCGATTATGGAGCGGGTCGTTTTCCTCGAGACGCGGATGACGGTGTCGCTCTTTCGCGGCCCGGACGTAATGTTGATGGTGGATCCCGACCAGATCGAGCAGATGCTCATTAACCTCGTGCGCAACGCGGTCGAAGCGGCGCTTGATCGAACCTTGGGCGATGACCGTTCCCGCAACTCCACGAACGGCGCGGAAGTTCGGAAGCCGCAGGTGACTTTGAATTGGTTGCTCGAAGATAAGACGGTTGTCTTAACGATCGAGGATAACGGACCCGGCCTATTGAACCCCAGCAACGCATTCGTCCCGTTCTATACCACCAAACCGGCAGGAAGCGGCATCGGATTGGCGCTTTCGCGCCAGATCGCCGAAGCGCACGGAGGCTCGATTGAACTCTCCAACCAGAACGGGAAGAGAGGCTGCCAAGTGCGCGTGAGACTGCCCTGTAGCTGAGAAAAAACGCTGGGCATCGGCATGCATTCCGGAAGCTGACCTTGAGCCTCAGTGACCGCTTCACAACCGGGAGCCGGATTACTTGTCTGAATTCACTGCCAAACTTTCGCGCGAGACTGGCTTTCCGTGAAGCCAAACCGTGGTGATGCTGTCGTACGCGTCCACGGTTTCCAGGGGCGATTGTTTCAGCAGGACGAGATTGGCAATTTTCCCCGCCGCAAAAGGCGCGCATAGCTGCTTCGCCGCAGCTGGGTCAAGCAGATGCGAACAATCAACTTCAAACGTCACGGGCAGGGTCTGCCGCCTTGGGCAACTGGAGATTGTGACGAGGTTCTGCGCGCGCAGTGGACGGTACAGGATCCAACACATGCAGACGATTGCGACGGGCCTTAGTACTTGTTTCATAGCGTCCTTCTTAGTCAGGTTTCTGTGATGAAGACCAAGCGCTGAAGCCACGCATTCATAACAGGTCACCTGTGGTATGTCTGAACACACACCCTGATACAAATCATGTTCACCGCCGCCGGCTATCAGGGCTGTACCTTACTGCCGTTTGGAGATGGAACCACATCGCTGGATGGGCCGACCGTGCCATCTGCTGCCACGTAGGATATTCGATACGCGCCGGTCTTCGATGGAGGCGCACTTTGGTCGGAAGCGGTTGAAGCGGACATTGGTCCTGCGATCCGCAGCCAAGCTCCATTTTGCTGGTCCTGACGCTCCACCATGACCTTGAAGCCCGCAGGGACCTGGCCGAATTGAAGAACGACGTGGGGAAATGGCGCGTTGATAAGTTGCAGGTTTGGAGTTGCGGGCTTCGGAATTGCCGGCGAGCCAACGCGAATGACGACCGGCCGCGTGGGGTCGCTGCGATTGCCGTTCTTATCCACTGCGACCAAGCGGTACCAATAACTCGTTCCGGGGCTGACGTATAGATCGGTAAACGTGCGCGCGCTCGCAGAAAGAGGATCGCCGACGACCACTCCGATATCTTCCGCCTGGCCCGACCGCAGCACGAGAAACTGCGCCGTCTTCTCTGGCGGAGGAGCTGGTGCGAAGGTAATCGTAGCCTTGCCTTCCGCGCCGCTAGTACCAGTAATCGAAGGCTCTGAGGGAAGCGAGCGGTCCGCGATGACAAGCGGGACGGCATCGCCTGGTGGGCCTTCAGCATTGTCGAAAGCGACCGCAACGCTGCCGGACTCCATCTTCACGTCCGAAGTAAGGCCGAGATAGTCATCGTATTGCGGCTCGGGAGTGACGTGCGGGTTGAGCCGGGTCCAGTTTTCCGACAAGGCCACGCCGGTGGCCGCGCGGCGCTCGACGAAGTATCCCGCGACCGGGAAGTCAACGGGCTTCCAGGTGAGGCGAACCCTTGTTTGGCCGGCATCGGCAGCCAAGCCCTCGACCTTTGGCGGCACGCCGGGGTTCTTAGGTTGCGCCGCAGCAGCAGAAGAGGGATTCCCCAGGTCACCGCGGGAATTCACGGCGCGAACGCGATAGTAGTAAGTCGTTCCGCCGCGCACCGTGTCGTCTTCGTATTGGGCCGTGCCGGGCGGCAAGGGCTGCGCCGAGAGCGCTTCATACGGGCCTGCATGAAGGAAGGCCCGCTCTACGACATATCCGGCGAGATTAGGTTTCTTCTCCGCTTTCCAGTTGACGATGATCTTGCTGACGCCAGCAGTCGCGGTCACGGGATCGGGCGGTTCGAGCGCATGAAAGTCCGGATAGAAGATGCGAATCGAACTAGGCGCACTGCGGCGGCCGAACACATCCACACTGAAGACGCGATAGGTCAGCGTATCGTTGGCCGGAGCATTGCGATCGACCACGATTGGCTTTTTCGGGTCCCAGCGAAGGCCGACAACGGCGGGCTTGGCGGTGACCGGGGCAGATGATTGCCCGCCTCCATCGCGCTCGATGGCGTAAGCGACCACAGACTGCGGGAGGTCCTTTGCGGGCGGATTCCAGAACAGCGACACGCCGTTCCTTTCAGCGCTGGCTTGAAGCCCGTCGGGCGCGGGCGGCAGCGCGGTAGATTGCGAAGAATCAACCGCAGGACTAGTCATTTGCACGGTGGTTTTGCCGGCGCTGTTGAGTCCTTCCACCTTGTAAGTCCGGCTGCCTGGAGCGACATTATCAAGCGTCCATGAGACTCCGAGGGTGCGGGCGAAACTCGGTTCACTGAATGCGCGCAGGGCGAGAATGGCCATGAACTGCTTGCGCTGCGTGCCCGAGTCGGGATTTGCCAGCGCGGGCGGCAATTTTTGCATGAGGTCCCGGTCTTCCACCGAGAGCGGTTCCAAAGTTGACGCTTCTCCGATCTTGATCTGCGGAACCAGCAGTTGGCCGGTGGAATCGGAAAGCTTCCATCCTCCCGTCGGCCACTGGGAAAGCGGCGGGAACCAAAACAGGGAGACGCGGCCCTTGCCGTCAGATGCGGCGAACATCACGCCTGGAGCTTCCTGCGCCCAGCATGTGGAAGCGGCCAGCGCACAGAACGCGAGAACCACTATACAGTTCGAGATTCGGCGAAGGTTTATCGGAATCATAGGTGCACCGAAACAGAGACATCCTGCCCCAGAATGGAAATCGAGGCGGTGGCCTCAACGCTGAGCGGCGCAAATTCTGCATGGGCCTGAGCCGTCGCGCCGACGCTGGCACATCCGCCTATGCTGCCATCCAGCGGAATGCTGATGCTTATACAGGCGCCCACCTGTACGTAGGCGGAGAAGTCTCCGGAAATGTGCGGCTGCGAAGTTACTGTAAGCCCCATGTCCATGCCACCCTTGATGTAGCCGGAAATGCCGCCGGCTCCAGCTTCGAGGTCAAAGTATTCGCCGCCGCCGAGCGTAAGGCTGCTGCTCGTCAGCATCATGTACATATCGGCGTCGTTCACCAGTAGGTGGCCGCGAATGCGCGGTCCTAGCTGCTTGCCGAAGTCGACGTGCCAGGGACCGCTGGGGCCGAAATGAAAATCTATGGCGGCGTTATTCGGACCGTTGCCCAGGTCCACAGACGCCGCGTTGTTCATGAAACCGAGATGACCCCACATGCGCCCGTCGAAGTTGCTGCCCGCATACTGGAAGTATCCGCTGAAGTCGCCGTTGCTGTTGTCGGCTTGCTTAAGAATCCAGGAATGGAAATCCATGCGGGTGCCGGCGTTCGCGCCGCTCGCTTCGATGGTCAGATCGCCTTCCACCGTGCAAGTAAACTCGTCGGAGGTCCCGATGCGCGCACCGGCCATGAAGAGGAACGAGCCGTCCATGGACGGGGTCTCGCCGCTCAAGCTGCCGACGTTCTCAAAGGCGCTGATGGGAAAGTTGTGGCCGATCCCTCCCTGGACCTTGAACAGGCTCAAGCCCGGCGCTATCGGCACGCCGGTGGGCAAGCTCACGCCGATGCGCGTCAGCCAGTAATCATGGCCTCCCTGATAGCCGAGGCGAAATTCGCCCGTGATCGAGGGCCCGCCGATTGCGGTCAGGTCCACCGAGCCGGAATACTCGGTGTTCGGTCCTCCCGAATATACGGGATGAATATGCGCCTCGGACGTGGGCTGCCCGGAGGGGTAAGGGAGATCAATGTCAACCTTGGAATTCGTCGGCGAGGGGGACGAGTAGTTGGATGCCGTTCCGTCGAGTTCGTAATTCACCTGCATGGGCGCGGCGGGCATGACTTCGGAAAGCTGCACGCTGGTTGCGAATTGCACTCCGAGAAGCTGATTGCCGCTGGTTGGCGTGGTCAGGTGCGCCGAGATCAGGTTCACGGGAGTGTGCCGCAGATACGCGCTGCCGCCCAGCGGGATATCCATCGCTTGCGCGCCGCTGAAGAAATATCCCCGGCCATCCATGCCGAAGAAGTAGGAAATGGGCTTCAGCGTGAGGAAGGGAAAATTCTCTGCCGTGAAGCTGAACGCAGTATTGGCCTGAATGCCCCACATCCCTTGCATTTTGTTCAAACTGAATTGACTCGCAGTGAACGAGATATTGCCGTAAGTCTTGGACACCGACGGAGTGTTGAGGACAAAGGAAACGTTGGTGTTCTTCCCGCCTCCCGACAGCAGCGTGGCATTGCCGGTTACATCCGTGGCGAGGAGGGGGACGTAAACATCCAGATTGTTGTAAGTGGCCGAGACCGCGCTGTCCTTCACGGGCCCGGTGATGGAACTGAAGCTGAGGTGCCCGTTGAGCACGGACACCGCAAAAGGCCCGGCATTGAGGTTTCCGCACAGGCCCTGGTCGCTGATTCCCCAATCGTTGGGCGTGATTTGGTAAGAGGTGCCTGGCATGGAGAAATCGAACGTGTAGGGATACACGGTCAGCGAAGAAAAGCTCACGCCGACCCAGTCGTTGCCGGCGAGCGGACCGCACTGCGCATAGTTGGGACCGTTCCCGTTGCTATCGTTATGACTGAGATCGAGGGTGACGCCGCCTTTGCTTTCCATCTGAAAGGCGCTCCAGCCGATGACGATGGGGGGCAGCGTCAGTCCGCCGGCGATCCAGTCGCCGTTGGGGCTCAGTACAGAAGTGACACTGTTCCAGGACACCTGCCCTTTGCCCGGTTGCATCAGCGTGTTGTCTTGCAGCGCCACGCTCAGCGTCGCTTGCATATCGCCTTTTTGGCCGTTCGTGACATGCGCCTGCAAACGGTCAATCGTTCCTGCGAGCGCGGGGGTGCTCTGGTCGAGCGAGCGGCCGGGTGAGACATCAATCTTGCCGGTGCTCACCGTTTGGCCGTCGGGGACGTCCCAGTCAGTTATCTGCACCGGGATCGGGGGATACTGCTGGTAGCCTCCTTTGCTGCCGGTGGCCAATTGGATAAGCAGGTTTCCTGTGCCGGTATATTTTGTGCCGGCTCTGGTCACGCCCTTCTGCAGGCCGTCTATCTTAAACACGCCGCCGTTGACGGGAAACAGGAATGTGCAGGGCAGTTTCGGATCGGCGGCGACCGCTTCGTATTCTTTTGTATTCGAGGCAACATGCGAATCGGGCTGCGTGTTGGCTTGCGCTCCGGTGATCGCCTGCAGCGCGCCATTCAGATATTGCACCGCCCCTAATCCCGCGCTGCCTTGTTTGCTTGGAGAAAGCACGCCGATCTTGAGCGGAGGCAGATTGCTCCCCGGCGGCGGGGAAAGGGTGTTTAACAGCGACTTGGCCGATTCAATGCCGGACGAGGAGAAGCCCTTCGATGTTGTGGCCGTTGTAGTCGTTGTGGTTGTTGCGGCGATGCCCGCCGTGAGACTGCTCAATGTCTGGTTGACGGCAATCGTGAGGTTGGGAATCGTCGGATCGGGCACCACGTCGGCAACCACGCTTACGCTGTGCATGCCCAAGGGCTGGACGGGCAACGCCTGCGAATCTGTAGGTCCGCTTTCCGTCACAAGCGGCGGTTTCACCGGCACCAGCACAATCACTCCGGGTGTCTGTTTCTCTTCGCCTATGTCCCACCGCGTCAGGTTTGTGCGTTGCGTGGAAGGGCCAAGAGAGAAACTCTGTGGCGGCTGCTGTTGGCCGTCCACGGTCCAGGCGACCTGCACCTGCCCCTTGCCGTAGTAATGGATATGAGATTCCGCGACTATGCCGGCATCGCAAGTGCTGCAAATCGCGGCCGGGCTGCCGGCGGACGGCTGCCCTGGCAGAAACACATTCTTCGACTCTTTCGGCGTGATGCCGGGCGTGGCCGAAGGCGTCGCAGATTTTTCTATATTTATTTTCTCAGTTGTTGTCTCTGCGAATTTTACCTTCTCTCCTGATTTTTCCGCGCCCCCGCCTGGAAGAGGAGTGAATGGCTTTGGTTCGAACTTCGGCGGCGGACTCAGGTCGTAGCCGGGAAAGTTGGGGTCGTCAATGCTCTTCAGGTGCAGCGGGCCGGTCGCCAGCGGGTCCTGGAACGGCATGATCCTGACCATATTGCAGGAAATCATGAAGGCATCGTTCGCCACTTGAGATGGGCTCAGGCCGGACGATGAACCCGAACCGCCTGAAAGAATGTTCTGATAGCTGCTCTGCCAATTCGTCTGCGACGTATTTCCCTGCGATGAATTGCTGCCCGACAAGGCGATTTTTTGCAACGTCGCTGCTTGCAGGAAAGGGATGCCGCCCGGCCCGTCCACACTGGCGGCCACCACAGAAGCACTCACATGCTGCGCGTCGGCCTCGGAAAGCTGAAACACGCGCATGTAGTAGGTGCCAGCAGCCTGATAGGAATGCAGCAGGGCATGCTGCGGCTGCGGCCCGACCGCGGCCGGGCCCGGCAGAGTGAATGTGGTAGCGCGGCTGTTGATTGTGCTGGTGTCAGCAGGAATGGCGCTGAGCGGCTGCACATTGCCGTCGCCCCAGTCCACAAAGACGTTGTCAAACGTCATCGCGTTGATCGTCTTGACCAGGCCAGAACCTGACTCCTGCGCAGTGCCGTGCGCGGCGTACGGTGAGTTCTCCAAATTTACCGTTCCATAGATCATCCATCGGTCGCCAGGATAATCATTCGGGTCGCCCGACGCGGGCTTGTCAATATTGTCAGGTTGCAGCCCATAGGTCGTGGCGCTGCCGCCGCACTGCAGGCCGGTCGGCGCTATCGTTCTGCCGAGCTGCGAAAGGCCGGAGACTTCGACTTCGAGGTCGGTGGTGTCGGTGGGTTGAGAGCCAGCGCTTGCGGGCTGCGCACCGCTCACCGGCTGCATTCCACTCACCGGCTGCGCAACTTCCGTGAACAGCATCTTCTGCGGCTTTTGCTGCGGCGCGATGCCGTTTTTCGCATAGGTATGGAAGCCGGCAACCTGCCAGTACAGGTGACTGCGGAATATTTCACCCTCGCCGCCCCGGATGGATTTACCTTCCGTTGTCAGTTGCTGTAGCACGTTGGTCAAGAAAACAGAGTCGGGACGGTAGTACGTGGGAGGAAGGGATATCTGCCCTCCGTTGTACATGATGTTCCGCCCGGAGATTTTCATCTTTGTGAGAAGCGTTGTCTTGTCCCCGGCAAACATGCGCAGCTCGAAGTAGTCCGCCGTGCCTGGGTTCTGCTCATGCCAGCGAAAAACGGCATCGTCGTCGAAGACGGGATTAACGATCGGCCCGCCCTCATACGCTTGTGTTGGTATCGGCGTGTCTAGCGTGATCACGCCTTCGGGAAACGTCTGTTGCGTGATGGGCGCGATCTTCAGCACAGCAGGCGGGCCGGTCTGTTTCACGGCCTGCACGTTCAACATGCCCTTGCCTACGACGGGGAGCAAGCTACTTGAACTGGTTGGCGCGTTTGTGATGCCGACGCTGACGGCGCTGGGAACGCTGCCTGTCTTTGCCTCGCGGAAGAGCTGCGCGCCAGGCGCCTGCAAGTTGATGTCTCTTCCACCCGGCAAAGCAGAGGAAAGCACATTGACGGTGACGTGCAATTCGGTGCTGTTGATGTAACGTGCCGGGCCCGTCGCAAACACTGCCGCCGGAACTCCGGCTCCCACTGTAAACGTCACCAGAGTGCCGGGCACGAA